>Ga0079218_10000404_pt1 | contig 12706 bp, 8 predicted proteins | sample NCCompost_FD_77181 | JGI IMG/M metagenome (GOLD analysis project Ga0079218, IMG submission 77181) | Agricultural soil microbial communities from Utah to study Nitrogen management - NC Compost | ecosystem: Environmental > Terrestrial > Soil > Agricultural land | place: USA: Utah | collected... | reverse complement strand
TTCTGCGGAATCGGGCGCGATTGTGCCTTTTACTAGAGAGCAGCTTTTGCTTTTAGCGCTTTCGAGTTTGGTGCGGAAAGCAGAGAATCGTCCGCTGAGGCTGCGGTGCCGCACGCCGCGTCACAGTTTGGACGACAAAGCGCCCCGACGATTTTCGGATCGGCGGGGCGCATTTTTTACTCGGTGCTCTGTAAATTTTACTCGCGAGCCGTGTAATCTCTGGTTACTGATCGTGCGACTTCGAAGGCGGTTCGAACTCCTCGCCTCCTGCAACAGTGCTCTCCGTTTGCGACAGTTTCATCGTCAACATCAGCGGTTTGTAATCGAAAGCTTTCGGTCCGCCACGTGTGTTCTGGACCAGCATTACGAGGTAGTCCTGGTTCTCGCGAAATCGCGTGACGCTGCCACGCTGATTCATGATCACAAACAGCAGCACTTCACCATTCGCCGCTCGCATCTGGCCCACTAACGAACTCGCGCCGCCATCCGTTCTCAACAGCGTACCCGTCTTGGCAATCACACTCCCACGCCACGGCAAGCCTGTAAATCGATCTTCCAACGTACCGGGATCGATTCCCGCTACCGGCATGATCGCGGCCGGTGTCAGTCCCGCCTTCTTCAACTCGGCAAACAACGCGCGATAGATCTTCATCATTGTTCGCGGTGAAGCGCGATTCACCCCGAGTCCACTCAACGTCGAGATCTTCAACTCGTCAGGCGCGATGCCCAACGCCGTAATCAATCGTTGTCGCACCGATTCTGGTCCACCCAATGCTTCGCCGATCCGGGCGGCCATGAAGTTGTTCGAATAGCACAGGAGGACTTTGAGTATGTCGACCAGCTTGCTCGATCGTTGCGTCAACAAAAGTTTCGCGGCCGGAGCCACTGGAGCGACAGTTACCGCGCCCATTACCGCGACGCTCGGCACGTTTTCCAGACCCGCGCGATCGTTGAGCAACGTGCGTTCGTAGTTCCAGGCGCGCGCAGCTACAGCAGAGCGCAAAGTGGAATCGAGCGTGTCGTAAAGCTGGTCTCCCGAGCGCGCGGCGGACGGGCTGAAGTTCATCGTAAAGCCCGGCGCGACGTTCAGATCGCCGGTAACCTGTTTGATACCGAGAGAGTTCAGTTCGCGCGCGAGTAACACAGCGTGCTCGTAATGGAACGACGGATCGCGCCCGGAGACGTAGAGATTTCCCGTGAGCACTCCGGTGTTTTTATCGAATACGCCATCGGTCCAAACGCCGGTGGAGAACCGGTGCGACGGACCGAACGTTTGCAATGCCACCAGCGCCGTTGCCAGCTTCAGGTTCGATGCGGGATTGAACTGGTCGTTTTCAGCCTGACTGGAAACCACCCTCCCATCGAGTGTCTCGATCAGCACGCCCTGGTATCCATAAAGCGGACGCGCGGTTTCACTTGTTTCCGCCGTTGATGCTGAAGGCGATGGCGACGGTGACGGCAGCGGATCTTGCGCAAATGCAACTGTGCCGAGCCCGAACATCGAGCAACACACAGCAGCAATAATTCGTCGTTTCAATCCACTCATCATTTCGCGTCCGACCACTCTCCAATCATCTTAGGGGATTCGTCAAGCGAGCAGCTTTGATGCGCCGGATCTGGATGAGGATGCGCGTGGCTATGATAGCACCATCGTCTCCATCTGTGCGTCACTTTCTACAAAGCAATTCGTTGACAATGTTTCCGACCCGCTCATAGAATCGCCGTGTTGACAAACTACAGTGCAACGCAATCAAGAACCCGTCACAGTTGAAAGAGTGATTGCCACTCACCGGGCGCGGCGTAAAGAGATACGAAAGAGGCTCGGTGAGTTTCAGCAAGTTTGGCGTAAAGGATCCGACGCCCGGCTTTGGGAAGAACTCGCTTATTGCATTTTCACTGCCGGCGCTTCGGCTCGAATGGGACTCGATGCGGTTGACGCGGTTAGACCGTTCCTGCTGAACGGTCCGCCGGAAGCGATGACGAAAGCCTTGAAGCAGGCCGGCGCGCATCGTTTTCCAGTGGCGAGGCCGCAGTACATCGTCGTTACGCGAAACTACTTTCGCGCTGATTGCGATATGAAGTTGCGGCGGCGGCTCCGTAGTTTTTCAGATCCGTTCGAGCGGCGCGATTGGTTGGCCCAGGAGAAACAAGTCAAAGGTCTGGGCTACAAGGAAGCCAGTCACTTCCTGCGCAACATCGGCGTCAAAGGGCACGCGATTCTTGATAAGCATGTAATGCGTTGCCTGTGTGAAGTAGGCGTGGTCGACGCGCCGAAACCGCCGTCGACGCGCGCCAGGTATCTGGCAGTTGAACAGGAGCTGATTCGCTTCGCGCGCGAGATCAAGGTTGACTTCGACGAACTCGATCTCGTTCTTTGGTCTATGAAGACAGGTGAGATCCTGAAGTAGTCGAAGCTTTCGACATAAGCTATTCCGCGTTAAAACGAAACACGGATAACACAGATTTGACGGTTTACTTAGAAAGTATTAATCATGCGGCGTAACAGCAAGACGCGTTTCTCCCGGATGGCGGCCCTGAGTGTGGCCGCCTTCGTGTTTTGTTTCGCACTCATGGGCGCCGCGCCTGAGGCGCACGGATTCACCGACAAGAAAGCCTACCAAAAAGGCTACAAGGCGCTACGCAAAGGCGACCTCGCGCAGGCTGAAAAGATCTTCCGCGAACTGCTCATCAAGGACTCTAAAGACATCGAAGCGCGCCTCGGCTTGAGTTTCACGCAACTGAAACAACGCAGTCTGCGAGACGCTTACGACAATGCGGCGCGTGTGATCATGCTCGATCCCTTGTCCTCGCGCGGGCACGCACTGCTCGGCGCCGCGATCCTCGCGGCCGGTGAGTTTCGATTATCGGTTGAAGAGTTTCGCACTGCCCTCGCGCTCAACGAAAACGAAGCGCTCGCGATCGCCGGTCTCGCAATGGTCGATTTCTACGAGAACCGCTTGTCACTCGCGATGCCCGGTCTGCGCCGCGCAGTCAACCTCGATCCCGAGGAGCCTGATTTTGTTTTCAACCTGGGCCAGGCGGCAGCGCGCAGCGAGCGATACAAAGAAGCCGCCGACGCTTATGAAAGGTTTCTACTGATCGCGCCCAAGACCGACACCGATCGCCGCGCGCGCATTGTCGGCTTGATCGACTTCCTTCGTTATCTCGGCCGTCAGGGCTCGCTCTACATCGCTACTGGTGAAAACCGCACTTCCGTTCCGTTCGAAGCGACCGACAATCGACCCGTGTTGCCTGTTCGTGTCAACGGTCAGAAACAGGTGATGCGTTTCGTGCTCGACACCGGATCGGGTATGTCAGTCATTTCTGAAGAGACTGCGAAGAAGCTCGGCATCAAGGCGGTTGCAAGAGGAGGCCTGGCGCGCGCGGTCGGCGGCGGCGGTCGCTTCGAGATCGTCTACGGCTACATCAACTCGATGGACATAGGCGGCGCAAGGATCGAAAACGTTCCGGTCTACATCCGCAAGTTTTTCGACAACAACGTTCCCGTCGATGGATATCTCGGACTATCAGTCGTCTCGAAGTTTCTAACCTCGATCGACTATGGCACGCGCCGTATGTCGCTGGTGCGGCAAAACCAGACGGAGATGGTTGAACCGTGGACCGTTCGTCGTCCCGAAGGAATGCAGGCGCTCGTTCCCATTACTGCGAGCGATGGTGTCGTAGAAGTTCCTCTGCGCACAACCTCGAGCGGATTTTTGAGTGGCGAAGTCGGTCTCGAAGGTTTCGATAAAACGGTCAACTTCATTATCGATACCGCGGCGAGCATCACTGTCGTGTCTGAAAAACTCTCGCAGGAGGAACAACTCCTCGAGCTCTTGCAGCCGTCACGAATGCGCGTCTTTGGCGCGGCGGGTGTAACCGAAGATGTGAAGCTATTGCAATTGCCGAGGCTGAGCCTCGGTCTGACCACACTCGAACGCATCAATGCCGCGGTGCTGGATATGGAGCCCGTCAACGAAACCGCGGGTTTCACCCAAGGCGGAATACTCGGCGGAAACTTTCTTCGCCACTTCCGCATCTATTTCGACTTCGCACGCGGCTCGATGCGGCTGGAGTCGTTAAACCAAAAATCCAAGACGGCTACTGAAAACATCAACCCGGAAACGGTATCATCTACTCCATGAAACAAGGGCTGTATTTGGAAACATCGGTGATCGGCGCGTACCTCGACAATGGCGAGCCGTTCCGGCGCGACCTGACGATTCGTTGGTGGGAGCACGAGATGCCTGACTACCGCACGGTAGTCTCGCCACTCGTCTCTTCCGAGTTGCAGCGTATCAGCGAACCGCATCGCACTTCGTATCTGAAATTGATCCAGAACCTCGAACAGGTTGAGTTGACGGAAGAGGCGGCGATTCTCGCCGAAGGTTACATCTCGCGCGGCATCTTTCATCGCAAGTACATCGCGGACGCGCTGCACGTAGCGATTGCATCTTGTCACAAGATTGATTATTTGGTTACGTGGAACTTCGGCCACCTCGCTAACGTGCGACGTCAGGCGCGCATCAGGCTTTTTAATACGGCAGCCGGATTCTATGTGCCGATGATCGTGACGCCGGAATTTTTAGTTTCAGAAGCGACGGAAAAAGTTAGTTAGTAATTTGGGCTTTGTGCTTAGTAGTTTGTACGCACGAGCACCGGGCTACCGAATTGAACAAAGCACAAAGCGCTAAGCACAAAGTTCAGAACGAGATGTATCGCCGGCCAAAATTTTTGGAGGTCTTGCACGCGATCCGGGAAGACATGTCGCGCGAAGCGGACTATGATGTTGACCTGTTTGCGGAAATGGTTCGATCGGGAGTGCGACCGGCACACGGCCCGCAGCGAGTGATTCGCGGTTTCAGAACACGCGCGCCACGAGCTGAAACGAAGAAGGGAATCACGAAGGGAACGACGACCACACGTAGACAGCGCAAGCGTGGCGCGCAATAATGGCCCCGGTTAGTGCTTGGTACTTTGTTCTTTGTACTTAGTACTAACCCTTTTAACGTTTGACCTTAGTATTTAGAACGCTATACAAAGTACAAAGCACTAAGCACCAAGTACAAAGCAGATGAATCCTACCTTTGAGACGATCGGTTTAGAAGTTTCGAGCGAGAAGGCATTCAACTATCTGGCGGAGCAGGCGGGCGATCAAGGCGAAGCCACGCAGCTCAATCGACGCGGAGCTGTGTTGCACGGTCGTTGTTGGAAACTCGGAGAGGGTCTCGAAGTTTGGACCGTCCTTTATGAATCGGGCAGCGGCGACCTTTTCTACGCCGATTGTCGTCCCGGTTTTCGCGCGCGCTATATTCAAACGATCACGCCGTGGGCGCTCACCGAATACGACGAAGAAGGCGAAGCCGTGATTCACGGTTATCGTGAAGGCACCGATTGCGAAGTCCTGTTCGAATTACAAAACCTCACCGAAGTTGGACCAGCCGGTTTCGGCGCACAGGAACTGCACATCGGACTTTGCGGTCTAGCGTATCGCGCGCGCGTGCGTCGCGGAAAAGGTAAGACGCGCTGGGTTCCGTTGGAAAAAGCAGCCCCCGCGCGGGCAGCGCACGAGAACGATTGGAGTTTGACGGGCCGCGTGATCGCTTTCAAACCGCTCCGCAATCCGCTATCAGGTGAGGAACTGGTTTGGGTCCATCTCGATCTCGAACGCATCAAGCTGGAAGTTCTTGTGAACCAGCGCGCCTTGCGTGGCGACCCGTTGACGGTGGGGGCGACGCTCGACGCGGAAGTTTGGCTTCAGGGCCACGTGCTCGACGAGCACGCACTGCGATCGCGTTACGAAGGCGTCGATTACTCGTGTTCGCGCGCCAGTTTCTGGTCCGCGTTACGTCGTAAAAACTGATCCCTAATTGATGAAGAAACGCCTGCTTGTTGTTCTTGTCATATTCCTCACCGTATTCATTTCGGCTTACCAAATCAATAAGTACTGGATCCATCGCTTTGACGCGATGATTGCCCGACAGGCAGCGATCTATCGCGTCGATCCCGATCTCGTTTGGAGCATCATCTACGAAGAGACGTACTTCAGTCCGTGGAGGACCGGGAAGGACGGCGAGATCGGTCTGATGCAGGTTACGCCTGCGGTCGGTCGTGAGTGGGCCACCGAAACAGGTATGCGCGAACTCGAGCGACAAATGGCGGCCGATCCGGAGAGTCTCTTGCGGGACCCGGAAAGAAATATCCAGATCGGTTGCTGGTATTTGGAGAAGATCTACGAGCAGTTTCAGGACATGTCGGATGCGGAGACGCGCATGGTAGCGGCGTACAACGCCGGGCCAAGTCGCGCGGTGGAGTGGAGCCGCGTTGAAGAAGAGGGAAGGGCACAGACGACGACGGAGTTTATCTCGCGCATCGACATACCTTCGACCAAAGCTTACGTGCTTTCGATCATGGGGCGATATCGTGTACTCAGGAACTCAAGGACGCCGCATTAACAATCCGTGTCATCAGTGTCTTCAAAAATATACTGCGCGCATTGGGTACTGCCCCTGTCTACGTCTCCTATCGAATTCGGCGCAGTAGCAGTTAACGGATCACGCATAGTTGGTATCGGCAGTAAAGCCGGGATTACTAATCAATTCCCTTATCAGGTCGAAGACTTTGGCGAAGCACTGATCCTGCCGGGACTCATAAACACGCATACGCATCTCGAACTCACCGCTTTGCGTGGCTACCTCGAAAACGAAGAAACCGATTTCTTTGCCTGGCTCAGAAAGCTCACGCTCGCGCGTCTGGAAAAAATGACGCCGGACGACATTCGCGTTTCAGCAACGTGGGGTGCGTGCGAGGCCGTGCGTGCGGGCGTCACGTGCGTTGGTGACGCGAGCGATGCCGCGATGATGAGCATGCTCGCGTTGAAAGACGTCGGGTTGCGCGGCGTTGTTTTTCAGGAGTCGTTTGGTCCAGACCCGCGTCTGGCTCAAGAGAACTTCGAAAAGTTGAAAGCAAGGGTCACGGAACTGCGCGGAATTGAGAACGAACTCGTGCGAGTTGGTGTTTCACCGCATGCGCCTTACACAGTGTGTGGGCCACAGCTCGAATCGATAGCCGCGTTTGCGCGTGCGGAAAAGTTGCCGCTGATGATGCACGCCGCCGAATCCCACGCGGAAGATTTATTACTCCGTGAAGGTTGTGGACTCTTTGCCGATGGGTTAGCGAAACGAGCGATCGAATGGAAAGCCCCGCAGATGTCGACGATCCAGTATCTGAAGCAGCGCGGCGTACTCGACGTTCAACCCTTGCTGGCCCATTGCATTCGCGTCGACGACGCGGACATCGAGACAATAAAACTCTCGGGTGCGAAGGTCGCGCATTGTCCAAAGTCCAACGCCAAGCTGGGCCACGGACGTGCGCCATTCGCAAAATTTCTGGAAGCGGGAATAGCGGTTGGGTTCGGCAGCGATTCCGTCGCGAGTAACAACACGTGCGACATCCTCGAAGAAGCTCGATTCGCGGTACTCCTCTCGCGCGCAGCAAACGCCGACACTTTAATCACCGCGTCCGACGCACTCGCCACCGCAACCATCGGCGGCGCGCGTTGTTTAGATTTGAAAGGTGAGATTGGAGAGTTAAGCGAAGGCGTTCAGGCGGATCTCACAGTGCTCTCATTGACCGGCCCGCATCAAACACCAAATCACGACCCGGCTGCGACCGCGATCTTCGCCTCATCAGGACGTGATGTGATCGCAACTGTGATAGCGGGACGTGAAGTTTATCGCGGCGGTCGCGTCGTTGGCGTTGACGAGGAACGCCTACGCGCGAGAATTACTGAAATCACTCAAAAACTACGACAGTGACGCCGCGATCGCTGCGTCGAAAATCTCCAGCGCGACGTCGACGTTCTCTTTCGTCAACACCAGCGGCGGCGACCAGCGAATCGTGTTCGCGCCGGCGCCCAAAATGATCAGGCCGCGCTCAAAACACGCCATCTCGATGCGATCACGCAGCTCCGGCGCGGGTTTCAACGAAGCCTTGTCCTCGACAAACTCGACTCCGATCATCAAACCCATCCCGCGCACGTCGCCGATGCAATCGTACTTCGCTTGCAGCGTTTCGAGACCGGCTTTCAAGTAAGCACCGACATCGGCCGCGTTTTTGATCAGGCCGCCTTCGAGCAACTCGATCGTCTTCAAAGCGGCTGCGATACAAACCGGATTGCCGCCGAATGTCGATGCGTGTGCGCCGGGTTTCCAGTCCATCAGATCCGCGCGCGCGACGCAGGCGCCGATCGGCAGACCGGAACCGATACCCTTCGCGATGGTCACCACGTCCGCCTGGACGTCGTAATGCTCGCACGCGAACATCTTGCCCGTGCGGCCCATGCCGCTCTGCACTTCGTCGACTATCAAAAGTATTCCATGCTCATCGCAAATTCGACGCAGGCCTTTTAGAAAACCTGGCGGCGACGGAACGTAACCGCCTTCGCCCTGGACGGCCTCGACCACGATGCCGGCAACTTCATCAGGCGGCGTGGTCGTTTTGAACAATCGTTCCTCGATCCAGTTGAGCGCGCCCTGGCCCGCGCCGCCGTCACCGCAATCAGCCGCACTAAAAGGATTGCGAAACTCGTTCGGATACGGCACATGGACCACGTCGAGCGCCTGGCGCTTGAAACCTCTTCGCTGGGCCGCCTTCGACGACGTGAGCGAGAGTGAACCCATCGTGCGTCCGTGAAAACTGTTGAAGAAGGCAATGAACTTCTCGCGCCCGGTAGCATGCATCGCCAGTTTCAACGCCGTCTCGACTGCTTCGGTGCCGCTGTTGGCGAAGTGCGTGCGCGTCGGCGATTTGACCGGCACGATCGCGTCGAGTTTTTCCGCGAGATCGGGCATGTGGCGGTAGTAATAATCCGTGCCGCACATGTGAATCAGTTGAGCGGCCTGTTCCTGGATCGCTTTCACCACTTCCGGATGGCAATGGCCCGTCGAACAGACGGCGACGCCTGCGTTGCAATCGAGAAAAATGTTGCCGTCAACGTCGTCGACCCACACGCCGCTGGCGCGTTCGGCGACGAGTTTGAACGACGGGCGCGGATAGGAAGGAGTGACGAATTTGGCGTCGGCTTCGACGATCTTTTTGCCGTTTGGTCCAGGCAGCGCGGTCTTAATCTCAGGACGCCTGGGTGGTGCGATTACGCTGGTCGACATCTGCTTAACTCCCTTTGTTTTTTGGTCCCTACTGCGGACCGGGGATGACGAATGGACGCCGGAAACTACACGTTTCCTGACGTTTAGATAACTTACGATTGCAAAAAGAGAAGAACTAGTCAGCGAAGAGGTTCGCGCGTGACTCGAGTGGACGATAATGTGATTGCGGGTTAAACATTGCGAACACTTGGGATTCTACCAGCCCGCGATTAGGCGGGACAAGTTTTATCCGGAAAGGGTAAGTGGTGCAGTTTGAAGCATGGCCTCCGGTCTGCCGAAGGCATTAACTAATGTGAGCCCAGGGTTGCTTCAACCCTGGGTACATAATGAAAGGAAAAACTAAACGCTGAAAGCGTTCGGCCGGGGCGAACCCTTTCAGGGTTACCTGAAATCTGTACTGTTACCCAGGGTTGTCGCTGCGCGCCAACCGCTGGGCTGAAATTAGTCAATGCCTTCGGCATACCGCGCCACTATTTCAAACTGCACCACTACTCCCGAAAGCGAATGTTACGTCGTAGGAGACCGTTGAATACTTCAACATGACTACCATCATGTAGTAATCCGCGCTGGTCCAATCTGTTCCGTCGGGCGCTTCCGACCAACCGGCGAGGTACTGACGTAACCTTGCTCTGGTGTTCTACTCCCGAGCCCGTGACAGTGCGGAAATTCTTTTGGTTAAAGCCTTCGCTTCCTCAGCAGAAAGCACCATAAGCCGTCTTCCTCATGCGCGGTTGTCACTAGCCAAGGCTCGCCCCCCGCTCTAAATAGACAAAGGTCTTCGGGTAATTCGGGTTGCGTCCAGGAAAAAAGACCACTCGCAGCTTCCGCCAGAACCTGAGCTGCGAGTGGTGTCAATTCGTATGAATTCACCTGCGCCGTACTGTCAAGCAACTGGGTGCCCGGCCATTCACTCTTCTCTTCTTGCGCGATAAGAAACGGCTGCAGCCTGTTCAGTACTTTCCGTTCCGAGTCGTCCAGGTCCATAGAGTGTCGAACAACAATGGTAAAAGATTCGCAAGCACTCAGGGCTTCTTGCAAAAGGGAAGCATAAGCTTCACCCGTTATGTCCGCTGACAGGTTGTACACTGCTCTACTCATTTGGGTTTCACGGGAATGTGGTTGACCGGTCCCACATGCATATGAGGTCGGCTGCCGAAAGGTCGGTTCGGATGTGTTTCTGGCCCTCTTGCTGGCCTGAGATCGATATGGCGATGAAGTATTCAAACACGGATTATTTTAGCGACGCCGCATTTTCGTAGTGCGTGTTCAACCTTTCGGATGCACTTCAACTCACAACGCGTGACGCTTTGAACTTTTTAACGAACTCAATTAGAGTATCGCACCAAATCCGGATCCTGCCTGCGGAGATAAGATCATGAAGAAGAACCATCAAGACAATGATGTTAGTGTGAGGCGAAGCGTGTTTGCCTTTTTGCTGATCGCGGCCGTGTTGGGCATGGCTGCGATCGCGCCAATCGTTAGTCGTTCCCGGGCCCAGAATGTCGCGCCTTCCGGCGCCTCTTCGAACGGCGTTACAACCACAAAAGATCCAAAGCTAGTCTATCCAGAGAGCAAGAAGGGCGAAACTGTCGATGACTACTTTGGCACCAAGGTGGCCGATCCTTATCGCTGGCTCGAAGACGAGACTTCAAATGAAGTCAAAGCGTGGATCGACGCACAAAACAAAGTCACCTTCGCCTATCTCGACAGGATTCCTTTTCGCGAAAAACTGAAGACGCGCCTAACCGAGCTTTACAACTATCCGCGTATCTCGGCGCCGTTCCGTCGTGGCGAGACGTATTTCTTCACCAAGAACGACGGTCTGCAAAACCAGAGCGTCTATTACATTCAAAAAGGCGTGGATGGCAAGCCTGAAGTTTTTCTCGATCCGAACAAGTTCTCCGCCGACGGCACTTCGGTGCTGAGCGCGTTCTCACTTTCGAAAGACGGTAAGTATGTCGCATACGGCATCTCGCAAGGCGGCTCTGATTGGGTAACGCTGAGCTTGATGGAAGTCGCCACGCGCAAGAAACTCGATGACGAATTGAAGTGGATGAAAGTGTCCGGCGTTTCATGGCAGGGCGACGGTTTCTACTACAGCCGCTATCCCGAGCCGGAAAAGGGCAGGGAACTCTCGAGCAAGAACGAGTTTCAAACGGTCTACTTCCACAAGGTCGGCACGCCGCAGTCACAAGACGTCCTGGTCTATGAAGACAAAGAGCACCCGCAGCGCTTTCAGGGTGTCGGCACGACCGAAGACGAGCGCTTCGCCATTCTCTCGATCTCCGAACGAGGCAAAGGCAAGAAAGGAAACTCGCTCTTCTACAAAGATCTGAAAGCGGGAGACAAGACTTTCTCACCGATCATTGCCGAGATCGGCGACAACACTTTCGGAATCATCGACAACGTCGGCGACAAGTTTCTGATGCGCACAAACAAGAACGCTCCGAACGGCCGCGTTGTGCTCGTCGATCCGAAGAACCCCGATGAAAAGAACTGGAAGGATGTTCTGCCGGAAAGAACCGAACCGTTGCAGGGCGCCGGCACCGCTGGTGGAAAACTTTTCGCTTCGTGGCGCAAGGACGTCGCGACACGCGCATACGTGTTTAGTCTGGACGGCAAGTTGGAAAACGAGATCGAGTTGCCCGGCGTTGGCACTGCGGGCGGCTTCGGCGGACTCAACGACGACAAGCACGTCTTCTATAGCTTCACGTCGTTTAATTTCCCACCGACGATCTACAAGTACGACATCGCCACTCGCAAATCGACCGTGTTCCGTACCGTCGACATTCCGGGCTTTAAAGCGGACAACTACGAGACCAAGCAGGTCTTCTACAACAGCAAAGACGGCACGCGCGTGCCCATGTTCCTGGTCTATAAGAAAGGCCTGAAGCTCGACGGCAACAATCCGACACTGCTTTACGGTTACGGCGGCTTCAACGTGGTCCAGGCGCCGAGCTTTAGCTCGTTGCGAATGGCGTTGCTCGAACAAGGCGTGGTCTATGCTTCGGCAAACATTCGCGGCGGCGGCGAGTACGGCGAGAAGTGGCACGAAGCCGGCACGAAGCTGAAGAAGCAGAACGTGTTCGACGATTTTATCGCCGCAGCCGAATGGCTGATCGCTAACAAGTACACGTCGTCGAATAAGCTCGCGATTCAGGGTGGATCGAATGGCGGCTTGCTCGTCGGCGCCGTTGCGAATCAACGTCCGGAGCTGTTTCGCGCGGTGATCGAACAGGCTGGCGTGATGGACATGCTGCGGTTCCAGAAGTTCACGATCGGTTGGAACTGGGTCGCGGATTATGGTTCAGCCGAAGCGAATGAGGCGGAGTTCAAAGCGCTCTATGCTTATTCGCCGATTCACAACATCAAGCAAGGCGCGAAGTATCCGGCGACGTTGATTACGACCGCGGATCACGACGATCGCGTAGTGCCTGCGCACAACTACAAGTACGCGGCGGCGTTGCAAGCGGGACAGGGCGGTGACCTTCCGATCCTGATCCGCATCGACACGAAGTCGGCGCACGGCGCCAGTAACA
>Ga0079218_10000403_pt1 | contig 12719 bp, 18 predicted proteins | sample NCCompost_FD_77181 | JGI IMG/M metagenome (GOLD analysis project Ga0079218, IMG submission 77181) | Agricultural soil microbial communities from Utah to study Nitrogen management - NC Compost | ecosystem: Environmental > Terrestrial > Soil > Agricultural land | place: USA: Utah | collected... | reverse complement strand
GATTGAACTCCCCCCGGTCGCTCATTCGTCCCCCAGCAGCACTTCGAGAATCGCAGGCGCCACCTTTCGCATGGCTGCGTACATCTCCGCAGGGTCGTCCTTGCCGAGCTTCCAGGCCACCTGCGCGCTCACGTCGAAGGCCAGCGCTGCCTGGCCCAGAGGTGTTGCGGGGAGCCAGCCCTCAGCGCGCTGGGTCCATGCCTTGGCCCACAACTTCTCTCCCACGACACCGGGCCCCCATATCTCGCGCCCAGCGCCATCGCCCAACGCTGCCAATGCATGTTCGAGCGCTGCTCTTGCGCGCTCTCGCTCCGCCTTCCCCATCGCTCTCTCCCGTGTTGGTGGCCCCGACGCCAGGGGTCTCTACTACCAGCGTACGATCCGGCCTCGTTCCAAGCCGACGTCAGAGCCGTCCCCCAATTACCAGACCGCCCCAAGATCTAGCAATCGATACACACCGCCGCGGTTTCGGCGATTCCGCTTTCGCCTGGCGCGCTGAGCACCCACACGCTGCGCTGGGCTCAGCTTCTGCTCCGGCCTCAGAGATTGCAAGACTGAACGTTAACGCAGCTTTCCCGTCCGCCGCCGGTACTCGTACTGCGCATGGGCCTCCTTCTTGTCGTGGTAGTCGATGCCCTCCTGGTACTTCGCCCCCTGTAGGCCTCGGATGTAGGCAATCAGGCGCCCTGCGTTCCACACCGACACCCAGGGGATGTAAACGATGGGGCACTGCAGCCTCACTTTCTTCACCATCCGGTGCCGGCGGGCGAACTTGTTCAGCTGGCGTCGATCGCAGCCCAGGTACTCCGCGAGCTCGTAGAGATACACCCGTTCTTTGGGCAGTACTGAACGGGGTGGCAGGACTATACGTTCGTCACATTCCGGCCGGCGTGTCATCTTGCCCAAAATGGGTACAGAGGGGCTTGCGCGACGGCGCGAATACGAGGACCCGGCCGCGAAGGAAACGCGGATGGCTCGTATCGAGCAAATCGAAGATGAGATCTTCGAGCGTTCCGCGGGCATCGTCAACGCCGCTCTGAGCTTCTCGGAGATTGCCCACAACCAGGACGAGCCGCCCGACGAGTGGATTGCGGAGCTGGGGCTCGAAGCCGCTCGGCAAAAGCTCGCCGTGGCGAAAGCGGGGTGGCTGCCCGCCTCCATCGCCCCCAACGCGCTGAAGCTCGCCGCTCAAACCATGACCGGCATCGCGCGCGGCCGCGCCTACCGCGTGAAAGTCACCCAAAACAACCTGAACGTGAAGCTCACGCTGCCCGCTCCCACGAGCGCCGCGCACCCGGGGCCCACGGTCTACGAAGTCCGCGATCTAGAGACCTGAGGAGAGGGAATGTTCACAGAGCCCGACGTCATCGCCACATTTGACCGTTCCTACGGCGACAAAAAGGAAGAGCTCCGTCTAGAGAAGGGGGAGTTCAACGGTAACCCCACTTTCACGCTCCGTTTGCACTGGCAGGCAGCCGATGGCACCTGGCGCTGGGCAGCTCAGAAGCCCACCCAGTCGGGCAAGTGCTGGGAGCGGCTGAACCTGAAGGCGAAGGAGCTGAAGGCGCTCGGCGAAGCGCTCATCGCCGCGTCCAAGGGCGGAGCTGGCGTCAACACCAAGCCGCCCGCGCGCAAAGAGCCCCAGCACGTGGTCATCGAGGAAGATGACATCCCGTTCTAAGCACCCGGCGGTGCTGGTGGACTGGATTGACTCCACCAGCTTCAACCAGCAGCGGTGGCGCCCTCTGGAAGAGTCCCAAGAGCTGACGCCGAGCCAGATACGGAGTGCGGGGTTCTTGGTGAAGAAAACCAAGAAGTTCATCACGCTCACCGGCTCCCTCTGTGAGGAAGACAACGCGAGCGGCTGCCTCACCATCCCCCGCGGGTGCATCCAGCGCATGCGGAGGCTGAAGTGACCCTGGTGCTCGGTCAGCGCATGGTGCGTCTCGAAGACGGCCAAAGAGGGGTGGTTGCGCAGAACGGGCCCGAGCTGCGCATCGTCTACAACGATCGGGGTGAGGAACGGCTCGCCTCCAAGGTGGAGAAGTGGGTGGTGGACTCGCTGCGCCCGGGTCCACTGCGCGGAGAGGAAAAGCGGCGCATCGCACGCTACGCAGACCGGGCTTTGCGCGCCTATGAGCGCCACGAGCCCCATCGCTACTGGGAGATGCCCGGCGAAGACCCCATCTATGATTACGGGCTCGTCTACGTCATCGAAAAGTACCTGACGGAGCGCGAGACGATGCCTATCGATGACGCGCCATCTGATAGTCCTGGACTATCAGGAAATCCGTAGCTACGGAGGCCAGCATCGACCGCTCGTTCTACTCGCCGAGCCCGTGGAGCAACCGGTTCCACGAAACCACCGCCGATGAGGTGCTCGGCGGCGGCTCTGCCGGTCCCGGCAAGAGTCTGACTCTGCTTTGGGACCCGATCGTCAAGCAGGCCGTCATCGAGCACTCGCGGATGACGGGGATTCCCCCCGAGGGCTCCCCGGGTTGGCTCGTCGAGCTCTGCCGCAACAACCGCATCCGAAAAGGCGAGTCCGAGGGCCACGCCCTGCACATGCGCCGCACGATGCCCATGCTGCAGGAGACCATCGACCGCTCGCTCCGCATGTTCAAGGCGTTTGACCCGGACGCCATCTACAACAAGGAGCTTCACCGCTGGGAGTTCACGAGCGGCTACAAGTACACGTTCGGCCACTGCCGCGAGCCCAAAGACCACGTCAACTATCTCAGCAAGCAGTACACCTGGCTCGGCGAAGACGAGGCGGGGCAGTTTCTCGAAGAGCAGCATGAAGAGCTCGACGCCCGCGTCCGTAGCGGCGACCCCGTTCTGAAGTACCTACTCGCCACGCGCCTGATGAGCAACCCCACGCCGGGCTGGCTGAAAGAGCGCTTCGTCTCTCCCGAGCCCAAGGGCAACGTCGTTTTCCGCGTGCGCGTGCACGACCCGGAGACGGGAGAGTCCAACTACAAGACGCGGCTCTTCTTGCCGGCGAAGCTCGACGACAACCCGGATAAGGAATTCGTCAAGCAGTACAAGATCAAGCTGCTGAGCAAGCCCGCGCACATGCGCGCTCGCTACCTGTACGGCGACTGGAACAGCGTCGAGGGCGGCTACTTCGAGGACGACTACAACCCCACCGTCCACATCATCGACCCCTTCAAGATTCCGCGCGACTGGCCCAAGTTCAGAGCGATGGACTGGGGCTACAAGGCTCCCGGCGTGATCGGCTGGTTCGCGATGGACCCCGACGAAAACCTTTATCAATTCTACGAGTTCAACTTCCGGCTGATGCGCGACATCGAGGTGGCCAAGCGCGTCGCCGAGATAGAGCAGCGCTTCGGCTTCTGGAACAAGCGCGAGAAGAAGAGCAGGCTCACCGGCGTCGCCGACACGCAGCTCTGGGAAGAGCGCGGCGACAGCGGCAAGAGCAAGGCAGCGGTGTTTGCCTCCGAGGGCGTCTACTGGCAGCCCGCCGACAAGGCCAGCATCGCGCGCAACGCCGAGCGCATCAGTGAGCGGCTCCGCGACTACGACAAGCACAAGAAGCCGGGGCTCATGCTCTTCAACGCCTGCAAGAAGAGCGCGGAGATGTTCGCCAGCATCGGCGTCGACGAGAACGACGGCACGGTGCCCGACAAGAAGAGCCCGCTCAAGCACTGGTTCGACATGCACGCCTACGCGGCGGCGCGCGCCTCTCGCGGCCGAGGCAGCATCGTGATGGAGCTACACGACTTCGACCGCGAGCACGCCAACGACAACGATGAGCCGGAGATGCCGGCAGCAAGCGGGTTCGGTTATGGCAGCTGACATCGACTTCACCCAGTTCCGCTGCGTGGGCGAAGTCTGCTTTCACCTCCCCGTCGACCAGCGCAACCACTGCACCGCCGAGCGGCACCTGTGCCCCTACGACGCAGAGATTAACCCTGATTCTAAACAGGAGCCTTGCCGCTGCTGCGCCCGATGCGCGCAGCAGTGCTCGGATAACATCTGATGGCCACTGAAGAAGGCACGGCGCCAGCCGAGGGCGAAGAGAGCGTTTTCGACGCGGGCCAGGACGCTCCTGCAGAGGAGCCGTTCAGCTACGACGAGAACGAGCTCAATCTCGTCAAAACGTTCAAGAGCCACTCCGAGGGCAAGGCCGCGCTGAAGCGCATCGCCGAGAAGTGCCTGACGGACTTCGACGCCGCCTGGTCAGCGACGGAAAAGTTCCGCTCAAACATGGCCGACGTCTGGAAGCTCTTCAGCGGCACACTGGACCCAAAGCCACCGCCCTTTGAGCACATGGCTAACGCCCACGTGCCAATCCTGATGGAGAACACCATCCGCATGGTGTTTCGCCAGGCGTACGAGCTCTTCGGCAACTGGACCAACGTCTTCGGCGTTAACCCCATAGGTCCGGATGACGAGCGTACAGCGAAGCTTCTTTCGCTCCACGGCAACTGGCAGATTCGCAAGCGCATCAAGGACTTCAAGCGGCAGCTGGGCCATCGTGGTCTGTTAGTCTACGATCTTTTCGGCGACGTCACGTGTCATAGCTACTGGGACCCCCAGCGACGCTACAACCGACACGAGATCCTGACCGCCAACGAGTTCGTGTGCGCCAACGCGCACGTCTCCACCATGCCCGATTACTCGGACGTCGCATGGATGGCGAAGATTCTGTTCATGGACGCGCACGAGCTGCGCAAGATGGCTCCGGGCTGGGAAGGCGTCGCCGAGACGCTGAAGCGCTTGCCACCCGACTGGGACGAGTCGCCCATCAGCAGTGAGCTGCGCGCGGCCATCGACAAGAACCTAGGCATCGACTCCAGCGCCTACCAGAAGGGCCAGTACCGCATCATCCAGTACGAGGGCTGGCTGAACCTGCCGCCGAGCAGTGCGCCCGCCAACGACAACGGCGCTCCCGACAACGACGTCGAAGAGGAGCCGCGCGACCGCTACTGCAAGGTCATCATCGACGCACAGACGGGCAACATCCTGTCGCTCAACATCCACGAGCGCGTCGACCCGTATGACAAGCGTCGATACGAGTTCGAGATGCAGCAGCTCCAGCGCTACCAGCAGGCGCAGCAGGAGCGGCAGATGCTCATGCAGGAGATCGAACAGACGCGGCAGAGCGCGCTGTCGATGGGTCATAGTCTCGACCCAATGAGCGACGGGCCCGGTCAGGCCGTCATGATGGCGCGCGCCATCGAGGAAACGCCGCTCCCGCCCGAGCCGCAGATGCCGGACTGGATGCGCGGCGACCCCATGGCGCAGCCGCGCCCACCGGAGAGCGTGCCCATTCGCATGTTCGCCCACGGCGTCAACATCGAGCCGCTCCAGGGCATCCTGGGCCTGGGCACTGGCGCCATCCACGCCGCGCAGAACAAGGCAGCGAACATCGCGCTATCGATGTTCATCGACCAGGGCACGCTGGGCAACTTCAAAAACTTCTTGGTGAAGGGCGACGTGCGCTTCCCCGAGAAGATGCAGATCAAGCCCGGCGGCATCCACAAGGTGGAGGGCTCCACCGACCTGATGAAGGATGTGGTGCCGCTCGACTTCGGCGAAGCCAATCCGCAGCTCATCCAGCTCATCGAGATGCTGGTACGTTTTGGTAACACCGTCACCAACACGCCCGAGGTGCTGAGCGGCGAAAGCGGCAAGAGTGGCGAGACGGCTCAGGGCATCAGCGCCCGCATCGAGCAGGCAACGAAGATGCTGAGCGTGCCCACCGGCAAGTACGCAGACTTCTTGTCCCAGGTGCTGGAGAACAACGCCGCGCTGAACGCCATCTTCCTCGACGACGCCGAGTTCTTCAGCGTCAACAACCACGACCCGGCGCTGGGCGCTCCGGGCCAGCAGGTCTTCAGCGTGGGCCGCGAGCTGTACGATCGCCCCTACGACATCGAGATTAGCGCTGACCTGAAGTTCACATCCACCGCCCAGCGCATCAGCGAAGCCGACGCGCTCGTGCAGCTGCCGAACGCGGTGCCCGAGCTGATGGGGAACTTCGCCTTCAAACACGCGGTCATCAGCAAGGCCTTCGAGGCGCGCAACCGCCACGACCTGATCTCGCTGATGGGCGCTCCGCCTCCCGCCCCGCAGATGTTCGGCATGCCGACGACTCCCCCAGCCCCGCCACCCGGGATGGCGCCCCCGCCTGGTCAGGGCGGCCCGGCGGGGCCAGGAGGGCCGCCACCCGCAAACGATAACGCGCCCAAGCAAGGAGCAGCATGACATCAAGAGACTTTTGCTACTGGCTTCGCGGCTACATGGACGCGCTGCCCGATGAGAGGCTCGGCGACATCCAAGTACAGCGAATCAACGCCAAGCTGCTGCAGATCGACAAGTACGAGCCGCAGCACCCATATCCGTTTTACGTGAACACCAACACAACCAATCCCATCGAGCTACAGACGGTCGGCGGTGCGTGACCTGGACCTGGTGCATCGCTACCTCGTGCGCCTGAGGCAAGAGAAGCTGCAGCAGGGCCACGCCAAGGCGCTCGACCCGAACGCCACCGTCACCGATATCCGGGTGACTGCGTTCGAGGCGGAGCTGGTGAGCCGCATTCACGAGGCGATGAAAGTGCTCACCAAAGACCCAGCCAAGTTTATCGAGGAGTTTTTGAAATGAGAGGGAGCAACATTAGCCGAGGCGGTGACTACCGCGACGGCACGCCGGTATCTATCGGCGACCCTGACCTGGTGCAGTCGTGGCCCTTCAAGGAGCCCGAGAAGAAGAGCGCCTGGAACGACGCCGACCGCGAAGGCCCGAAGCCGATGGCTCTGCGGGACCCGGAGCTGGAGAAGGCGCAGAAGCGCACGCAGCTCATCAAGGAGCGCATGAGCCCGCCGGGCGCGCTGAACCTGCCGCCGCTCTTGGAGCAGCAGCGGCTGAAGTGGGGCATCACCGACGGCTTCTTTCGCGCTCAGGCGAGCTTCGATCGCATCTTCGTCTTTCCCGTCGACCAATTCGACGACATGGCCAACTTCGCGCCGGGCAGCCCCATCATCCGTCCCGAGCTGCGGAAGCTGAAGGACTTGCAAGAGGGCAACCGCGGCGTGCTCATCAGTGCGGGCCTCACGGCAGCAGACCGCCTGGCGAGCCACGGCATCGAACTCGGGCACATGGTCATCACGAACAAGAACGTGCCCTTCGCGCGGCGATGCGACCGTCTCTCTGACGGGACGGACATGTTTTACCTGGTGATGCGCGACGGCGACCTGGCGGGCAGCGAGACGCTGGGCGAAGAGATCCGCGCCGGCAAGAAGCGCGTCGAGGACGCGGGCGGCCTGGATGGCTACGAGCACCAGGTGGCGAGTAACGACAACGGCGAGTGGACGTTCCGCAAGAAGCAGAGCGTCTACATCAACGATACCTGGTGAGGGAGCGATGAGCGGCGATTACATGCAAGGCGACAAGGATAGCGCGGTTGCTGTTCCTTTCAGCGATGACGAGGCTGCCGAGCCCGCGAGTGAGGTGCTCGAAGAGGACAAGCCAACAGACAGCCCAGAAGAGCGCATCACCCGGAAGAAGCGCCGGCAGGAGCGGCTGAACCGGCTCATCTCCGAGGGCAAGCAAAGCAAGGAGGAGCTGGCCAGCGTCAAAGCGGAGCTCGAACGGCTCAAGGGCGAGCAGGCGGCAATCCAGCGCCAGGTGGCGAGCGCCACTCAGCGTCCCGCCAACGACACGGCCCGCCCCGACCCCTACGAGCAGCAGCTCGATGCCGTCTACGCGCGCCAGGCCGAAGCCTACACGGCGGCTCAGGCCGAGGTGAAGGCGGGCACGTTCACGCCCGAGCGGCAGCAGCACTACGAAAAGCTCGCCCGCACGCTGGAGAGCGAGAAGACTCGCCTCCACGCGCAGCGCCTCATCGACGAGCAGGCGCAGCAGCGGCGCACCGAGTCCGCGCGCCAGGTCTGGGTACAGAAGTACCCCGAGGTGTACCAGGACCCGAGAGCCTTCCAGTACGCCCAGGCGACGTACCAGCAGCGGATGGCGCTCGGCGAAGCTGACTCCCGTCAGCTGGTGGACGAAGTGATGACCGAGGCGATGGCCCGGTTCCGGCTCGGGGCCAAGCCCGCGCCCACGGCGAGCGAGCGCTCACGCCTGAGCGGCGTGCCGGCAGCAGGTTCGAGCGGCAGCTCGAAGGCGTCGGGCATCGTGATGAATCCCGCGTTCGAGCGCATGGCGAAGGCGGCCTACCCGGACCTACCGGAAACGGAAGCCGTGAAGCGCTGGGTGAACGGACCCGGCAAGCGGCTGCGGGAGAAGAAAGTCATATGATCAAGCTAGAGGACTGCACGCTCGGCGCGGCGTGGGGCCTGAAGCGAGCGATGGAACGCGAGCTGGAAGAGAACCCTGAGGGTGACTTCGCTCGGCGCTTCAACGAAGCGATGGCCAAGCCAAACCCGTGGCTGGAGCGATGGAAGAAGTCGGCTGATAGCCGGTAACTATTGTTCTTGACCGTTCGATAGTTTTCCGCATACTAACCAGCGCAGCCTCGGAGTTCCCTGTTCGCCGGGGCTGCGCCCAGAATAACCCGGCAGCCCGTCTCCCACGACGCGCTCGTCTGCACCCTGTGGGTCAGACGGAGCGTTCGTGCCGGAAGAGACGGTTACGAGTCGGAAGGGCATCAAGCGAGACGACCCGCCACCGCGTCCGGTGGAGCAGCTCGCTAACCGTGGCTACCTCCAAGGCCAAGACCCGACGAAACATTACGTCTGGGTCTCCGAGGTAAACGACCCGACCATCAACGTCGGGTACTACAAGCACCTCGGATACAAGCAGTCCCAGTACGACCCGAGTGAGGCGAAGCCCACCATCGGGTACCAAGAGTTCAAGCAGGGCGACCCCATCAAGACGATGGGCATGGTCCTGATGGAATGCCCTATCGAGCGCAAAGCGGAGCTCGACAAGGAGGGCTGGGACAAGGCCTCGAAGATCGAGGACACCATCCGCAACCGCGAAGTCGACCCGCTCTCTGAGCAAGAGAGGCGTGAGTTCCGCGGAATCACCTCGGTGCGCACCGAGCAAGACGACCGCCGCAAGTGGCAGTTCTAACGCGAGGACCTGAATGGCGAACCCTCATCGATACGGCTTTCGGTTCCTGAAGAACCGCTGGGGCGGTGACACGCCCGAGATCTACACGGGCTTCTTGGCGAGCGGCTACGCGCCGAACGTCACGGGTGCCACCACGGCTAACCTCAACATCGGCGACCCGGTGAAGATGCTCGACACGGGCGCCTTCGAGCTGGCGACGCCGGGTGAGCTGGACGACGACGACGCCGACGAGCGCGTCTTCGGCATCGTTCAGGGCTTCCCGCAGGTGCTCATCAACGGCGCGGTGCGACCCAATGCGTACTACCCGACGGGCACTGTCTACGGGACGAACCTGAACGCGCAGACTCTCGTGCAGGTCATCCCCGTAGAGGGCTGCGTCTGGGAGATCGACACCGCAACGACGAGCTCCAGCTTCGACACGAAGGCGGAGTTCCAGGCCGTCATCGGCTCCGTTGCTCGCTTCACCTACACGCAGATCAACTCGACGACCACGAACCCGAAGGCGAACCCGATGCTGGAGCTTTCCTTCGGCGAGAGCACCATCGTGCGCCAGCTGCGCGTGGTCGGGCTCGGTCGCGGCTTCGAGCAATACGACCTGACGCTGGCAAACGTGCCGCTCCAAGTGGTCTTCAACCAGGTTCAGGCAAGCCCGTGGAGGACCGCCGGTTCGCTGGCGTGAGGTAACCAATGAGCGAAATCTTCACTTCGACCGCGGCCCTGGCGCTCAAAGAGACGCTGGAGGACATCGACACCGACGAGCACGGATCGGAAGGCAGCAAGGCTGTCTTCCCCAAGTGGCTCAACGTCAAGTCGATGAGCGACAATTACATCGAGTACTACGAGGTGGCTGGCTCGGGGCTCGCGGGCGAAAAGCCCGAAGGCGAAGCCATCCCCGTGGGCACCATCTACGAGGGACCGCTCACCCGCTTCAACGCTCGCACGTACGGCCAGCGCATGATCGTCTCGGACGAAGCGCTGGAGGACATGAAGTACGACAAGGTCATCATGGCAGCGAAGCGGAACAACCGCTCGCTGTGGAAGTTGGCCGACTTCGACGCGACGCTGATGCTGGTTCGCGCGACGAACACGAGCTTCCCCGGTGGCGACGGTCAGCCGCTGGCGAGCACGAGCCACACGCTTCCGGGTGGCGGCACCTACAGCAACATGATGGCGGTGGCCATGTCGCCCTCGAAGGCGGCACTCGTCATCGCCAAGGCGCAGCTGATGCAGCAGGTGGGCCACGACGGTCTCATCGATGGCGTCGAAGAGAAGAAAGCCGTCTTCCCCGTGCAGCAGTGGGGCGTGTGGCGTGAGGTGCTCGGCAGCTCGAACGACCCGACGCCGGGCGCGTTCAACGCCATCAACGTGGTCAACCGCGACCTCAACATCGACCCGGTGCCCATCAAGTACTGGACGAACACCACGACCAACTGGGCGCTCATCACGGACGCTTACCTCGGCTTGATGTGGTTCTGGCGGCGCAAGCCCAAGAGCAACACCTGGGTGACCGAGGACAAGACGATGATGAACTACGCCATCACCGCTCGCTGGAGCCGCGGTTGGGTGAATCCCCGCGCGATTCTGTTCAGCAACGCCTGAGGGAAACCATGGCCAAGAAGACCAAGATTAAGTCTGCGCCGGCTCTCCCGGCACCGATGCCCAAGGGCAAGAAGGGCAAGGGCTGCTGATGTCCAACCTCGCTAACGCCTACGGCAACTTCCTCAGCTCGGCGCTGCCGTTCTACCAGTCGATGCCGGCGCTGATGACGCCGAACGCGACGCTCATCAAGCCCGGCGGGCGTGTGGCTGCGTTCGTGCGGAGCACTGGCGCGCAGGACGGCGAAGATCACTTCGCCAGCTCCGGCATGCTGGTGACCACGCTGAACGCGGGCCTCGCGCGCTGCCGCTCGGGTCAGGGTGACATCGTCTACGTGCTGCCTGGGCACACGGAGAACATCGCGTCCGCCGACGCCATGAGTAACCTGGTGGCAGGGACTCAGATTATCGGCACGGGTCGCCCCGGCGCTTCCAACAACGCCACGCTGACCTGGTCGGCGGTCGCCGGCACGTTCCTCCTGGACGTGGCCGACGTGAGCATCCAGGGCATGAACCTGGTGTTCGGCGGCGCGGACAACGTGACGGCGCCCATCACGGTGACGGCTGCCGGCTGCTCGATGGTGGGCAACTTCTGCAACTACGGCACGTCGTCGTCCCTGGAGTGCGCCATCGGCGTGACGGTGCACACCGGAGCTCACGACTTCGTCTTCGCCCACAACCGATGCCACAGCCTCGGCGGCGCGGTGTCTACGAACGCGGTGGCCATCACGGCGGCAGTCAACCGCTGCCTCATCCTCGGCAACGACTTCGACATCGAAGCCGCGGGCGCGACCAACGGCGTCATCGACATCTCGGCTGCAGCGGTGCAGGTCCGCATCGTCGGTAACCTCATCGTCAATCGACGCGCTTCGGCAGCGGTGGCGGTGCGGTGGACGGATACCGCGGCTCTGACCGGCGTCATCGCCAAGAACTACCTGGGCTTCACCGCCGACGTGACGGTGGCGACGGCGGCACTGAGTGCAGCCGGCACCTCGAACCACGCGATGCGCGCCTTCGAGAACCTGGGCCACGACGAGAACCAGGGCGCGGCCATCGCTTCGGTGATGACCTCGGCCGCGACCATCGAGTGATGGAGATGGAATGCGCAGCGTACCCCGCAACATCGACCGCAAGGGCGAGCATCTATCCCGATGCGACGTCTGTGGGGTCATGTATCTACGGAGTGCGCTGCGCCGCGGTCGTGATGGTGTGCTTCGGTGTGGCAACGACCGCCCCGGGCGCGATGAGCTGACGCTCGCAGAACTTACGGCATCCCGGGCTGCTTCCCTCTCTCAGCGGCTCGGGATGCAGCTTCCTGCGGACGGCGCCGCGCCTGACACCGACAGCAATGGCAACCCCAATAGCGCCTCTAGCTATACGGGTGTGACTCGGCGGCGCACCGTCGAGGACGTCTACAACAACGAGGTGCCCACGTACTCCAGCCCGGGTACGCGCACCAACCTGCCGGGGTTCTGATGACGATCGCGAGCGAACCGAGCACGCCGATCAGCATCAACAATCTCATCCTGCTCGCCTACAAGCGGGCGGGGGTGCTGCCCGTGGAGGCGCGTCTGAGCGGCGCCAACATGACGCCGAAGCTGGAGCACGGGCGCCAGACGCTGGACTTGATTCTCGATGGCCTGGCCACCGAGGGGTTCATCGCGCGCACCACTGGCTTCTACGACCTGGGCATCGTGGCAGGCGAGAGCCAGTACACGCTGCCCGACAGCATCCTGGACGTGTTCGAGGACGCGATGTTCATCCCGTCCACGAACCACGACACCAAGCACACCACGGGCGAGCTGGTGTGCAAGCAGATGGACACGTCCACCTGGCAGACCCTGACGAACAAGGGCGCCATCTCGTCCCGCCCTCAGCTCTTCGTCGCGATGCGCGATGGGGCCACGCCCATGCTGCGCTTCTGGCCCGTGCCGAGCGAGGCGGGCACGATTCGACTGAAGACCGTGCGCCTGCTGGGCAGCGGCGCCGACGGCACCAAGTCTCTCGACCTGCAGCGGTACTGGCAAGATGCGCTGGTGTGGTGCCTCGCGTACCACATCG
>Ga0079218_10000402_pt1 | contig 12722 bp, 8 predicted proteins | sample NCCompost_FD_77181 | JGI IMG/M metagenome (GOLD analysis project Ga0079218, IMG submission 77181) | Agricultural soil microbial communities from Utah to study Nitrogen management - NC Compost | ecosystem: Environmental > Terrestrial > Soil > Agricultural land | place: USA: Utah | collected... | reverse complement strand
CTCGTCGAGCTCCCGGACACCGGGGCACCGGATGTCATCCGGTTGTTGATGACACCCGACGCGCTGGTCGTGCAGGACCTGGCCGAGTCCATGGCGGCGTCGCTCAGAGCCACCCCCCGCGTCTCAATGCTGCTGCCCCTCGATGCCCAGCTTCGCTCGCCGGAGGTGAACATGCCGCACCGCAGCGTTCCGGGGCCGTTCGAGGACGGCGCGATTCCGTCCGGCAACGCCGCAAAGAACCTGGCCGCGCTCGTGCGGAAGAACGGCGAGCTCGCCGAGCCCTCGGCGCGGCCGGACACCATCTCCTGGCCGCGTTCGTCGAACGACCCGTCCAAGACGCTGGCGCTGCAGCTGCGCCGGCCCTGAGGCAAATTTCGCTCAAGGAGCCCAACCGGGGCGCGCATCACTCGTTTAGGGGTGTTTACTTTCCTGTGCTGGACGGCTGGAATGCCGGCCCACAAGGAGCCCCTATGGTGAAAACCCGCGCTACCCTGTTCGCTCTTCTCCTCTCATTCACTCTCCCGGCCGTCGCGTACGCGCAGTCGGTTGCGGGCACGGTGCGCGACAGCTCGGGCGGCGTGCTGCCCGGCGTCACCGTCGAAGCCTCGAGCCCGGCGCTGATCGAAAAGACGCGCTCTGTGGTCACCGACGCCAACGGCCAGTTCCAGATCATCGACCTGCGCCCCGGCAGCTACGACGTCACGTTCAGCCTGCCCGGGTTCAGCACCGTGGCACGAAAGGCGCTCGAGCTGAGCGGCGGCGGCGTCACGACGGTGAACGCCGAGATGCGCGTGGGCGGCGTGCAGGAGACGATTACCGTCACCGGCGAATCGCCGGTCGTGGACGTGCAGACGAGCACGAGCCGCGAGCAGGTGCTGAGCAACGAGTTCATCCGGTCGCTGCCGGCGTCGCGCGGCTACGGCAACTACCTGGCCGGCGTGCCCGGCATCTCGGGCACCGGCCTCAGCTCGGGCGCCGCGACGTCGAACAATTTCTTCAGCTCGCGCGGCGGACGCAGCAGCGAGGGGAACATCCAGATCGACGGGATGAACGTCGGCTCGTCGGTGGGCGGCGGCGGCGTGTCGGGCTACCAGTACGACATGTCGAACGCGTCCGAGGTGCAGGTGACGATCGCCGGCGGCCTGGCCGAGGTGGACCGCGGTGGCCCGGCGTTCAACATGATTCCCAAGACCGGCGGCAACACCTTCAGCGGCTTCTATTTCGGCAGCATCGCCGGCGAGTGGGCCCAGAGCAGCAACATCGACGACGAGCTGCGCGCCGCCGGACTCGCTGACCTCCCGGCGCTGATTCGCAGCTGGGATACCAACTTCGCGTTCAGCGGCCCGATTCTCAAGGACCGCGTCTGGTTCTTCGCCAACGCGCGCACGATCGGCACCTACCAGGACTCGCCCGGCCGCTACGGCAACCTGAACGCCGGCACGCCGAGCATCTGGACCTACGCCAGGGACGAGAGCGTGAAGGTGCGCAACGCCAACTCGAAGAAGATCGGCGCGGCGCGCCTGACGTGGCAGGCTTCGCCGCGCGACAAGATCGCGTTCTACGTGGACTACACGAAGAACTGCTCCGGCGGCTCGTTCGCGCCGGACGGCGGCCAGTGCCGCAGCCCCGGCGACGGCTGGACGGCGTCGGGTCCCGGCATCGGGCCCGGCGTCACCAACAACTCGCCCGAGTCGGGCACCATCTGGGACGCGCCCGCGAAGATCGTGCAGGCCAGCTATTCGGCGCCGTGGTCGAGCAAGATTCTGGTGGAAGCCGGCTTCTCGTCGTTCTGGACCGAGTGGGGCGACATCCGCCCCGCCGGCTCCGCCGTCGACCAGATCGCGGTCACGGAACAGACGTCGTCGGCGGCCACGCAGACGCCTGCGTCGAATTTCATCTATCACGGCTGGCCCGCGACCGGCGGCACGATGCAGCAGAACGCGCAGTATCGCGCGACGCTCTCCTACGTGACCGGCGCCCACAGCTTCAAGACCGGTTACCAGGGCGCGTACATGATCGCCAAGACACCCACGTTCCTCGGCCAGCAGCTCAGTTATCGCTTCAACAACGGCGTCCCGAACCAGCTCACGCAGCGCCTCGGTCCCACGCTGACCAGCAACCGCACGGTACCCGACGCCTTCTTCGTCCAGGACACGTGGACGCGCGCGCGGCTCACGCTGCAGGGCGGCCTGCGCTACGAGCACGTGCGCAGCTTCTTCCCCGAGGGCCAGGGCGTCGTCGAAGCGCATCGCTTCGGGCCGGCGTTCACGTTCCCGAGGACCGACGGCGTGCGCGGCCTCAACGACATCACGCCCCGGATGGGCGCGTCGTACGACCTCTTCGGCACCGGCAAGACAGCCATCAAGGTGAGCCTGAGCAAGTATCTCCAGGCCGCCTACAACGGCGACGTCTACACGATCAGCAACCCGGCGGTGACGCTCCAGTCCACCACCGCCCGGGGCTGGAGCGACACCACGGGCCTGGGCATCAACAACGATTTCGTGGCGCAGTGCGACTTCATGAACCCGCTCGCCAACGGAGAGTGCGGTGCGTGGGCCAACTTGAACTGGGGTCAGCTCGTGCAGACGACCACCGTGAACCCCGACGTGCTGGAGGGTTGGGGCAAGCGGAACTCGGACTGGCAGTTCAGCGCCGGCGTGCAGCACGAGCTGCTGCCGCGCATCTCGGTGGACGTGAACTACAGCCGCCGGTGGTGGAACAACTTCTTCGCGACCCACAACCGCGCGCTCGGACCGCAGGACTACGACGAGGTGACGCTGACCGCGCCGCTCGACCCGCGCCTGCCGGACGGCGGCGGATACCCGGTGTCGTTCCTCGTGCGCAACAACACCTCCGTGCTCGGCGTGCAGGACTCGTACTACACGACCACGAGCGATTTCGGCGACGAGACGCACTACTGGCAGGGTGTGGAGCTCACGGTCAACGCTCGCCTGGCCAACGGTCTGCAGTTCCAAGGCGGCACCAGCACCGGCCGCGGCGTCAACGACACGTGCGACGTGCTGATTGGCCGCTACGGCCGGCCGATGACGCCGACGACCACGGTTGGCGCGACGACGACGCCAGCGGAGGGCCTCATCGACGGGCAGCCCGCGTGCAACGCCACCGAGCCGTGGCTCACGACATTCCGCGGCCTGGCCTCGTACACCATCCCGAAGGCGGACGTGCTCGTGAGCGCCATCGTCCGCTCGCAGCCCAACGTGCAGCCAGGCGCCGACGTGGCCACCAGCGGCGCGTCGCGCGCGGCCAACTACCTGATGTCCACCACACAGTTCCAGGCGGCCACCGGCCGCCCGCTGCGGACAGGCGTCACCACGGAGACCGTGAACCTGCTGCTCCCGGGGCAGCTCTATGGCGAGCGCGTCAACAACCTGGACATGCGCATCGCGAAGGTCGTGCGCATCAAGCGGACGCGCGCCAACATCGGCGTGGACTTCTACAACCTCACCAACGCGAACACGGCGACGACGGTCGATCAGAGCTACTCGGCCGACCCCACGCTCAGCGCCCGCTGGCTGCGTCCGACGGCGGTGTTACAGCCGCGGTTCATGCGGTTCAACGTGCAGGTGGACTTCTAGGAGGCTTCCGGCTTCACGCTTCAGGGACGTTCGTGGCCCGGGTCTTCAGGCCCGGGCCACTCTCACGGCGCCTCGGCGTGGGCCGAGCGCGCCAGCGCGGCGATGCCGTTCGCGCGCGCCCACGTGGGCTGTTGTGCCTGAAACTCCATCTGCACCGCCGATGCCGTTTCGTCGGCCGACTTCCCCTGCGCCTTCAACTCACGGCTGCGAGCCTGGATGCCCTGCACCACCGTCTGCAGCGTGCCCAGGATGGTGCCGGGGCCGATGTCGCCGTGGGCCGGCACGATGGTGGCCGGCTTCATCGCGGCGATGCGGTCGAAGGCGGCCAGCCACGCTTTCGTGCTGGAGTTCTGGTTGGCTCCGACGAACGACTTGTTCATCACCACGTCGCCGGCAAAGAGCACGCCGTCCCCCTCTACGAATACCACCGTGTCGCCCTTGGTGTGCGTCGGCCCCACGACGAGGAGCCGCACCCGCACGCCGCCCAGATCCAGCACGTGTTCGCGATCGAATGTGATGGCCGCCGGCCGGCGCGCCGCGTCTTTCAGCAATTCCGCCGTCATGGGCGAGCGGGACGAGAACGTGGCCACCTGGCGCAGGCCCCCCTCGTCGAACTCGGCTTCCTGGATGGTCGAGTTCACGTACTTCGCCGAGGGCGGGAAGGCTGTGTAGCCCGTCGTGTGCTCGGCATGGAAGTGCGTCGTCACGATGTACAGCTCGGCGTTGCGGCTCACCTTGGCCACCTCGCGCAGCACGGCCTCGCCGTTGCGGCGGCCGAGGCCGGTGTCGACCACGAGCGTCGCCCGCGAGCCGACCACGATCCCGACGTTCGGGACGAGCGGCACGCTGCCGTCGGGGATGGCGTAGGTGTGCGGAGCCAGCATCACCGTGACGCCCTCGCGAATCAGCGGGTCGGGGGCCGGTCCGCGCTGTGCGTGTGAGAGCGGCGCCGCCACCACGAGGGCCAATGCAACCACAGCGATTCTGACCATCATGACGGCCAGTCTACCCCGTCGCGGTTCGAGCGCGCACTCGGCACGCGCGGCTCGATCCGCTACAATCTGCGCACGATGAGACGCTTCGTTTTCGTTGCACTCGTGCTCGCCGGCGCGACGCTGACCCCGACGGCGGGCTTCGCCCAGATTTCCTGCTCGCGCGACGGACTGCAGCGGGCCGTCGACCTCTATATCGCCGCCCAGACCACGGGCGACACGTCCGCCCTTCCGCTCGCGCCCGGCCTCGGCTACGTCGAGAACCACGCGCCGGTCGCCCTCGCCAGCGGCCTGATCAAGACGGCGATGAAGATCGATCACCATCGCAGCCTGCTCGATCCGTCTACCTGCCAGACGTTCACCGAAGTGATCGTAACCAACAAGGAGAAGCCATACGTCCTCGGCACGCGCCTGCGCGTCAATCGCGACAAGATCGCCGAGGTCGAGATTCTCTGGACGACGACGGGATACTGGCTCTTCAACGCCGACAACTACTTGAAGTGGTCGTCGTCGGAGAAGTGGGACGTGATTCCCGCGAACCAGCGCGACTCGCGCGCCACGCTGGTGGCTGCCGCCAACGCCTACCTCGATGCGTTCCTCGAAGGGAAGAAGGACGGCGTGCCGTGGGGCTACCCGTGCAACCGCACGGAAGGCGGCATGCACACGGGCAACGGCTCCCCCACCGACAGCTGCGACGTGGGCGTGCCGGCCGGCGTGAACATCGCCAACCGCCGCTTCGTCGTGGACGAGACGACCGGGTCGGTCGTGGTGTATTGCACCTTCGGCGCCGGCGGCCCGAACGGCGGCAGCGGCGCGCCCGACACGCATCTGTTCCGCGTCGAGAACGGCAAGCTGCGCTACGTCCACACGCTCACGCACCTGCTGCAGGCGAACTTCCGGGGGCGCGGCGCTGGTGGCCGTGGCGCGCCTGGCGGCGCTCCCGGCGGCGCGGCGCCAACTACTCAGCCGTAAGAGCGGCCGCTCACAGCTGAACCGTACGCGCCGCGTGCCCGGTGCTTCACGGGAATCGCGGCCATCCATCGGAAATGTCCTTGTGCGCGGCGGCATCTGGCTGATGATTAGGCGCGCCCATGCCCCTCCGCCTGTTGCCGCTCGCAATCGGGCCGGCAATCCTGCTGCCGCTGGCGGTGTATGCCTTCCGGCATCGGCGCGTCCGCGGCGCCATCTGGTATTGCCTGCTGCTCCTCGCGATCGCCCTGTGGAGTGCGGCGTACGCATGGGAGCTCGCGGCGCCGGACTTCGATCAGAAGCTGCTGGCGCTCAGGATCAAATACATCGGCGTCACCGCGTTGCCGGTGGTGTGGATCGGCTTCGTCCTCGACTTCGTGGCGAGCGAGCGGGCCCAGCTTCGCCGCGTGACACGGCGGCTCGCGATCGTCATGCTCGCGACGCTGGTGACCGCCTGGACGAACTCGTGGCACGAGCTGTTCTGGGGGCCGATGATCCTCGAGCCCGCCGGCGACCTCTACACCTTCACGGGACGCGGCCCCGGGTTCTTCCTCAACATCGCCTACACCTACTCCGTGCTCTTCGCCGGGTTGGCCATCCTGATCACGCAGGCGGTGCAGTCGCCGTATCTGTACCGCAAGCGCACGGTGATTCTGGTGTCGGCCACGGTGGTGCCGTGGCTCGGCAACGTGATCTTCGTGGCGCGCGTAGAAGGCGTCGGCACCGTCGACTCGACGCCTTTCCTGTTCACGTGCACCGCCATCATCGCCGCGGTGGCGGTCTTCCGCTACCGCGTGCTCGAGCCGATTCCGACGTTGCTCGACGCGCGCATCGAAGTGATCGGCGACGGCTTTCTGATCGTGGATCGCGAGCTCCGGGTCGCGGACTTGAACGGGGCGGCGGAAGCGATCATCGGACGTGACCGCGCCACCGCCGCCGGCGTGCGCGTCGATCACCTTCTTCCCGATTGGCCCGCACACATCGACGGCGACGTCCGGCAGGACCTCACGCTGGCCGCGGCTGACGGCACGCGCGTGTACGACGTGCGGATCACGCCGATCCAGGCGGGCGGCGAACACTTCACGGGCTACGTGGTACTGCTGCGTGACGTCACCGAGCACCGGCGCCTCGAAGAGGAGCTGCGGCAGGCCCAGAAGATGGAGTCGGTGGGCAAGCTCGCCGGCGGCATCGCGCACGACTTCAACAACCTGCTGACCGCCATCATCGGCTACGCGGCGCTCGCCGAGGGCGAGGTCGTTCGCGGGACACCGCTGCATGAGTGGATCGCGCAGATCCGGCGCTCGGGGGAACAGGCAGCGGCACTCACCAGCCAGCTGCTGGCGTTCGGCCGGCGGCAGGTGCTGCGGCCCGTGGACCTCGATCTGAACGCCGTCGTCGACGACATCCAGAAGATGCTGCGGCGGCTGATCGGCGAACGGATCGAGCTGGTGGTGCAGCTGGCCACCGGCCTCACGCGCGTGCGAGCCGACCGGTCGCAGGTGGAGCAGGTGATCGTGAACCTGGTGGTGAACGCCCGCGACGCCATGCCGCGCGGCGGCCGCCTCACGATTCGTACCCACGATCTCACCATCGAGCCGAGACCAGGCTCGGGAGCGCAGAGCCCTGCGCCCGGCAGCTACGCCGCGGTGACGGTGGAAGACACCGGCGAGGGCATCGCGCCGGAGATCCTCGAACGCATCTTCGAGCCGTTCTTCACCACCAAGCCGCTCGGCCGCGGCACCGGCCTGGGGCTCGCCACCGTCTACGGCATCGTCAAGCAGAGCGGCGGCGATATCCAGGTGCAGAGCGCCCCCGCGCAGGGCGCGCGCTTCACGGTGTTCCTACCGGCTGCGGCACCAGCGGTGGAGGACTCCCCCGCGGTGGAGGCCATCACCGGCGGACGCGCGAACCTGCCGGCCACGACCGCGAGCAGTGCGACCGTGCTGATCGTCGAAGACGACTCTGGCGTTCGGACGTTCGCGTCGCAAGTACTCCGCGATGCGGGGGCCACGGTGTTCGTGGCGGAAAACGCCGCGGAAGCGCTCGCGATCGCGGCACGCGAGTCCAAGCCGCTCGACCTGCTCCTGACGGACGTCGTCCTGCCGGGAATCGACGGGGCCGATCTTGCCGAGCGGCTTCGCTCGCTCCGCCCCGGACTGCGCGTGCTCTTCATGTCCGGGTACACGCCGGAAGAGATCGTCCTCACCGCCGCGCTCGCGTCGAACGATCTGCTGCTCCGCAAGCCGTTCCTGCCCGCCACGCTGCGCGACCGCGTGGCACATGTCCTGTCCCAGCCGTCGGGCATCGGCAGGTAAGCGGCCGCCAGCGTCCGCCCTCACAGCCACGTCCCGCCCTGCCGATCACTGGGCTCCTGGGCGCTGGCATCAAACTCGTGGATCCATCCCAGGTGATGCAGCGCGCCGTCGAACGACGCGAGCCGCGCGTTGCGGTGATCGGCGCTGTCGCCGTCCGGCAGGTGCAGAATGTCCGCGACGCTGATGGACGCGTACTGAACCTTGCGCGTGCGGCCACGGCGCAGCCGCTCGTAGCGTTCGAGCGCCGTGGCGGGCGGGCTGGAGCCGGCGTCCCGCAGGCACGCGGCGAGCACGATGGCATCCTCCACCGACTGGTTGGCGCCCTGGCCGTGATGCGGCGCCAGCTGGTGAGCCGCGTCTCCCAGGAGCGTGATCCGTCCCTTTGTCCATCGGCCCAGCGGCGGACGATGGAAGAGCCCCCATCGGTTGCTGATCGACACCGCCGTGATCATCTCGACGACGGCCGGGTGCCACTGCGCGAAGTGCCGGAGCTGTTCACCCTCGGCCGCCGGCATGATCCAGTCCCGGCGCGGCCACGGCGTGGGATGGCGCTCGACCAGCAGGAAGTTGATGTGGCCGCCGCCCATCGGGTAGTGCAGCAGATGCCCGCCGGGGCCCATCCAGAACTGCAGCGCCGCCGGATCCGGCAGGCCCGGCACGCGCTCCACCGGCACGATGCCGCGAAATCCGCTGCACCCTGAGTACAGCGCGTCGTCGTAACCGAGCATCCAGGACCGGACGAACGAGCGCGCGCCGTCGGCGCCGATGACGAGATCGGCGTCGGCACTGCTGCCGTCGTCGAACCGCAGAACGGCTCGCGCGCCGCGGTCGTCGATATCCACCAGGCGCTTCCGAAGATGAATGTGGTCGAGGCCGGCGGTCGCCGAGAGCGCCGCCTGCAGGTCGGCGCGATGGATACCGACGTACGGCGCTCCGAAACGCTCACGGTACGCCGGCCCCACCTCGTGCCGGCCAATGAGGCGGCCGGTGCGCCCGTCCCGGTAGATCAGCGCGGCGACGTCGGACCCGTGCGCGGCCAGCTGCGATCCCAGGCCGAACTGCTCGAAGAAACGCGTGGCGTTGGCCGACAGCGCGACCGCGGCCCCGACCTCCCGGAGCTCAGCGGTCTGCTCGTAGACGTCCACCCCGATGCCGTATCGGCGCAGCGCGATCGCCAGCGTGAGGCCGCCAATGCCGGCGCCGACGACGGCGATCCGGCGCGTGTCCGCCCCCATATCAGGGGCGGATTGTCTCACGCACGGCTCACGTTACGACGCGCGTCTGACACTTACACCCGCGGAAACCCTGCCGCGTAGCTCGTGCAACGCGCTGCCCCGCCCGATACGCGGGTCGTCTTCGGCACACGTGTTGCCGCGGATGTCGCCGCTCTCCCTGGAGGCATCAATGACACGAGAACGACGCTCGGTGATCGCGCTCACGTGGCTCGCGGCGACGGTCGCGCTGGTCGCGCTCCTTGGACCCTCTCGTCCGGTCGCGCAGAGCGCGCAGCCGCAAATGCTCGATCCGGCGCTCACCGTCGAGACGGTCGTCGCCGGCCTGACCACACCGATCGGCATGGCGTTCATCGACGACGGCGACATGCTCGTCATCGAAAAAGACACCGGCCGCGTGCTGCGCGTCCAGAACGGGGTGGTCACGGCCACCGCGCTCGACCTCGGCGTCAACAATCAGTCCGAACGGGGCCTGCTCGGCATCGCGCCGCACCCGCGCTTTCCCGACGAACCGTTCGTCTTCCTCTTCTGGACCTGCCGTACGGCCGGCGCGCCAGCGAATCCGTTCTTCCCCGACGACCGCGCCTGCCTCGACACCAACATGTTCCTGCCCGACACCAGCGAGATCCTGCAGGTGCCCCTGCTCGGCAACCGCGTCGACCGATTCCGGTGGAACGGCTCGACGCTCGCCTTCGATCAGAACCTGATCATGCTGCGCGCCTTTCAGAACGACGCCGCGCCGATCCCGGCCGGCCAGGGCGACGAGGCGCAGCCGCCGCGCGCCAATCACAACGGCGGCGTGATCCGTTTCGGCCCCGACGGAACGCTCTACATCCAGATGGGCGACAACGGCCGGCGCGGTCAGCTGCAGAACCTGACCGACGGTCCCGGCGGGCCGACGAGGGACGACGACCAGTTCGGCGGCCCGGAGCCGGACGACGCCCACTTGACCGGCGTGATCCTGCGGCTGAACGACGACGGCAGCGCGCCCACCGACAACCCGTTCTACAGGGTCGGCGCGCGCATGGGGGGAGAAGTCGGAGCGAATCTGCAGAAGGTCTACGCCTACGGGCTGCGCAACGGCTTCGGGATGGCGTTCGATCCCTACACGGGCCATCTCTGGGAGCAGGAGAACGGCGACGATTCGTTCAGCGAGCTCAATCGCGTCGACCCGGGCTTCAACTCGGGATGGGTGCAGATCATGGGGCCGCCCGGACGGCTCGACCAGTTCAAGAGCATCGAGACGACCGTGACGCCGAACCCGCCGGATCCCTTCGCGATGACCTACTTCGGCCTGCAGCAGCTGCGCTGGTCACCAGAGAACATCGCCGACACGCAAGGCGCCGCCCGCGGACGCCTCTTCAACCTGCCCGGCTCGCACTACAGCGAACCGGAGTTCTCGTGGAAGTACGAGGTGGCGCCGGGAGGCATCGGGTTCGTCAAGGGGAACGGGCTCGGCCCGCGATTCGACGGCCACCTGTTCATGGCCGCCGCGCGCCCCTTCCTCCAGGGCGGGCATCTCTTTCACTTCGCCCTCAGCCCCAGCGGCCGGAGCGTGGCCACGACCGACCCGCGCCTGCGGGACGGCGTGGCGGACAACCTGCACAAGTGGGAGATCACCGAGAGCGAGAGCCTGCTGATCGGACGCAACTTCGGCATCGGCACGGACGTGCAGACGGGCCCGAACGGGCATCTCTACATCGTGTCGTTGAGCAACGGTGCCGTGTACGAGATCAGTGCCGTCGAGCAGGACTGATCGCGGCAGGGCGCAGGCGCACCACAACGGCACGCCTGCGCCCGCACTCACGCCACACTGGGCATGACATCCCGGATCTTCTTCATCCCGTTCAAGAACGCCGCGATCATGTCGTAGGTCGACTGCAGATCCGGCGGCAAGGCCTTCCTGTCGATCAGATTCGGGTCGTTGCTTGGAAGCTTCAGGTCCGACTTGAGCGTGTTGTACCTGCGGACCAGCTCCTCGTTCGCGTCCTGGTGGAGCGTCTCTGGAAACCGCGTGATCGGCTGCGTCGTGAACGGCTTGGCGAACGTGAAGGCGACGGTCAGCGGTCCGCTCGCGTGAATGTCGCGATAGCCGAGCGTGCGCAACGCCGTCGTGAACGCCGTGAGCATGCCGCTGTCGTCGAAGGTGATTTCGGCGTCCATCGTGAGCCTCGACGTGTCCCGGGTGAACTCACCCCACTTGAAGCCGGTGAGCCACCAATGCTTCTCCGGCCCGCGCGTGAAGAGCGCCTTCCCGTCACGCTTCAAGGTGAAGTGCATCTCCAGCATCTCTTTGTCGCCGACGCAGCGGTAGAACGCCGTGGATTCCCGGGCACCCTCGGCCAGGCTGTCGATGGCTGGCACGATGGCCCGGAGCGCGTTCCAAATGCTCGTCGCCGTCGCTCCCGGCGGCGGCGACGCCAACTGGTTGTAGACGCCGATTTCAGCGCCCGTCTCGAGGCCGTACTGCCCCTTCCACAACTCGATCATCCAGTTCTTGCCGCCGTGCGTGAAGTAGACCGGCTCGCAGTCGATGATCATCTGCATCGCCGGACACGCCACGTCGTAGGCCCACGTGAACCCGACCGTCCGCTGCCAGGCCTGCAGCCGCGACTTGATGATGTCCTGCCCGGGGTCGTATTCGAAGCCGACGTCGAAGACGAGGGTTGCGAGATCGCTTCTGGGATGCCAGTCGCTCATCGTGTCCTCCGGGGAAAGGAAGGTGAACTCTAGTTGCCGGCGCGAGACGGTACCTGCGGCGCTGACTCGGCCCCTGGCGGTTCACGGAAGGGCTCGATCGGGATGCACTCGTAGCGCACTTCGAGGACGTCCAGTTTTTCCGTGCCGCCCGGGGCGTGAACGACCACGCGGTCGCCGGCCTTGGACTTCATCAGGGCGCGCGCCAGCGGCGACACCCAGCTGATGTAGTGCAGGTCCAGGTCGACCTCGTCGGCGCCGACGACGCGCACGATCCGTTCGGCTCCCGTGGCATTGGTGTAACGGACCGTCGCGCCGAAAAATACCTGAGTCGCGGCCCGCCCGCTGCGTGGCGCCTGCGGGTCCACCACTTCCGCCGCGTCGATGCGCTTCCTCAGGAAGCGGATCCTGCCGTCGATCTGTCGCAGCCGCCGTTTGCCGTACTTGTAGTCGGCGTTCTCACTGCGGTCGCCGTTGCTCGCCGCCCACGCCACGACCTGTGTCACCGCCGGGCGCTCCCTGGTGAGCAGGAATTTGAGCTCGTCTCGGAGCCGCTGCAGACCGCTCGGCGTGATGTAGTTCTTCGCTTGGACGTTGCTCATGGCTCGATGACGTAGACAGTGTAGACGCGCGGCGGAATATTCTCGTCACCCGGGGTTCCCCCTGCCCGCGCTGGCATCAGCCCTGCAGCCGCTGCCGCACGCCGCGCCTCTCCCCCCAAGTGGAGGTCTCGATTGTGCTGAATTTCCGAACGCTGCAGCGTGCGCTGCTGGGAGTTGCCGTCGCCGCTGCCGTGAGTCCTTTTTCCACGGATGCATCAACGCTGTACGTCGCGCCCGGTGGCGTGGGGAACGGCACGTCCAGCAGTCCATTCGGCCGCATCGCCGACGCGCTCGCTGTCGCGGTCGCGGGCGACACGGT
>Ga0079218_10000401_pt1 | contig 12722 bp, 8 predicted proteins | sample NCCompost_FD_77181 | JGI IMG/M metagenome (GOLD analysis project Ga0079218, IMG submission 77181) | Agricultural soil microbial communities from Utah to study Nitrogen management - NC Compost | ecosystem: Environmental > Terrestrial > Soil > Agricultural land | place: USA: Utah | collected... | reverse complement strand
GGCCATGCGATCCAGGCGCGGCGTCACATTGCCGCGGACGCTGCCGTAGACGCCGACCTCCCCCCATCCGAGGTTGTCGGGAAAAATCAGAACGATGTTCGGGCGCGTCTGCTGCTGGGCCTCGACGGTCGAACTGGCGGCGACGAACGTCGCCAGGCCGCCGACCGTCGCCGTGAGCAATGCCGCCAGCACGGCTGCACTTCGTCGCATGGGGTCCTCGCTTCCTGAAGGCCGACAGGCTACTCCCCCGGGCGGCCTTATGGCAACGACTGACCTGATTAATGGCCCCTTCCCAAATTGACAACGCCCCGCAAACGTAGTACTTCCGGACGTCCTCAAAGGAGCAGCCATGCGTAGTAGCCGGTTCTGGCTTGTTGTCGCAATGCTCTTGGTCCCGTCGGCCGCCGCGGCGGATGGCCATCGCGCCATCTTCTTTGGCCTCTCGTTTTCCAATGGCAGCCTGCTGACCGGCGTCCATGGCACCTTCGATGCCGGGATGGCGGGAGACCGGGTCGCGGTTGTCGGCGATCTCAGCTGGCACACGGGGGACGGCACGGATCGCACCATGTATGCCGCCGGCCTGCGCTTCCTGCCGGGGTATTCGAGGAAGTCCACCAGCCGGCACCTCGTGAGCGTCCATGCGCTCGTCGGAGGCGCCCGCGAGTCCGGCGACAACGCGGCGGTCTTCGGCGGGGGCGCCGCCTATGAAGCCGTCCTCCGCCGGACAACCACGGCGCGCGTGTCGCTCCGCATCCAGGGAGACGTGTTCGCCCGTACCGGGTCTCTCGACTCGTTCGGGCGCGTCAGCGTCCTTCTCGGTGGGCGCTGGTAAGGTCAGTCAGGGCGCGGGACTACAATCGGTATTCCGGCGCACTGCTGGTCATCCGTGGATGTCCCGTCCGTTTCGCTTTCGGCCGGCGATCGGCTCGGCCGCTACCAAATCGTTTCGCTGCTCGGTACCGGCGGCATGGGCGAGGTCTACCGCGCCCACGACCCGCAGCTCCATCGCGATGTAGCGCTGAAGGTCCTTCGCCACTCCGCCGCCTTACCTGACGACGTGGCGCGGTTCACGCGCGAAGCGCGAGCCGCTGGCAGCCTGAATCATCCGAACATCGTCGCGGTCCACGATGCCGGCGTCCACGGCGGGACCCCCTACGTCGTCACGGAGCTCCTGGAAGGTGAGACCCTGCGGGCGCGGCTCGACCACGGCCCGTTGCCCTTTCTCAAAGCCGTCGAATACGGGACGCAGATCGCCGACGCGCTCGACGCCGCGCACGCGAAGCAGATCTGGCATCGCGACGTCAAGCCGGCCAATGCCTTCATCACCAGTGATGGCCGCGTCAAGCTGCTGGACTTCGGCCTCGCCAAGCTCGCCGAGCGGTCGCTTCGGGCCGATGCCAACGAACCCACGGCGGAACTGAGCGATCCGCGAGGGGTGTTCGGGACGGCCGGATACATGGCGCCGGAGCAGGTGCGTGGAGAGCCGGCCGATCATCGGGCGGACATCTTCGCGCTTGGCGCCGTGCTCTACGAGATGTTCACGCGCGCGCGCGCGTTCAAACGCGCGTCGGCCGTGCAGACGATGACCGCGATCCTCGAGGAGGACCCGGCTGATCCCCAGACGATCAAGCCCGATCTGCCGCCGATGGCGGTGGCGATTGTCCGTCGCTGTCTCGAGAAGAACAAGGAGGAGCGCTTTCAATCGGCGCGCGATCTGGCGTTCCACCTCCGGCAGTTGCGGGACCTCTCTGGCGTGGCCCGCGTGCCGCTTCCGGCAGTCCGGCGCAAACGCCGCGGTGTGCTTCCGGCAGCGGGCGCGGCCGCTGTCCTGGCCGGCGCCCTCGTCACTGGGTGGATGCTGGCAGGCTCGCCGGCGCCACCGGTGTTCGAGCAGCTGACGTTTCGCCACGCTCGCATCAGCGGCGCCCGGTTTGCCGGCGAGGACCGGTCCGTCGTCTACAGCGAATCGCTTCAGGGACAGGCCCTCCGCCTCTGGCGGCGCATTCTGGGAGAGAACCCGCCCACGCGGCCGCTGGAATATGCCGAGGACACTGACATCGTCGGCTCGCGAGCCGGCGAGCTGACGCTGCTTACGGGCCGCAAGTTCGTGCTCGGTGAGCGATTTGCCGGCACGCTTGCGTCGGCGCCACTCGGCGGCGGTCCGGCGCGCGGCCTGCAGGACGGAGTCGAAGACGCGGACTGGGACGCCGCTGGCGCCAGCCTGGCCGTCGTGCGATCGAGCCAGAACGGCGGGCCAATCCGGCTCGAGTATCCGCTGGGGACCCTGCTCCACGAGACCAGGGGGTCCATTCGATTCCCGCGCGTGTCGCCCGATCGGACGCGGGTCGCGTTCATCGAAGATCCGATCGGATCCGGTGAGGGAGGCACCGTGGCGGTCGTGGACGTGAGCAGCCGGGCGGTGACCGTCCTGACGGGACCCTTCAACAGCGCACGCGGCCTCGAGTGGTCCGCTGATGGAACGGAGCTGTGGTTCGCGGCCGGGAGTTCCCGATCCACTCGCCAGCTGGTCGGCGTCACGATGGCCCGTCGTCAGCGGGTCGTGCTGTCGGTGCCGGGCTCGCTGACGCTGTGGGTCATTGCCCGAGACGGCCGGGTGCTGCTGTCGCGGGACGACGAGCAGCGATCGCTCGTCGGGGAGCCGCCCGGCGAGACGGGTGAGCGCGATTTGTCCTGGCTCGATGACTCTGGCCTCGCTGACATTTCGTCGGACGGACGGACGTTGCTGTTCAGCGATCGGTTCGGAGTGTACCTGCGGGACATCGCCGAGGCGCAACCGAGCCGGCTCGATTTGACAGATGTCTTCGTGGACGATCTGTCGGCAGACAAGGAAAAGGTCCTGGCGACGAGACGTGATGGTTCGGCGCTGGTCATCCTGTCCACGAACGCCCAGGCGAACCGGGTCCTGCCGGCACACAGCATCGTGACGTACCGCGGCGCGCGCTGGTTTCCAGATGGGCAGCGCGTGCTGTTCACCGGCCAGGAAGCCGGCCGCGCGCTCCGATCCTGGATGCAGGACCTGGCCGGGGGACCGCCGGTGGCGCTGACGCCGGAGACCGTCTGGGCGCTCGCGATTTCCGCTGATGGGCGGCTGTTGGCGACGACCGGGGAATCGGGCATCTCGCTCTATTCAACCGATGGCGCGGCCGCGCCGCGGCTGGTCGCGGGCTCGCTTGCCGGCGATCGACCGGTCTGTTTCAGCGACGATGGCCGGGTACTGTGGGCGTATCGCCGGGATGAGGTGCCCGCCCAGGTGATTCGTTTCGATCTCGCCGGCGGCAGACGACAGGTCTGGCGAACGCTGATGCCGGCGGATCCGTCCGGAGTCTATGCGGTGACTGAGTTTTCAATTACTCCGGACGGCCAGTCCTACTACTACAGCTACAAACGCCAGCTTTCGCAGCTGTACCTCGTCTCGGGATTGCGGTGAATCTCAGGAGAACAACAATGTCCGCTGCTATCAGTGCGTTTGTCCTCACTGCCACGATGCTGGCGCACGCAGACGCAGCTCCGGCGATCACCCAGAGGGGTTCTGGCACAACGACGGCTGCCCGAACCGCGTGTACGCTGATCACGCCACAGGAGATCGAGGGCATCACCGGCGGTCGAATTAGTGCCGGCGAACCGCAGGCCGTGCCGGGGGATATGGGTACAGAGTGCCGGTTTCGGTCATCCGATGGCGGCTGGGTCAACATTGCCGTGGGGCCGATGGACGCCAAGACCTTCGCAAAGGTTCGTGCACTGGTAGGGACCCAGGCGGAGACGCTGGCCGGCGTGGGCGACGAAGCCTACTTCTGGGGCAATCAGCGCATCCATATCCGTGTGGGCACGCAGACGCTGATCATTGGCTTCGCTCGCAACGACCAGGGCAATGCGACAACGAAAGCGCACGTGCTCGCGCTTGCGAAGCTCGGTGCGCCGCGGTTGCGCTGACCTTGCGCCGCCGTCTCACCTCAGGCGCCACACCCGCGTCAGTCAGATCCGAGCGCCGTGTCGAGGCCGATGGCGAACAGGTGCGTGCGGCTCCGCAGATACATCGTGTCGCCGACGGCAATCGGCGACGCGATGAATGACTGGTTCGTCAGCGTGTTGGTGGCCAGGACCTCGAGCGTGTCTCCCGCGCGCACGACGACCACGTCTCCCTCCTCGGTCGCCAGGTAGACGCGGCCGGCGACCACCACCGGCGACGACTTCGTGGCGTACGCCTTCGGCAGGCGCGCTTGCAGATAGTGCGGCTTGCCGGTTGCCGCGTCGAAGGCCGACAGCAGCCCGTTGTCCGAGAACACGTACAAGCGCCCCTCGTGCAGCGCGGGACTGCCGGTATACGACGTCCCGCGCGTGGACTCCCAGACAATCGCATCGGTGCCCGTCAGGTCGCCTGTACGGCCCAGCTTCACGGCCATGATTCGGGGGTCGCGGTATCCGCTCATCACGACCACCGTGTCGCGAAACTGCACTGGCTGCGGGATGGGATTCATCCCCATGCCCGCGACTTCCCACACGAGCTTGCCGGTCGCTGTGTCGTACGCCTTGACCTTCGTATCCGCCGACACGACGAGTTGTTTGCGTCCCTCGTGTTCGACGATGAGCGGCGTGGACCAGCTGGAGTTATCGGTGCGCGGCGCGCGCCAGACCTCCGCGCCGTCGGCCGCGTTCAACGCGACGATCGCGCCCGGGCCCTGATGGTCGTACTGCAGGTAGAGCCGCCCGGCGTCCACGACCACACCGCTGCCTTCGCCGAAGGCCAGCCGCATGTTCATCTTGATCCCGGGATCCTTCTGCCAGAGGAGCTTGCCCTGCATGTCGTACGCGAAGACGCCATGCGACCCGAAAAACGCGTAGATCCGCTCGCCATCGGTGGCCGGCGCGTTCGACGCGAAGCTGCCGTAGAGGTGGTGGTAGCCCTCGTGCGGCGTGACGGTCGCGGCCGTCCGTTGCCAGACGATCTTCCCGCTCGCACGATCGACGGCAATGACGTCGAGCCGATGTTCCTGACCCGCGCCGGCACCGCCACCAGCGCCGCCACCGCGGCCGCCTGCCTGCGCTGGCTGGCCCGCGCGCCCCGTCGGGATCGCGGTGGTGAGGTAGATCCGATCGCCCCAGATGACCGGCGTGGAGTGGCCGCGACCGGGAATCTCGAGTTTCCACCGGACGTTCTCGGTATCGCTCCACCGGAGTGGGGCAGTCGCGTTCGCGACGCCGGTGTGGCCGGGGCCGCGCCAGTGTGGCCACGAGGTGGTGCTCTGGGTCTCGACGTCGAGAGTTGTCAGTGCCGCAAGGAGCGCGAAGATGAGTCCCCGCAGGACGCGAGCGATGTCATGTGACATCCAGCGATTTTGCCACAGGGCTCGAGCCGGACTCCCGGTCAGGCCGCCGGATGGTCGATGCGGGCGCGGAGGCTGGCGATCGCAGAGCCGATTTCGCCCAGCTCGGCTTCCGCGGTCCGCAGCTTGTCGCCTTCGGCGCGGATAAACCGGCTGTAAGGAGCGATGCTCTCGCGGATGCGGTTGCCGCTCCGCTGGATCTCGGTCGTGAACTGCCGGCGGAGGGCCTCCGACAGCCGCCGCCGCACGTCAGCGATCTTCGCCCGCATCTCCTCCTTGGCCTTGCGGCGCTTGGCGGGGAGGATGAAGAAGCCGACCGCCGCGACCACCGACGCCAGGACCAACCCGGTGATATCGGCCGCGGCGGTCGTCGCCGCGACGGTCACGACGGCCCCGAGCCCGAGCGCGGTCGCGCCGGCGGCCGCGGCCGCCGCCACGGCGTTCCGGGCGTTGTCGGCGATCTGCTGAGCCTCGCGCTTCCGGTCATACGAGTCGACCACGCGCTGCGCTTCGCGGCTCACCGCGTCGATCATGCGCGTCCGGTCGTAATGGAACTGCCCGGCATCATCCCCGACGATGCGGTCCTCATACTGCCGCCGCCGATCCGCCAGGTGGCGCGTCACGGCCTGCCACTGGCGCAGATCCACCGAGACGAGCCAGTCCACGAGCTCACCGACCTTCCGCTCGATCTGCTGTGGAGCGTCGCCGACGACCTGCCGCTCGAATCCCTGCTGGATCCGGCTGCGGTTCAACAGGTCCATGACGCGCCCGATCCGGATCGTCTCGTCGAAGTAGTCCTGGCCGCGGCTCTCCATCTCGATCAGGATCTTGTCGATCTCGGCCATGCGAAGCTCGAAGTCGCGCCCGAGATCCTGCTGGTAGACGGCCAGCTGGGCCTCGACTTCCTCGAGCATCTCGACATCCTCCTTCAGCAGTTCGAGACGGTCCCGCACGATCGCGCCGTGCCGATCGGTGATGGCCGCCCCCACGCCGAGCGGGTTCAGCAGCTTGAGCTGCACGCGCCCGGGGGCGTCGAGCGTCGACGCGAGGTACGACTCGAGTGCCTCGAAGCCGCTCGCGGCCCAGACGGACGCATCTCCCTGCTTCGACTTCAGCGCGAGGCGCGCGCTCACCGGGAAGATCTCCGGACTGACCCCGAGCAGCGCGCGTGCGTGTTCGGCCACGAACCGGCGGATTTCGTCCACATCGGTCGTTCCGCCGAGAATGTCGACCTTGTTGATCACCACCGCGACCTTCTTGCCCCAGCCGCGAATCTGCTCGAGAAACGCCCGCTCGGTCTCCGTGAACGGACGGTCGGCCGACGTGACGAACAAGACGATGTCCGAACGCGGCACGAACTCCGAGGTGATCCGCTCGTGTTCGCGGATGACGGCGTTCGTCCCCGGCGTATCGACGATATGGAGGTCGCGCAGCATGGGCGCATTGGCCGCGATGACGTGGAGCCCCTGGTCGCTCACAGTCCGGCCGGGCGTCTCTCCGTACTGCAGCACGTTGATCTGCGCGGTCGTCGGGGTGACCCCTTCCTCGGCCACCGTCATCCCGAGGAGCGCGTTGATGAAGGCACTCTTCCCGGCATTGAATTCACCCACGATGACGAGGAGAAATAGTTCATCCAGCTGCCGGATCGACCGTTCGAGCGCTGTCTGCTGCTCCGGCGCGGCATCGAAGCGGACCAGCGCCAGCTGCAGGCGAGAGAGTACGGCCCGTTCCTCTTTCAGCAGCTCATCCTGCGACGGATCCAGGATCTTCGCCAGCATGGCCTGACGATACCGCACAGAGCGGCCGGGCGGCACGGCCTCGGTTGGCCCGGCATACAATCCAACGACTCGACGATGCCGGGCGTGAATCTCAATCAGCCGCTGCTTGGCGCCGGCGCCGCCGCAAAGAACGACTGGGCGGCGGCCAGCGCGCGGACGTCGCTCGACTTTTCCGCCCAGGCTGAGTTCAAGCGCGGGCTCAACATCCGGCTCGGCCTGACCGCGCTGGCGCAGGCTGACGCCGGCCTGGCGCAGTTCGTCGCCGCCACGGTCCGCGGCAATGCTTTCGCCGAGGCCGCGGTCAGCGCGCAGGTGCAGTTCCCGTTGAACCTGTTCCGGCAGTTCGGCCTCGCGGTGGGCGCGGAGGCGAAGGCCCAGGCGGCCGCCGGGATCGAAGTCGGGCTCGGTCTCGTCGTCGGCGACTTCATCGAGTTGATCACGCGTGACCCTGACGTGATCGGCCAGCCGCTCGATCTGGTGCTGCTCCTGCTCGAGGAAGTGGACCTGGGTGGCAAGGTCGAAGTGCACGTCGCCGCCTCCGCGATGGCCTACGCGTCGCTGCAAGTCACCGGATCGATCATCGATCGCCCCGGCCAGCCGGCCGGCTTCCAGTACCTCGTCGATGCCGGCCTCGGCCTGGCCGCCGGTATGGGCTTCAGCGGCGGCCTGACGCTCGGCTTCAAGGACTTCCGGCACTTTTACGGACGCGCGGTCGATTTGTGCGTGGACACCACGGTCCGCGACATCACGCACCTGCTGGGCGACGACACGGCGGAGGTCCGCGCGATCGCCGGCGCGTTAGGTCCGGTCGCGAAACTCGCGCTGCGGCTTGCTTACGAACTCGGCGACGTCATCGCCAAGAACAACCCGGGCCAGGACAGCGGCGCGGCGCAGACGCTGGCCAATCATTGCGTCGGCATCCTGCTGGAAGAGTCCCAGCGTTTCCTGCTCGAGCGGCTGCTCGAATCTGGCCTGAACCTCGCCCGCGATGTCGTGCAGGGTTCGGCCACGGCTCTTGGTCAGAACGCGTGGGACGCCGTGCGACCGCAGCGACACGCCCTCGCGCAGCGGCTCCTCGCCCTTCCCGCCGATCCGTTCCAGCCCACCGACGAGAACCGCGCCTACTGGCGCGGCCTGCAGCAGAGTCTGTTGGCGCTGGCCGGCGGCCTGCCCGCCGGGGCCGCCGATCCGGTCAGACAGGGAGCCGCGACCATTGCCGCCGCCGTCGAGTTGCTGTTCGAGATGTTCCGCTCGCGCATCAACGCCGCGCAGGCGTACGTCGTCGCTGTGGGTGTCGGGCAAATCACCACCAAACCGTCGTTCGGCGGCGCGCTGCCGTCGCCGATGCTCGACGGCGTGCCGCAGGAGATCAATGCAGCGCTGGGGCGCGCGGCGTCTGCAGCCGTGGGACTTCCCGACCTGGTGGCGTTCCTGGCCCGGCCCGCGCTGCTTGACGGCCTGCGCGCCAGTTTCCCCGGTGTCGCGCAGTTCGCGGACATCTTTTCGGGCCCGACCGGGCGGTCCGGCTCCGACGTGCTGGCGACGTTCCTCGCCAATCGCGAGGCGTTCCTGCCGGACGTCAACGGCGACATCAACCCGCGGCACACGCTCGAGGTCCTGCTCGGGGCGCTCGACGGCTTCATCGGGCAGCGCCTCAATGCCGAACTGAAACAGCGCGTCTATGCCGCCACCCCTGACGAAGTCACTCGCCTCTATTTCGACGAAGTCCTCCTCGCCGCGATCAACTTCGCCAAGGACGTCGCCTTCCGCACGGTGCTCCATTGGGACACCACGCCGGTCGACAAGGACACCTTCACCGAGGCGCTCGCCAGCGTCCTGACGATGCTGGTCGGCCGCAGCGTGGTCATCATCGGCGATCAGTTCTTCGACGTCGTTGCCGGTCAGGTCCAGGCGGGCGCGGCGCACGCGGCCAACCACCTGGACGGACCGCACAGTGTGTTCGGCGCCATCGGAGTCCCCCGCAGCCCGGAGCTCGAGCGGCTGTTTGCCGATACCCTGCGCATTGGCGGCGAGGTGTTCGGTCCGCTCCCGCCGGAGACGCGCGCGCGGATCCGCCACCTGCTCTACGAAGTCATGGAGCCGCTGCCGCCGTCAGGCGCCCGCGCCTTCGCCGACGAGCTCGCCGATCAGTTCTTCATCCCCAGCGGCGAACATGTCGATGCGTTGCGCGACGAGCTGCTGGCGATCTCGCGCGATCGCTTCGGGCTTTTTGTCGAGAAGGTGCTGCTCAACGCCGGCACGATCCTGCTCGAAGCGGTCGCCGACTTCATTAACGACGCCATCGCGCAGATCGCGGAATGGGAGCGGCAACTGCGGGGCGCCCTGCAGGATCTCTCCAGGGCGATTGCCGATCTCCTTGACGAGATCGCCAACCTCGTCGCCGCCATGGAAGCGGCGTTCGGACGGGCGGTAGACACGTTCGAAGTCCTGCTCGAGACGTTGTCGAGCAACGCCATGCGCAGCGCCCTCAAGACACGCATCGTCACTGAGCTCTACGAGCGCGCCAAAGGCGAGCTGCGCCAGAACCCGATTTACAAGGCGCTGCCCCGGGAGTTCAAGCGACCGGTCCGATCGCTCCTCAAGGACACGATTCGCGGCCTCGTGGACAACCCCATCGTGGATCCGGTGCTCGACGTCATCGGCGAGATCGCCGGCCAGCTCGACGACGTGGTCGACGATGTGCGATCGCTGGACGCACATCGGCCGCTGGGACCGCAGGTGGTCGAGCTGGTGCTGAGCCGGATGGAACAGGACCTGCGCGACCAGTTCGGATCGACACGGCCACACGTGTCGATCGGCTTCAGCTTCACGTACGACTTCTTCGGCACGCACACCGCGCGGTTCGAGCTCGGACACGTCGAGCTGCCGCTGTCCACGTTCTTCTCCCTGATCCGCAGTGTCGTCGAGGGCGCCGATGTCCTCGATGACGCGGTGGCGGCCGTCGCGAGCGATCTCGCCGCCGCGTTTGCCCTCCAGTTCGAGCTGGAAGACAAGGAAGCCGAGCGTGCGGCGGCACTGACTGACCAGGGCCGCCTCGCGCTCCTCGATCGCGAGCACTCCGCAACGCCGAAGCAAATCGCCGTGCTCAGCCCTGCTCCGGCGTCGGTGCACAGTGGAGATGTCCGCGTGCTTGCGCGCCTCGGCGGCGTCCCCCTGAGCTACCTGGGGCTCGCGCCGGACGAACAGCAGCGCGTGTTCGTCCTGGTGAATGGCAACCTGCTACCGGCTGATGCGATCGACGTGAGCGCCGTGGCAGCGCCCGGGCCGAAGGCCGGCGCGCCGGCGGCCAACGTGGCGGCCAGGCCGGCGGCGCTGGGTCGATCGCGGCGTATGGGGGTCGAACGGCGCGTCACTGCCAGCAAGGACGGCGGGGCGACGACTTCCACGACTCTGACCCGGGTCCTGCCAGGCCGCTTGTTGCCTCCGTCTCAGATCCGGGCAATCGGCGCGCAGCTTCCTGACGGCCTCGAGATCTCGTGCACCATCGCAACGAAGGATCTTGTGCAAGGCGCCAATACGGTGGCGGAGATTCTGATAGACCGCGGCGGGCGGCGGTACGAGCAGATTGTCAGCGTCGGCGTCACGGGGCCTCCGGTCGGGATCCGCCCCGGCTCATCCATCATTCGCTTGCCAGTGCGCAGCGCGGGCCGCAGCAGGGACGCGTCGCCGGCCGGACCGGCGCGTCTGTCGATCGGTCTGGGCCCCTCTCCGGACGCCATCAAGGACCGACTCCGTCGCGCGACGACCTCGGTCGGGGAGAGATCGGCGCGGACCCTCCAGCATCTATCGAGGAACGTGCGATGAGCTCGGCAGTCACCATCGCTGCGACGGGCCTGGCGCACGCTCTGGTGAGCGACGTGCCCGGGACGGCACCGCCAAAGGGCGTCATCTTTCTGCTGAGCCTGGCGGGCCACCGCCGGGCCGGCGCCTTGCGCCCGGTGGAGCTGCATCGGAGGACCCGTCGGGCCGCGCAGCGGCTCAACCAGACGTTCAGGACGAAAAACAATCTCGCCTACGATCCGCTCGACATCGTCGAATTCAACAGCTTGGCGGACCTGCTCCGCAAGAAACCCCCCGCCGGCACCCTCTGGAGACGCGCCATCATCGTGACCCATGCCGGCGGCGAGCGGCCGGGACAGACCGGCGGTTCGATCTTTCTGGGCTCGTACGCGGACAATTTCGAGGTGGACGGCAGCGGCGGCGAACTGCTCGACGCCATCAACGCGCGGATGACAGCCGTGAGACGTTTCCGCGCGGGGTTCGCGCCCCCGACCAACCTGACCGTCATCGGCTGCGGCGTCGGTTCGACCGGGCCGGACGTCGGGGCGTACATGCGGGAGTTGTTCGGCACCGAGGGCCTGGTGACGTATCCGCTGAAAGATGTGGACTTCGCCCCCAACGGAGCGATGGGGACACCGACCGATCCGGATCGGCGGTCGCCACTGCGCGATCTTCGCGACGATGAGTGGGGCACGATTCCGCGCAAGGACGCCATCCTCAACGTGGTCGATCCCTTACCGCCGGCCGCCTTCGGCGAATAGCGGACCTCTCCGGCTCATCGCGGCAGAGCCTCCACTTGACGGACCCGCGCCTCGACGCGGTCGATGACGTCGTCCGGAGTGGACGTGCCCGCCGTCAGCCCGACGATCGCGGCGCCTTCGAACCATTCCGGACGCACGTCGGCGTCGGTCTCCACGTGATGCACGCGTTCGCAGTAGCGTCCGCAGCTCTTGACCAGTTCGCGTGTGTTGTTGCTCGACCGGCCGCCGACCACGATCACGACGTCGGCCTGGCGCGCCATTTCGACCGCCGCGGATTGCCGCTGTTTGGTGGGCTTGCAGACCGTGTCGACGAAGCGCACCTCGGACCGCGGGAATCGACGCCGGATGAGATCGACCAGGCGGCGTACCGTGTCCAGGGCCTGCGTGGTCTGGGCCGCCACGCCGATGCGCGGATGCTCCTCCAGCGCGAGGACGTCATCGTCGTCCAGCACGACGTCGAAGCGATCGAGATCGCCGGTGAGGCCGCGCACTTCCACGTGGTCGCGCTGGCCGACGATGACGACGTGGTAGCCCTCGCGGGCAAGGGTTGTGACGGCACGGTGCGCGACGGTGACAAGCGGGCAGGTGGCTTCGACGACGCTGAATCCCATCGCGCGCGTTCGGGCGAGGGTCCGCTCGGACGTGCCGTGTGCCGTCACCATCAGCGTTGGCGTCCTGACGTCCGCGGAGTCCTGCGCGATCGCGATGCCTTTGGCTTCCAAGCGGCGCAGGACGCTGGGGTTGTGGACCAGGTCGCCCAGGATCGTGAGCGGTCCGGCGTACGCGTGCTCGATCGCCAGCTCGATGGCGTCGCGGACGCCAAAGCACATGCCGAGGTGAACCGCTCGGAGGATCTTCATACGGCGCTCAGCCCTCGGTAAGGATGACGGTTTACGCGGGCCTAAGTCGTGAGCACCCGGTGAGCGGGGGTAGATATCTTTGTGAGGAGCGCCACTTTCGGCGGGAGTCGTGCCCGAAAGCCGAGGCGCGTCGCGCCGATGGCTGAGTGCCTGACCACGCGGCCGACACCGCGACGAGCG
>Ga0079218_10000400_pt1 | contig 12727 bp, 7 predicted proteins | sample NCCompost_FD_77181 | JGI IMG/M metagenome (GOLD analysis project Ga0079218, IMG submission 77181) | Agricultural soil microbial communities from Utah to study Nitrogen management - NC Compost | ecosystem: Environmental > Terrestrial > Soil > Agricultural land | place: USA: Utah | collected... | reverse complement strand
TACAAGCGCGAACTCTGTCCGCCTTGCAACGCGGCCGACAAGACCTGCAACGCATAGAAATCTGCAGTGTTGCCGGGGACAGCCTTGAATGCGAGATCGACGCGCGGGACGCGGGCCAAAACATCATCGAGAGTGTTACGTCGCTCCGCTGTCTGCTCGGGCTCAGTCATGTCAACTGCGGGAGGGTTTGGTTGACGAGGAATACTCTCAAAGTGTTTGGCAATTCTGGCAAGGGCGTCTTTGGTGTCGAAGTCGCCGACCAGCGCGAGCACCGCATTGTTCGGTGCATAGTAAATCTTAAAAAACTCGGCGACGTCGTCGACGTTAGCCGCTGAAAGATCTTCCATCGAACCAATCACCGAGTGCTTGTAAGCAAAGTTGTCGTAGAGCAATTCCTGTAGACTCTCACGGCTCTTACCATACGGTTGGTTATCGAGCCCCAGCCGCCTCTCCTCCTGCACCGCATTCCGCTGGTTGTCGAGATTCTCTTTGGTGATCGCGAGGCTCCGCATTCGATCCGCTTCGAGGAACAGCGTGAGATCGAGTTGATTTGCAGGCAACGCGTTGAAGTAAACCGTGCGGTCTTCGTTAGTGGTACCGTTCAGGATACCGCCATTATTGAACACTAAGATCATCTGCTCAGACTTGCCGATATTCTCCGAGCCTTGAAACATCATGTGCTCGAAGAGATGAGCAAACCCGGTGCGTCCTTTTCGTTCGTCGCGCGATCCGACGTTGTAGTTTACCGAAATAGAAACTACCGGAGCGCTGTGATCTTCGACGGTGATCACGCGCAGGCCATTCTTTAGAGTAGTTTCTTTGAAATCGACTTTGACTTTGCGCGGTGCCTGCGCTTGCACGGCGATAACCGCAAGTAGCGCAACGAGCAGCGACGCAAATAATGCGGTGGCACGTTTCATAAGGCTAACTCCTTCCAGGGTGAGTAAACGGATAATTTAGTAGTTACTGAGCTCCACGGCGGTTTGGGACACCGACTCACAAATCCGTCCTTGCGGGGCTGTGCATACAGTTAAGGGAGACAGATTGTATTTGAGTTTTGCGACCCGGGGGTGGTCGCGAAACGATCTCGCTGCGGAGCGTGAACCGACTTTAAGTCGGTGAGAAATTAGTGTCAAGCGGCGTCCAAAAAGTCGACGGAGGATGGCGAGCACTCTCTGGGGATGCTGGTTGGATTGCCAACTGCCCATTGCCAATCGCCGATTTTAGGACGAATACGAAACCCTAGTTTATTGAAAGGGATGCCCGGCTCATTCCCGCAAATCGCCAATCGTCAATTGGTAATGGGCAATTGGCAACTGGCAATTCATCCAGTCGCCCATCTTTCCTAGCCAACCGCCCATGCCCTCGCCTACATCCAAAAGCCCGACCGCAACACAGGCCGACTGCTAACAGAGAGCGATTTACCCGCATCCTTTCCGAGGCTTTCAGCGCGTGTTCTAAACCAGGGGGCTCGGCCGATGGCTATTCGGATAGACTCCGCGGACTGTACAATCGCTATTGTTTTCTCGATGATTAGCAAACAAATCATGACAAGAATAAGTTTCAAAGGTTCCCGACTCAATCCCCTGGTATCAGCGGCGCTGACACTCCTTGTCCTCGGCATTCCCGCGAGCGCACAGCAACCAGCCCTAGCACCTGCCGGGACTCGCTACGACATTACGAACTATCGTATCGAAGCGCAGTTACTTCCCGAACAACATATGCTCCGTGCAGGCGCGGACATTACTCTGCTTCCGCTCGAAGCCACCCGTTCGCTCGTGTTCGAACTTAACGGCTCGCTCAAAGTTGAGAGCGTGGAAACCGGTGGCAAGGTCTTGACCGGCGTGGTTCAGGATGCAGTCGGTGTAGGAACGCTGGGTCCAAATGTCAGAGTAGACCTCGGTCAGGTGATGCCGGCGAATCAGCCAATAACTCTAAGATTTCGTTGGAGTGGCGCTTTGATGTCTCCCGAAGGCGGCCCGCTTGCAACCAGACGTTTGGCCTATGTCGGCAACGAAGGTTCGTATTTGATGTACGCCGCGCGTTGGTTTCCCTTCCACGATTACGCGGTCGATCGCGCGACCGCCGATATCACGTTAGTAGTGCCGACCGGTACTCAGGTAGCCGGGACCAGTGACGATGCGGTTGTCGGGGTTCCCTCCGCAAAGGACGGGACCACGCGCTATCGCTTTGTACAAAAGCGACCCGAGCTCATTGGTAATTTTGTGGCCGGGCAATACATCAGCAAGACACTTCGCTTCGGCAACTATGACATTCTCTTTTATGCCAAACCCGGCAGCGAGAATCGCATTAATAGTTATGCGGAGCTGATGGGTCATGTGCTCGAGTTTTACACCAAACAATACGGAACGCCGCTCTTTGGCACTCGTCTCGTCGTAGCTCAGGTCGATGACGACACGCTCGACACCTATTCCGGTACCGGAATGATTTTTCTTGCTGGACGGATGTTCGACAGCTCGCGACCAATTCCCGAGGAGAAATTGGAAAGGGAAGTTGCTTATCAGTGGTGGGGCCAAACGGTTGGGCTCAAGTCTTTTGACGATGCCTGGATCTCGCAGGGGCTGGCGGAATGGAGCGCATTCGCATTTCGCGAATCGACGTTGACAGGCGGCGCGCTCGATGGCGCCCAGCGTGAGCAACAGGAGCGAGCGCTGACTTTTGAACAAACGGCTTCGATTGCGCGCGCACCTGGCGCGCTTGATGATCAATCCGCAGCTTACCAGTCGATCGTGTTCCACAAAGGCTCGATGGTTTTCCGCATGTTGCGCGAAACGATGGGGAAAGAAAAATTCGACCAACTGCTGCGCAATTTCCTCGAGTCGTATCGCGGCAAGAGTGCCTCGATTGACGACTTTGAAAAATTAGCTACCCAGGTTAACGGCAGTAATATGCGCTACTTCTTTGCGCAATGGTTGGAAGGCACGGGAGTTCCTGAGTTCACCGTTGACTATCAGATTATTCGCACGCGGGGCGGCAAGTTTCGCACCCGAGGAACCGTCAAGCACACGCTTCAAACGCTTCGCATGCCCGTACAGCTCATGTTGCGTTCTGAGGGCGACAGCCAGACAACTACCACGATGATTGAGGAACGGAGTGAGGATTTTGACTTCGAATCAAACGGTCAGCCGTTGGAAGTAGTTGTCGATCCTAACTATCGCATTCTGCGAATGTCGGATGAGCTGCGGGTTTCGATCATCGCGCGGCGCGGCATTGAGCAGATGAAAGAAGGACTGTACGCGGAGGCCCAGCAACAGTTCGAAGCCGCCCTGAAGTTGGACCGCTCTAATTCGTGGGTGTACTACAACCTTGGCCTGCTGTTCCTTGAGCAGCGCAACTGGGCTCAGGCGCTCGACAATTTCGATGCGGCGCTGAATGGCACGTTGAAACCGTCATGGATTGAAGTCTGGGCGCGCATCAAACGTGGCAATGCTTACGATGCACAGGGCGAGCGGAGTCGGGCGGTGAGCGAATACAACAAGGCCGTGCAGTCGGGTATTACCTACGACAACGCGCAGGCAACGGCAAAGAAGTTTTTGGCCACTCCTTTTGATCCGAAAGCAACGCAAACGGCCGGGGTCAATCTGCCTGGGCAATAGCGTTTAGCTTTGGTCCAGACCCTGAGAAGGAAAGACGATTTTCCATCTGTCATTTTCCATTTTTCATTTTTCATTTGGGTTTACGAAGTTAACCTAACTTAGCTGCCCAGGACGCAGATCTGCAGAATTTTAAAATGAAATATGGCAGATGGAAGATGGCAAATGGAAAATGTTTTTCTCTTAGCCTATCCATAGCGCTTGTAATTTAACACATACTCCGGAGCTTCAGTTCCAGGCGCTAGCCGCGGATCGGGAATCGGTTCTCCCGCCACCACTCGCAGCGGAACCACACCCGCCCACACCGGCAAGTTGTAATCTTCTTCATCATCGATTGGCGGGCCAGTCCGTACTTTCGCGGAAGCCTCTGCGAGGACAAGCACGAGAACTGTAGTTGCTTTCAATTCCTGCTCAGTTGGCTCGCGCACATCCTGCCAGCGCCCCCGAATCACATGCTCGGAAAAAGCGAGGAGTGCGGCGCTCTTCTCCTCCGCATCCTCAACCAGCGTCGCGTTACCAAAGATAACCACCGAGCGATAGTTGATCGAATGATGAAAGGCGGAACGGGCCAGAACCAGGCCGTCTACGAGCGTTACGGTTACGCAAGCTGGGACGCCTGTTTTCAATGTGCGCAACATGCGGCTCGCCTGTGAGCCGTGAATGTATAGCTTGTCACCGATGCGCCCGTAGCCGGTCGGAATTACGATCGGCTGACCGTCAACAACGAAACCTACGTGGCAGATGAAACCTTCATCGAGAATCCTGTGAACGAGATTGCGATCGTAAAAGCCACGAGCCGGAAGTCTTTTCAACGTTGTGCGATTGGTTTTGTCGTAAGTGGACATGGCACAAGAAAGTGGTCTCAAGTCTCAAGTTTCAAGTCTCAGGAGCTTACACTCGATTAGGGGTACATCGTGTCAATTAGATCGTTGTTACGGCATATAGGAATACGAGTCATGAATTCACACTAAACGCCACGAAATGACTTGAGCCCTGGGACTTGAGACTCGAAATCGATCAAACAGCAATAATCGCGATTCCGTTCTGATTGGCGAGTGCCAGCATCTCCGCTCGATCAAACATCAACGTCTTCCCGGCTGAGATGCAGAGACACGTAGCGCCAGCCTCGAGCATAGTTTCAATTGTGGGCAGGCCCGTGACCGGCACGTCAAAACGCATATCCTGATCGGGCTTAGCTAACTTCACTACCGTTAAACGCCCCCCAGCCAGGTTAGCCCGCTTCCCGCGCAGCAAATTTCCCAAGCCGCGGCCGAACCGGCCGGAAGTTTCGGCTTTGCTGTTCTCCAGCTCTGGATTCAGTGCCGGAGCATCAGGCCCGATACGCGTGAGCTCTCCCGCCCGGCGAATTGTCGCATCCGTTCCTTCCATCGCTTCGATCGCAACGCAAGCCTTGCTACGCACTACAATCGTTTGCCCCAGATCCAAACGCGCAATCTCTCGCGCAATGCCGAGCGCGTAGTCGATGTCGCCCCGCTCACGCTCGTCCGGATGCCGGGTAGTGAGCGTGCCGACTTGCGCCAGTTGATCTTGCAAAAAGTGCGTCGAGTCGATCAGTTTTATGCCTTCGCTTTGCAATTCATCGGCAATCGCGCCAATCAAAGAATCCGTATTTCGCCGCGGTAGTTTCCAGAGTAACTTCAACATACGCGCATCCGGAACCGCGCGACTGAATATCTGCACGTGGCGGACTTGTCCGGCCATGATGGCTTGCTCCACTCCTTCGTCCTTAAAGAAGCGGATCATCTTTCCCAGTTGGCCAATGCCGATCCATTCAACCCGGTCTGCAAGACGCTCGATGAGGGGATCAGTCTCTTCGTGAATGGCGGCCACGGACAGGCTGTCGCCTGCGCGCCGCGCACCCTCAGCTACGAGCAGTGGAAACTTACCGTTACCTGCGATTAATCCGTAGCGCATTGGAAAGGTTAATCCGTAAAGTGAATCTGACGTCAAGACCGCGCAGCGCTCGGGCGCGGCGACAAAGAAAGCAACAAACAATTTCGCGCAATGACTGAAAGGTATTGGTTTATTGCCGGCGTGTCTTGGCGACTCTGCGGCAAGGTGGCTTGGCGGTAGCTGGTTCCTATTTGATTACGCCGCGCTGGGAACTCTCAATAAACTGAACCAGAGCATCCACTTCGGGAGAGCCGGCCAGCTCTTCCCGGATTCTTTCGATCGCCTGGCTGGTGTTAAGTTTAGCCGAGAGCAACAGGTGGAAAGCATGGTGCAAAGCCTTGATCGCTTCGCGCGAATATCCGCGCCGTTTCATTCCCGTTGTATTGAGTCCGTAACAGCGTGCGTGATTTCCCACTGTCAGCGCGAAGGGCAAAGCATCTTTGACTACCACCGAATAGCCACCGATGTAGGCCTCGCGGCCCACGCGGCAAAATTGATGAACTCCGGAATACGCGCCGACATTCGCGCGATCTTCGATTACCACGTGTCCGGCGAGAGTAGCCGCATTCGCCATAATCACGTCGTTACCAATCACGCAGTCGTGGGCGATGTGTGCCTGCGCCATGATCAGGCAGTCGTCGCCGGTCTGCGTCAATAAACCACCGTTTGCCGTGCCGCGATGAATGGTTACGAATTCGCGAATCTGGTTACGGCAACCAATCTTTGTTTCTGAGGGTTCGCCCGCGTACTTCAAATCCTGCGGCGCCAATCCGATTGAGACAAATGGAAAAACACGCGTCCCGGCGCCTATGGTTGTCTTGCCGTCGATTACTACGTGCGACTCCAGCCGCACTCCATCAGCGAGTTCGACCTCATCACCGACTACTGAATAGGGACCGATGTGACAATCTCGACCGATGCGCGCTCTCGGGCTGATAACGGCTGAGGGATGGACGTTCACAGGGGATGTAGCTGTAGACATACTATTCGGAGAGCGTTGTGTTGCGATCCGCCACGATGCTCATGATTTCAGCATCCGCTGCGAGTTGTCCTTCAACCTTTGCTTCCCCGCGCATGCGCTGTACTCGCGAGCCGATGCGCATCGCGGTAACTTCTAGAATCAGGGTGTCGCCGGGAACGACAGGACGACGGAAGCGCGCTTCCTTGATTCCGGTGAACAGCACGAGTTTATCGTCACGATTCTCGATCTCACGGAGGGCGAGGACGGCACCCACTTGCGCGAGCGCTTCGACTACGAGAACTCCGGGCATTACCGGTGCACCGGGAAAGTGTCCCTGGAAGAAAGGCTCGTTAATACTCACCTGCTTGATTCCCACAATCCTTTCGCGCGGCACCAGCTCAATAATCCTATCGACAAGCAGAAAAGGATAGCGATGCGGCAAGAGCTTTTGGATGGCGCGCGAATCAAGGACGGTTTCCATAGTGAGCAATATAGCCGCTGGTGTCAGCGTAAACAAAAACGTGGAGACGCGGAACAATACCGCATCTCCACGTCTGAACGCACCTGGCGTTGCTTCTGTGACTAAACCTACTTAGGTGGCGCCACTGATGCAGTAGCCGGATTCTTGCCGTTAAAGTCGTTGATAAAAGCGCGCGTGACGTCGATGCTGGGCTCGGCATAAACGACAGGTACCTGGCTGCCATCGATCAGCACTGTGATGCCGCGCTGTTTGGCAAAAGCTTCAAGAGCCTTGCCGATGGAATCCTGGAGCGGACCAAAGATCTCTTTCCGCCGCCGGTCGTACGCCTGTTGCGCATCCTCACTCTTGCGCTTCAGCTCGACCTTGTAAGTCTCGAGCTGATCGATTTTCTGAGAAATGGTCTTGGGATCAGCAACAGTCTTGGTCTTTTCAATCTCATCGCTGAGCGTAGTGGCTTTCTGTTGAATCTGCTGGAGCTCCGTCTGACGCGGTTGAAATTCACGGTTCAGTGTATTTAGCAATGTCGTGAATCTCGCAATACCGGTCTTGTCATCCAGAAATGCATCGGAATAGATGACTGCGATCTTGCTGTCGGGCAGAGCCGCCCCGGTTTGGGGTGCGGTAGCTGGTGCGCCTGCTGCGGGTCGCTGCGCCAGAACGGGAGAGATGCCCAGCGCCACGATGAACGCAAAGGCCAGAATTAGACGATCGGTTTTCATAACTTTGTTGTAATGCTCCTTACATTGAAAAAGGCGGCCGGTTCAACTGTCTTAGTTGTCGAGACGACCGCCATGGTTGGCCTCAATTTAACTAAAAAGTGCGCCCTACGCTGAAACGAATGACTTTCTTCTTCTCATTAAAACCAAATGGAAAGCCCTGAATAAACTGGTTTGGCCGGGCGTTGGGATTATACGCAAAGATTAGGCGAAAAGGCACGTTTAAGACGGGCACCTGGACGCGCACCTCCATGCCCAGGCTGCTGCGGAAGTCGCCGATCTTGTCAAAGAGACTCTGCGACAGCCTTACCGCGGTATTGGTTTGAGTCTCGCCCCGTAAAAAGACCTGCTGGAAACCGAACGGGAGACCGGTTAACGGGTCGAATGGTCCGATATTTCGTGCGTTGTCGAGTTCCTGAGTCGTGACTAGACGGTTATCTCTCATCACGAGACCGAGATTCGCGGTCAGCGCCAAACCCGTGTTGGTGTTGCATGCCGCCAGGGTTGAAAGGCTGGCCGGAGCGAAGCCTGTCGTCAGCCGCGTACACGGAATAAAACCGACTGTTTGCAGGAATGGGTCATCGGGAAGGAAATTGCTCGAGAAGACCTGATCACTCTTCGTCCGTAAGTTAAAAGCCGTGCCCACATCCGCAAAAGCGGCCAGACCTACCGTATTGCCGATTAGGGGAATGCGATATTCGAAGTTACCGAGCAATTGCGTGTCGCCGCCGACGGGCGTGAATGAACGAGGTAGCTGGGCCGTATTGTTGCCCCCGATTCCCGTGAAGGTTCCAACCACATTTAGCGCGCCAGGGACATTCGGCACCTGGATCGGATCGTCAAAAGCGTTTCGCGCGATTACCACGTTCCGCGACGTAATGAATGTATCGAGCGGGGCAACGGGGCTAATTGAGCGGACGTTATAACCACGAATTGTAAATTCGTCCCCCAGGAAAAAGCGCTCGAAGATGGGCACACCGTCAACGAAAGCAAGCGACTGCGAATTCCTTACCTTGTTAGAAATCGCGAAGCTACCTACCGTGCCGGCAAGGATGCGGAAGCCAAAAACTTCTGGCCGTTCCGACTTTTTGCGGCGCACGGGGAAAAACTGCGTGTAAGAGATCGTTGGTTGGTAAGTGCGAACGTCCCCACCCAAACCGGCGAGCGCGACGCCGATCGAAATCTCTCGACCAGACGTGGGATCGACACTCGCGTTGCGCGTGTCGTAAGAGAAAGTCACCGTGCCGCGACTGGTGATGATGTTCGATTGCTCGTATACCACCGGGATAAATTGCTCGGGATTGTCTTCAAGATTCACCTGTGGGTCGGTGACGCTGGAAGTAGAAAATTGATATGAAGCGCCAATCCGGGAGAACTGGGTAAAGCGGCGCTTGCGGTAGAACTCCGAAAGTGGTGCACTGGCGAAGATCGAGCCGCCATACGAGTTGCGCGTAAACAGATTGTCATCGCTGGTGGTCAAGAAATCGAACGCCGAGCCGGAGGCCCCTTGCTGCGCTGCGAGGTTTTGCGAAAGGAAAGTCCCCTCGCCGAAAAACTTCTGACTGAAAGCAAAAATGGAGAAACCAGCCGTGATGGGCCGGTTCCTGATGTACGGCTCAGTGAACGAGAATTGGAAGGAACGCTGACGGTTTCCTGCGGCAAGATTGATCGAGAGGACTTCGCCGCGGCCGAGCAGGTTGTTTGTCGAGTACTCCAAACCAAAGAAGGATCCGCCAATGCCTGAAAGTCCGCCGTTAAATGAGATTTGCTGGCGGCCGCGTTCGGTCACCTTGAGATTGATATCTACTGTTGCTTCTTCTTCGCTGGTGCGGAAATCGGCGTCCTTGTCCTTGTCGATAGGTTCGAAATAACCCGATTGATTGAGTTTAATAACTGAGTACTCCCAGTAACCCTGGTTGTAGATATCGCCCTCATTAATCAGTACCTCACGTCGCAGCACACTGTCGCGCGTGAACGTGTTGCCCGAAAACTCTAACCGACGCAGGGTAAACTGCTTGCCTTCAACAATCGTGATTGTGAAATCAACGACTCCTTCGTTGGCATTCTGCGGATTGTCTTTAAAAGTGGGCACGGGCTCTGCCGTGTATTCGATGAAACCCTGCGACCCGTAAATCTTCTTCAAATTCTCAAACAGGCCCTTCGAAATCTTCTCGGCGTTTGCCATGTCACCCTTGTTCAGGCCGATGACGCTCCGGATCTGTTCTTCGGAGAAGATCGAGTTTCCTTCGATCTTCATCTCGCCAATGCGGTAGATCTTTCCTTCAACAATAGGGACCGTGACACGCAATCCCTCGTCGACTGACGAAAGAAATGGCAGCGGCAGAATGGGAAAACCGGTACGACGCGGACCGACGCTCTCAACACGCGGCTCGCCGTGACGCGCTTGCAGGTAACCCTTCGATCGCATGTAGTTGTCTACGTTGCGCAAATCGACTTCCAGCTTTTCGCGGTGAAGGATGTCCTGGCCTTTGAACCTGGTTATCAGTCCGGCCTCTTTCACATACTTCATCGAATTGCGCAAACTCTTGTCGCTGAAAACCGTGTTCCCTTCAAACTGAATCTCAACCACACGCACGCGGTCACCTTCATCGATTGCGAAGGTCACGGCAGTTGAGGTGGCGGAAACCTCGTCACGCCGCTCTTCGATGGTCGCGTTCGGATGTCCGTGCTCGGCTAGCAACTCCTTCAAGACGCGTATTGCATTTCGAACTTTGACTGGGTCGTAAATGCTTTCCTTCGACACGCCCACACGCCGTTCACGAAAAGCTTTGAGCACGTCCGACTCCGGCACGCTTTTCAGTCCCTCAAACTGCAAGTCGCGAATGATGGGCAGTTCCCTGACTTCAAAAATTACATTGACGCCGCCGCGTGCGCCTTCTTCGGTAAGCACGCGAGTAGAGGTTTTATCGAAGAAGCCGAGGGCGAGAATCGCTTGCAGGTCCCGTTGTACCTGGGCTTCATTAAACGGGTCGCCCGGACGGGTTTGCACGTAATAGAGCACGTCGTCTTTGCGCAGCCGACGATTTCCAGTGATATCTACTGATTCAACGAGGCGTTGATTTGGTTGGGGGGTTTGTTGAGCTTGCGCGCGTCCCGGCGCAAGGAAAATGGTTACAAAGGAGAAAAATGCGCTCATCAAGATGAGCAGCGCCGCGCGAAATGAGTGCATGGAAGCCAATTCCCTCAGTGGTACTTTCCGGACCTCAGATACTTCGGGGAGTCGTATGACTTGATAAATTAAGCTTTACGAGAAAAATAAAGGCAAAAACCAACGAACGCTACCCGCCGGACAAGTCCTAAAGACTTAGTGGAACTGTTGGATTCAGAAGCGTCAGCGACACGTTGCCACTCCGAATAATACTTGTCCAGCAAAGTCGCGCATTATACCGAACGAACGTGAAAAAAGTAAAAAGGCAAAAGAAAAGGGGAGAGGCGTGCGAAAGTATTCAGCCCGCAGCCTTTTAACCTTACTTCTGCCTTACGGTAGGGAGGGATTTAGTGAATTGCCAGAACGTCGTCCGCCGTTTCGATGTCTACGGGCCGATGAGTTAGTTCATCACCTTCCACGGAAACTTCAATCAGGCTGGAGCGACCCAATTGACCCTGGATCATCGCTTCTGAAAGGGGATCTTCGACATATTTCTGCAGGGCGCGCCTTAAAGGCCGGGCACCGTAGGAGCGGTCAGCGCAGGTTTTATCGACAATCCAGCGCTTTGCTTCGTCTGACAGGCGCACTTCCAGGCCGTGGGAGATCATCGTGCGATTCATCTGATCCACCTGAAGCTGAACCACTTCAAGCAGTTCATCGTCCAGCAATTGGTCGAAAATGATGATTTCGTCGAGTCGATTGATGAACTCCGGATTGAATGTTTGCCGCACCTGAGACATCACCATTTCTTCCAGCTTGTCCCGCGAAGCTTCAGAAGTACCCTGGAATCCCATCGTGCCCTTCTTTTGAATAAAGCGAGCTCCGATGTTGGACGTCATGATGATGATAGCGTTCTTGAAATCGATGGCGTTGCCGAGCGCGTCAGTAAGCAGGCCGTCTTCAAAAACCTGTAAAAGGATGTTGAAGATGTCGGGATGAGCCTTTTCGATCTCGTCGAAGAGCAAGACGGAATAGGGCGCGCGCTTAATTCGCTCAGTGAGCTGGCCGCCTTCCTCGTGTCCGACATAACCGGGGGGCGAACCAATCAGCTTCGAAACCGAATGCTTTTCCATAAATTCTGACATGTCGAAGCGAATCATCGATCGCTCACTGCCAAAGAGGAAATGCGCTAACGAGCGCGCTACTTCAGTTTTGCCAACGCCGGTGGGACCCAGAAACAGGAATGAGCCAACTGGTCGCAGCGGATTCTTCAAGCCCGCCCGCGAGCGGCGAATTGCACGAGCGAGCGCGGAGATAGCCGGGCGCTGAGAAACGACGCGTGTGTGCAGCTCACTTTCAATCCGCAGAAGTTTGCGCGTTTCTTCTTCCTTTAACGAGGTTATCGGAATCCCAGTCCAGCGCGCGATTACTTCTTCCACATCATCGCGCGTCACTTCAGCCGAAACGAGGGCATCTTCGCTGCTTTCGCGAACACTCTGGTTCTCGTCGTAAGAACGCGACCACTCGTTAAGCTGATTCCAGTCGGCGAGATTGCCTTGCTCGCGGCGAACGCGGAGCTTGACGCGCGCGCCCGCTTCGTCAATCACATCGATGGCCTTGTCCGGCAAAAAGCGGTCGGGAATATAGCGGTGCGATTGCGTAACGGCCGCTTGCAGGGAATCGTCCGTATAGCGGACCTGGTGAAAACTCTCGTACCGCTCCCGTACTCCGTTAAGAATCTCCACAGCTTCAGCTTCCGTCGGCGGCGGCACCTTTACTGCCTGAAAACGACGTTCCAGTGAGCGATCCTTTTCAATGGACTTGCGAAACTCGCCCGGAGTAGTGGCCCCAATACATTGAATCTCGCCGCGCGATAACGCCGGCTTCAGGATATTGGCCGCATCGAGGGAACCTTCTGCGGAACCGGCGCCG
>Ga0079218_10000399_pt1 | contig 12727 bp, 12 predicted proteins | sample NCCompost_FD_77181 | JGI IMG/M metagenome (GOLD analysis project Ga0079218, IMG submission 77181) | Agricultural soil microbial communities from Utah to study Nitrogen management - NC Compost | ecosystem: Environmental > Terrestrial > Soil > Agricultural land | place: USA: Utah | collected... | reverse complement strand
GGCGGGACGATTTCGTCGTGCGCGCCATAGAGAATGAGCGTCGGCACTTCGGGCGTTATCGGGTCCAGCGTTACCGAGTCCATGAGGTCGGCAAGCCCCCACAGCACGACGACGCGCGCTCGCTGGATCACGAGCGGGTCCTCACGCAGCCACCGTAGCGTCGCCGGATCGTCGGACGGCTTCCGGCCGGTGATTCGTCCCGAGAGCTTCAGCCCACGCCAACTGTGCGCAAGAACGTTCAGCGGCATGCGTTGATAGCGGCGCATCTCGCTACGACTCCAAACGGCCGGCGCGCTGAGCGCAACTGCGTCGATCCATCCCGCCGGACGGCGCTGCAGCGCATTGAGAAGCACGGCGGCGCCCATGCTTTCGCCCAAGGCGTACAGCGGAATGCCGTGATGTCGCGCCCGCAACAGCCGCGCGATTTGCCATGCGTCGTCGGCCATCCGATCCCCGCCTGCCCAGATTCCGTTCTGCGGTGCGCGGCCGAAACCGCGCTGGTCGAACGCATAAACGACGAAGCCGCGCCCCGCGAGAAACGTGCCCGACGCTTCGAAGGCTCCCGAATAGTCGTTGAGCCCGTGCACGGCGAGGATCGCCGCGCGCGGGGCAGCGGCCGGCAACCACGCGCGTAGTGGCAATCGGGCGCCGTCTTCCATGACGGCGGCGTCTTGCTCGAGGCGTGGCTCCTGTGAACCGCGGAGCGCCGTCTGCATGCGCGGCGTCACACACGCTGCGAGCACGCAAGCGCAGAGCGTCGGGACGCCAACGCGCGCGAGAAGCTTGCGTCGTGCGCCGGGCAGGGAAAAACTCATGCGCCGATAGTGTCGGCGTTCCCCGGCTCGCGGCAATAGACCTAGGATTGCGAAGACAGCGCGGGCGCAAGCGGTATCATGCAGCCGAGGTCAGCCCTTGACGGCGCCGTGATACTGCAACGCCCCCTCGATCTGCCAGCGGCGCTCGAAGAGCGCTTCGCGCGCGTGGCGGCGCGCCTGGCCGACGCCGAAGTCGAGTTGCCGCCGGCGGCGGCGAGGACGGCTGCTCGTGTCGTCGTCGTCAGCGACTTCGTGCTCGGAGCTCTGCTGCGCCATCCCAAGATTCTGAGCGCTCGCCTCGCCGACGACGCGCCGCTCGATCCGCACTCGATCGCGGCGCGGCTCGATCTCGCCGCGGCGGACGAGCCGCACGCGATGGCCGCGCTGCGGCGCATGCGCGAGGTCGAGATGGCGCGGATCGCGTGGCGCGACCTGGCCGGCCTCGCCGATCTCGAAGCGACGCTCGGCGACGTCTCGCTGCTCGCCGACTGCCTCATCGACGCGGCGCTCCGGCATGCCGCCGCGAGACTGGAGCCGCGGTTCGGCCGCCCGCGCAACGCGAATGGCGGCGAGCTGCCGCTGCTCGTGCTCGGCATGGGCAAGCTCGGCGGCGCGGAGCTGAATTTCTCGTCCGATGTCGACTTGGTGTTCGTGTATCCCGACGGCGCCGTCGAGGGCAGCGTCAAGGGCGAGGCGGAGAGCTACTACCTGCGTCTCGGCCAGCTCGTCATCAAGCTGCTCGATCAACGGACCGAGGACGGCTTCGCGTACCGCGTCGACATGCGGCTTCGGCCATTCGGGACGAGCGGGCCGCTGGCGCTCGGGCTCGCGGCGTTCGAAGCGTACTTACTCGAGCACGGCCGTGACTGGGAGCGCTATGCATACGTCAAGGCGCGGCTGCTCACGGGCGTGCAGTTCGCCGCCGACCTTTTCGATCACATCCTGACGCCGTTCGTCTATCGCCGCTACCTCGATTACGGTGTGTTCGATGCGCTTCGCCAGATGAAGCGCCTGATTGCCCAAGAGGTGGCGCGCAAGGACTTGGCCGACAACATCAAGCTCGGTCCCGGCGGTATCCGCGAGATCGAGTTCATCGTGCAAGCGTTCCAGATCGTGCGCGGCGGACGCAGGCCCGAGCTGCGCGCGCGCTCGTTGCTGACCGTCTTGCCGCTCCTCGCCGGCGATCGGCAGCTGCCTCCGAGAACCGTGGCCGCGCTCGCGGCGGCGTATCGATATCTGCGTACCGTCGAGAACTACATTCAGGCGATGAACGATGCGCAGACGCACGAGCTGCCGTCCGACGACGAAGAGCGCGCGCGGCTCGCCTACGCTGTGCACGAGCCGAGTTGGGAGGCGTTTCACGAGCGCCTGCGTCATCAACGCGCGATCGTCGAAGCCGAGTTCCAGCGCGTCGCGTGGGAGGCCGAGGGCTCGGCAAGCAGAGAGGCCGAGCCGCTCCTTGCGATATGGGCTGCGGGCGACGCGGCCGCGATGCTCGCGGGCACGCCGCTCGCGGGCGACGAGCGCGCGCTCGATCTCATGAAGGACCTGCGGCACGGCGGCCTCTACCAGCGTATGGACGAGGTGGGCCGGCAGCGCTTGGCGGCCGTCATGGTGCGAACGCTGAACGCGCTCGCCGGGAGCCCCGCTGCGCTGAAGTGCTTCGAGCGCGTGCTGCCGATCTACCGTGCCGTCGGGCGGCGCAGCGCCTATCTCGCGCTGTTGAACGAGAACCCCGCGGCGCTCGAGCGGCTGCTCAAGCTCGTCACCGACAGCTCGTGGCTCGCGCGCCAGATAGCGGAGCAACCGCTGCTGCTCGACGAGCTGCTCGACGCTCGAGTCTTCGACACGCCGCCGTCGCGCGAGGAGCTCGCGGCGCTGCTCGAGCGCGCGGCGGACGACGTCCCGGACGAGGACGTCGAAGCCATGCTCGACGCCATCCGCGTGTTTCAGCGCACTGCGATCTTCCGCATCGCCGTCGCCGACCGCCTCGGGTCGCTGCCGCTCATGAAGGTCAGCGACCGGCTGACCGACACGGCCGAGCTCGTGCTCGACTACTCGTTGCGCGCCGCATGGCGCGAGCTCGTCGCGAAGCACGGGAAGCCGCGTTGCGGTCCACCGCCGCGCGACGCCGGCTTCGCGGTCGTCGGCTACGGCAAGCTGGCCGGGCTCGAGCTCGGCTACGGCTCCGATCTCGATCTCGTGTTCCTCCACGACTCGAGCGGCGAGCAGCAGGAGACCGACGGCGTGCCGCCGCTCGACAACGAGCGCTTCTTCAATCGGCTCGTGCAGCGGCTCATTCACTTTCTTTCGATCCAAACGAGCTCCGGCCGCTTGTACGACGTCGACACGCGGCTACGGCCGAGCGGCCGCAAGGGCTTGCTCGTCACGAGCCTCGAAGGGTTTCGGCATTATCAGACGCAGGACGCCTGGGTCTGGGAGCATCAGGCGCTGCTGCGCAGCCGCGCTCTCGCGGGCTCGCCGGAGGTCTGCCGCGCGTTCGAGGCGATCCGGCGCGAGGTGCTCGTCGCGCACGTCGACCGCGCGAAGCTCAAGGCAGAGATCGCGAAGATGCGGCGCAGGATGCGCGACGAGCTGTCGCTCGCGGAGCTCGGCTCGTTCGACATCAAGCAGGATCCGGGCGGGATCGCCGACGTCGAGTTCCTCGTCGACTACTGGGTGCTCGCGCACTCGGGCGAGTACCCCGAGCTCGTCGAGTTTCCCGACAACATCCGCCAGCTCGAAGGCCTCGCGCGAGTCGGCCTGGTTCCGGAAGAGCTCTGCTTGCGCCTCAAAGACGCCTATCTCGCGCTGCGCCGGCGCGTGCACGAGCTCGCGCTCGACGAAGGCGGGCGCGTCGTCCCGGAGCCGGAGCTGCAACCCGTACGGGACTTCGTCAGCGGTGTTTGGCGCAGCGTCTTCGCCGACGTCGAGGGGGAATAGGGCGGTGCCGCGAGTATAATCGCGGCCTCGTCGGGCAGGAGAGCGAGCGGTGCGACCACGTCACGGCACTATCAAAGAAAACTTGAGCACGGCGAACGCCGAGCGCGTCTACGAGATCACGCGGGCCGACCTGCCGCTGCATTGCCCCACGCCGAGCATGTATCTGTGGAACTCCCATCCGAAGGTCTACTTACCCGTAGAGGTCACGGGCGAGGCGAAATGCCCTTACTGCAGCTCGACGTATCGCCTGCTCGACGACGAAGCGCGCTAGCGCGCGCGACGCCGCGATGATCGTCGTCACCGGCGGAGCCGGCTTCATCGGCAGCAACCTGGTTCGCGAGCTCAACGTTCGAGGGCGCGACGATGTCGTCGTCGTCGACGACTTGAGCGACGGCCGCAAGTTCGCCAACTTGGTCGACTGTCGAATCGCCGATTACCTCGACAAGGCGGAGCTGCTCGAGCGGCTGAAGCGCCGCGACCTCGACAAGGTCGAAGCGATCTTTCATCAAGGCGCCTGCGCCGTGACGACGGAATGGAACGGCCGCTACATGATGGAGACGAACTACCGCTACTCCGTCGAGCTTTTCGAGCATTGCATCGACAAGAGCGTGCCGCTGATCTATGCGTCGTCGGCGGCCGTCTACGGCGCGAGCTCGACCTTCAAGGAGAATGACGCCGCGGCCGAGCGGCCGTTGAACGTCTATGGCTACTCGAAGCTGCTGTTCGATTCGTACGTGCGGCGGCGCAGCGCCGAGCGGCGCGGCCGGCGGTCGAAGCGGCGCGCGCCCGTCGTCGGGCTGCGTTATTTCAACGTCTACGGCCCCGGCGAAGCGCACAAGGGATCGATGGCGAGCGTTGCGTTCCACCTGCACGGTCAAGTGGGGGCAACGGGACAAGCGAAGCTGTTCGAAGGCAGCGGCGGCTATGCGGCCGGCGAGCAACGGCGCGATTTCGTTCACGTCGGCGACGCCGTCGACGTGAATCTCTGGTTCTACGAGCGCGACAAGGTCTCGGGTATCTTCAACGTCGGCACCGGCTCGAGCGCGACGTTCAACGATGTCGCGAAGGCGATCATCGCGTGGCACGGCAGGGGCGCGATCCGCTATATCCCGTTCCCCGACGAGCTGCGGTCGCGGTATCAAAGCTTCACGGAAGCCGACATCACGGCGTTGCGCGGCGCCGGCTACTCGCGGCCATTTCGCGACGTACGCGTAGGCATCAAGGACTACCTCGACGCGCTCGTCGCCCGGCCGTGAGTGCAGCCGACAAGGTGCTCGTCGTCGGCCCCTCGTGGGTAGGCGACATGGTCATGGCGCAAGCGCTGTACAGGCAGTTGCGGCTCGCCGATCCGCGCGTGGAGATTCACGTCGTAGCGCCTCCGTGGTCGCTGCCGGTGCTCGAGCGCATGCCGGAAGTCGCGCGCGGCATCGAGCTCGCCGTCGGCCACGGCGAGATGGGCCTAGGCCTCCGCGCCCGCCTCGCGAGGCGCCTGCGCGGCGAGCGCTACACGCGCGCGATCGTGCTGCCGCGATCCGCGAAGTCCGCGCTTGTCCCTTGGCTCGCGCGCATTCCGCTGCGTACGGGCTTTCGCGGCGAGTGGCGGTACGGTCTGCTGAACGACGTTCGTACGCTCGAGCCGCGCCTCGACCAAACGGTCAAACGTTTCCTCGCGCTCGGGATGCCGCGCGGCGCTCCGGTGCCCGATCCGCTGCCGACCTCGCTGCAACCCCGGCTTCGCAGCGACGCGAAGAATCTCGAACGTCTGCGCGTCGCGCACGGGCTCATGCCGGGCGTGCGTCTCGCGGCGCTGATGCCGGGCGCCGAGTATGGCCCCGCGAAGCGCTGGCCTGCCGCGCACTACGGCGCGCTGGCCGCGGCGCTCGCGCAAGCCGATGCCGACGTCGTCGTGCTCGGCTCCGCGAAGGAACGGCCGATAGGCGACGAGGTCGCGGCCCGCGCCGCGAGCGCGCGCGTGCGCAATCTTTGCGGCGCGACGTCGCTCGCGGACGTCGTGGATCTCACCGCGGCCGCCGACGTGGCGATCAGCAACGACTCGGGGTTGTTGCACGTCGCGGCGGCGGCCGGCGCGCCCGTCGTCGCGATCTACGGCTCCTCGTCGCCGAAGTTCACGCCGCCGTTGACGGACGCGGCGGCGATCGTCTCGCTCTCCATCGAATGCAGCCCGTGCTTCGCGCGCGAGTGCCCACTCGGGCATCTGCGCTGTCTCAACGATCTGACGCCGGCCACGGTGCTGCGCGCCGTCGAGGCGATCCGCCGTGCGGAGAGCCGCGGATGAGCGCCGACGACGAGAAGCTCCTGGCCGACGGCCGGCACATCATGCTCGCCGGAGGGGAGCGCGCCGAGACTCCGCGTTCGGAGTGGTTCGACGCCGCTGAGTGGCGGCGGGCCGGCGCCGTCGCGCTCGAAACGTCGGGACGCGGCGAAGTGCTGATCGTCGCGCATGGCGCCGAAACGTGGGTGTTGCGGCACTACCGTCGCGGCGGCCTCGTCGCACGGTTCATCGACGACCACTATCTCTGGACGGGCGCGCAACGCGCGCGCGCGTTTCGCGAATGGCGGCTGCTGCGCGAGCTGCGCGCGGCGGGACTACCCGTGCCTAACCCCGTCGCGGCGCATGTCTTTCGAACCGGCGTCATCTACACGGCCGACATCATCACGTCGTACTTGCCGAGCACGCGCAAGCTGTCGTGGTTCATCGCGCAGGGGCGCGTGCCTGCGGAGATCTGGCGGCGAGTCGGCGCCATGATTGGCGCCGTTCACGATCACGGTGTCGACCATCCCGATCTCACGGCGCACAACGTGCTGCTCGACGAAGCGGGTCAGTCCTTCCTCGTCGACTTCGACAACGCGCAGCGAAAGCCTCCCGGCGAATGGCGACGCGCCGGGCTCGACCGGTTCAACCGCTCCTTGCGCAAGGTCGCTCTCGAGACGGGCACCGAGTTCGATGCGGCCGCTTGGGCCGAGATCGAAGCCGGCTACGCCGGGCGCTGAGCGCGGCCGCGCTCGTCAGCGGCGCTGCGCCCGCAACAGATCGCGGATCTCGCCCAGAAGCTGTACCTCGGTCGACGGAGGCGGCGGAGGTGGAGGGGGCGCCGCTTCCTGTTTCCGCTTGAATCTGTTGATGGCGCGGATGAGCAGGAAGATCGCGAACGCCACGATCACGAAGTCGAGCACCGTGTTGATGAAGATCCCGTACTTGATGATCGGCGCTCCCGCGGCTTCGGCTTCGGCCACGCTCGCGAAGGTCTGGCTCATGTCGAGATTCACGAACAGGTCGCTGAAGTCGGCGTTGCCCATCAGGAGCCCGATCGGCGGCATGATGATGTCGTTGACGAGCGACGTGACGATCTTGCCGAACGCGGCGCCGATGATGATGCCTATGGCAAGATCGATCACGTTGCCGCGCATCGCGAACTCTTTGAACTCTTTTAGCATCTTCTTATTCTCCGCTCCTCGAACGTTGACGATCGCGCTTCACGCGCGCCGCCGGTAAGTCTACTCCTGGCGCTCGACACGGCGAGCACCGCGTCAACGCGCGTATGCGTCGGGAAGCGGGGCGGGGCGCCCTTTGAACTTTTTGTAGAGCCAAAGGTATTGCTCGGGCGCGAGCCGGATGTAGTCCTCGAGCAGGCCGAACAGCCGCTGCGTATCGTGCTTCGGCGACTCGCTGGGGAAACCGGCGAGCGGCTCGCCGATGTCGACGCGGTAGCCGCCGTCCGGCAACCGGCGGAAGAAATAGGTGAGCACGGTGGCGCCGCTGATGGCCGCCAGCTTCGACGTCGCCGTGTTCGTGACGGCGGGCTCGCCGAAGAACGGCAGCAGCTCGCTTTGGTTGCCGAGATAGGTTTGATCGGGCAGGTAGCCGACGGCGTAGCCGTCCCGCAACGTGCGCAGCAGCGCGCGCACGTTGTCGCGCGGAATCTGGCGTTTCGCGAAGCGATGGCGGCCGCGGCGAATCATGACGTCCATCATCGCGTTGCGTTGCGTGCGATACATCGTGCTGACGCGCGGCGTGAGCGCCTCGAGCACGGCAAAGCCGACCTCGAGCGCCGTGAAGTGGCCCCCGACGAGTAGCACGCCGCGTTCTCGTGCGAGCGCTCGTTCCAAGTGCTCGCGGCCGTGGATGTCGACTCGCTGCAGCAGCCGTTCGATCGGCGTGAACCAACCGATGCCCATCTCGACGAAGGACATGCCGACGGCCTCGAAGTGCCGGTCGAGCAGCTCGCGCCGCTCGGCTGCGTTCAGCTGCGGGAAGCAGAGCTCGATGTTGCGCCGGGCGACGCGCTCCTGGCGTCGCTTGACGCGCCGCAGCAGGCGGCCGAACGAACGCCCGACCTTGAGCTGCCAGGCCGGCGGCAGCTTTGCGGCGCCATAGATGAAGCCGAGCAGCGCCCACATCGGCCAGTAGCGCGGGCCCCAGAATGGTGCGAGCGACAGTTCCTCCGGCCACTTCACCGCCGGAAATCCGCAAGCGAACCTTTACGTCGTCGCCGCATAGAAATCCGGCAGCGGCGCGGGGCGGCCCTTGAAGCGTTGGTGGATCCACCAATACTGCTCGGGGCAAAGACGGATGTAGTCCTCGAGCCTTCTGGTCAGCGCTCGAGTGTCGGCGATCTCGTCGCCGCTTGGGATCCCCGGAAGCGGCGCGCCGATCGTCATGACGTACCGGCCGTTTTCGAGCCTGCGGCAGCAGTAGGGCAGAACGGCGGCGCCGCTCGCTTTGGCAATTCGGCCGATCGCCGTATTCGTCATTGCGGGCTCGCCGAAGAACGGCAGCAGGACGCTGCCCTTGCCGCCGTAGCTTTGGTCCGACGCGTACCAGAAGACCGCGTTCCCGCGCAGTTGCCGCACCATCTCGCGGACGTTGTCCTTCGCGATCATGACGTCGTAGGAGCGCCCGCGTCCGCGCTGCATGATGCGATTCATGACGGGATTGCGCTGCCATTTGTACATGCCGGCGAGCGTCGGGCAGAGCGGCTTCAGTGCCGGCCAAAAGAACTCGAACGTCGTGAAGTGCGCGGAGAAGAGGATGACGCCTCGGCCATTCGCGAGCGCGGCTTCGAGATGCTTCGCGCCATCGATGTCCACGCGCTGTCTGACGGCTTCGGCTCGCCCGAACCACCCCATCGCCATCTCGACGATCGACAGTCCCAACGATTCGAAGTGCAGCGCGAGGATCCGCGCGCGCTCGTCGGCCGGCAGCTCGCGTAGGCACGCGTCGATGTTGCGCGCCGCGATCCGGCGGCGCTTCGGAACCAGCGAGTAGGCGAGGCGTCCCAGCGTGCGTCCCAGCGCCATCTGCGCACGAAAGGGCAGCAGGACTACGAGCCTCATCCAGGCGTATCCGAGCCAGGCGACCGCGTAGCGCAAGGGAGCGAACTTAGTGGCCCAGAAATTATCTGAGGACATGGCTCGGACGCGTCTGAAGCGCAGAAAACTTGGGCTGATCTTAACAGCAAGCTTACGAACGGCGGCTTGATAATCCGAAACGGCGCTACCATGTCTTGCGCCGTCAACCTCGAGCGGAGGCTTTTGAATCGATGAAGCGCATCGTCCTGTTCGTCGCCACCAACGTGGCAGTGCTCGCCGTCATTTATCTCGTGCTCAACATCTTGGGCGTCGAGCGCTTCCTCAGCGACAACGGCACGCAGCTCGACCTGGGCGCACTGCTCGCGTTTTCCGCGGTCGTCGGCTTCACGGGATCGTTCATCTCGTTGGCGGCCTCGAAGTGGATCGCCAAGATGTCGACGCGCGCGCACGTCATCGATACCCCGCGTAACGCGGCGGAGAGCTGGCTGCTTCGCACGGTGCATCGCCTTGCGGACCAGGCCGGCATTCGGCATCCCGAAGTTGCGATTTTCGATTCGCCCCAAGTCAATGCGTTTGCGACGGGGCCCACGCGCAACAACGCGCTCGTGGCCGTCAGCACCGGCTTGCTGTCGCAGCTATCCGAGCGCGAGGTCGAGGCCGTCCTCGGGCACGAGGTCAGTCACGTCGCAAACGGCGACATGGTTACGCTGACGCTGCTGCAGGGCGTCGTGAACACGTTCGTGATATTCCTCTCGCGCGTCGTCGGCTTCGTCGTCGATCGCGTGCTGCTGCGCAACGAGCGTGGCACGGGACCGGGTTTCTTCATCGCCAGTTTCGTCGCGCAGATCCTGCTCGGCATACTCGCAACGATGATCGTGATGTGGTTCTCGCGACAGCGCGAGTTCCGCGCGGACGCGGGCGGCGCGAAGCTCGCGGGTCGCGACTCGATGATTCGAGCGCTCGAATCATTGCGCCGCTCGACGCAGCCGGCGCAGTTGCCGGAGGCCATGCGCGCGTTCGGCATCTCGGGCGGCCGCGCCGGTCTCGGTCGGCTTTTCATGTCTCATCCTCCGCTCGAGGAGCGAATTGCGGCGCTGCAGCGAGCGGCCTGACCTCCGGCAACCGAGCGCGCCGCAGTGCGGCGCGCTCGCGGCCGGAACTGGTTCGTTGCTATTTTTCGCGCCGTTGATCTAGAGTCTCGCTGATGATCGGATCCCGTGGGTTTCTCGCCGTTCTCGGCATGGCTACGTCGCTCGCTAGCGCCACCGCAGAGGAACAAGACCTCGCCACGGGCCCCGATCGCGCGGACTACGTCGTCGTCGACAAGTCGGATCGCAAGCTCTATCTGTACCGAGCCGGCCGGCTCTTACGCGAGTTCGACGTTTCGCTCGGCTTGGTCCCGAACGGACCGAAGCAGCGCGAGGGCGACTTCAGAACGCCGGAAGGCAAGTACAGTCTCGATGCGCGCAATGCCAACAGCGACTTCTTCCTTTCGATCCACGTCTCCTATCCGAACGAAGCGGATCGCGCTCGCGCCGCCGAGCAAGGCGTCGACCCGGGCGGCCAGATCATGATCCACGGCTGGCCGAACGAGCCGAGGTACGACGTGCGACGCTATCAAGACACCGATTGGACCGATGGCTGCATCGCCGTCAGCAACTCCGACATGATCGACATCTGGCTCATGACCCGCGAATCGACTCCGATCGAGATTCGCCCTTAGGCGGCCTTCCGCGGTGACCACGCAATGGACGCGTTGATAGCCCCGGAGGGCACTCTCGAGATCCTGTCGCAGGTCGAGGCGCTGCAACTTCGCGATGCGGGTGGCGGCGGCCTCTACGAGCTATGGCGCCAGTGCTCGTTGGCCGTCCTGAACTCGGGCGCGTCCGAGGACGACGTCCGAAAAATACTGAACCGCCACGAGAACTTCAGTATCGCCGTCGTGCAATACGAAGGCGGCGTCGGGCTCCAGCTCAAGAACGCTCCGGACATCGCGTTCGTCGGCACCGAGATGATCCGCGGCATTCGCGAGCATCTGTTCGCCGTGCTGCGCGATTTGCTCTACGCGCATGACGACGTGCTGAACAGCCCCCGTTTCGATCTCGCGAGCTCCGAAGGGATCACGGACGCGGTGTTCCATATCCTGCGCAACGCCCGCGTGCTGCGCGCGCACGAGGAGCCTAGACTTGTCGTGTGCTGGGGCGGTCACGCGATCGAGCGCGAGGAGTACGACTACACGAAAGTCGTCGGCTATGCCCTCGGCCTCCAGGGCCTCGACATCTGCACCGGATGCGGCGCCGGCGCGATGAAGGGACCCATGAAAGGAGCGACGGTCGGCCACGCCAAGCAGCGCATCCGTAACGGGCGATACCTGGGCCTCACGGAGCCGACCATCATTGCGGCCGAGTCTCCGAACCCGATCTGTAACGAGCTCGTGATCCTGCCGGACATGGAGAAACGGCTCGAGGCGTTCGTGCGCATGGCCCACGCGATCATCGTGTTTCCGGGCGGCGTAGGTACCGCAGAAGAGATCCTCTATTTGCTGGGCATCCTGCTCGGGCCGAAGAACGCAGCCGAGCCGCTGCCGGTGATATTCACGGGTCCCGCGTCGAGCAACAGCTATTTCGAGCGCCTCCACGCCTTCGTCGGCGCGACACTCGGCGCCGTCGCGCAGCGGCGGTACAAGGTGATTCTCGGCGACCCCGGCGCCGTCGCGGCCGAAGTCACGAGCGGGCTCAAACGCGTCCGTGAAGTGCGCGCGGCAGACGACAATGCGTATTTCTTCAATTGGGCCCTCGATATCGGGTTGGATTTCCAGAGGCCGTTCGAGGCGACTCACGAGTCGATGCGCGCCCTCGAGCTCAACGGCGACCAGCCCGCGCATAGCTTGGCATTCAACCTGCGCCGAGCGTTCTCGGGAATCGTCGCGGGTAACGTACGCGAAGCCGGCATCGCGCGAGTCGAGAAGCACGGGCCGTTCGAGCTGCGCGGCGATCCGAAGATCATCGCGGCGCTCGGCACGCTGCTGCAGGCATTCGTCACGGAGCGACGAATGCGGTTGTCGGAGCCCAGCGCGTACGTGCCTTGCTATCGAATCGTCGCCTGACGGCGACGGTTGGGATCATTATCGTCAAAAGCCGCGCGGCCAAACGACCGCGGTTGTGACTTGGTTCCTCGGCTTAACAGCCGCCGCACAGTAGGCTTCGCTCATCTGGGGACAGGGATTGTCAGCAGACATGAGCGACCAAAAACCACACCAGTTCCGACCCGGCTTGTACCCCAAAGAGACCAACGGCGCCGACGACGCGCGCTCGAACGACCAGCACGGTTGGGACGCTTATCGCAAGTGGTTGTCGCGCGTGAGCACTAAGTCTTCAGGCGAACGCACGCCGCTCGATCACTCGATCTATAGCTGGCGTGGGTACCACACCTGGGCGGACAAGATCCGCAATTCGTGGAAGGACGGCTGACCGTCTAGTCGCGCCCGCCGGCGCCGACGAGGCCGGCGACCGAGTTCCGCGGCGACCGTTCCGGCTCCGGGCTCGGCCGCTCGAGCGTTACCAAGTTCGTCCCCGACGCCGCCCTAGCGCCGTGCTTACGGCGCGGTTCCGCGAGCCACGACAGCACCTCGAGCCACT
>Ga0079218_10000398_pt1 | contig 12730 bp, 9 predicted proteins | sample NCCompost_FD_77181 | JGI IMG/M metagenome (GOLD analysis project Ga0079218, IMG submission 77181) | Agricultural soil microbial communities from Utah to study Nitrogen management - NC Compost | ecosystem: Environmental > Terrestrial > Soil > Agricultural land | place: USA: Utah | collected... | reverse complement strand
TCCTTTCAGCGGGTGAACGTAGACCAGCTGCACACGACCGTGACGAAGAAATCGCTCCGCGAAAGAATTGCACAAACAGTAACGCTGGCGCGGGGCAGGACCAGCGATCGCGCACTGCCGCGTCTAACTGCTGTCGCTGGGAAGGGACGACGGATCGTCGATCATCCACCCTTGATCACGCGCGTGTCCGGCCAGCCTGCGAAGCGGATCGCGAGGGCCCTCGACAACTATCTCGTCACGCTGGCGCCGCACTGGCGGCGAGTGGTCGCCGGCTACACGCTCGTCGATGTTGCGCACAAAGTGGTTGGCGTCAGCAGCGTCGGCCTACGCAGCTACATCGCGCTGCTCGAGGGGAGCAGTCCCGAGGATGTCGTGTTCCTGCAGTTGAAGCAGGCACGGCGATCGGTGGTGGCTCGGTACGTCCATGGCGAAACGGCCAGGCATGCGCATCAGGGCCAGCGCGTCGTGGAGTATCAGCAGGCGCTGCAGACAGTCAGCGACCCGCTGCTCGGCTGGACCACGATTGACGGCCTGTCCTACTACGTCCGGCAGTTTCGCGACATGAAGGGGACGATTCCAATCGACAACATCAAACCCGGCGCGCTGAAAGACTACGCGCGGATTCTGGGCCAGTTGCTGGCCAAGGGCCATGCGCGTACGAGCGGAGCGTCGATGATCGCCGGCTACGTCGGTTCGTCGACACGGCTCGATACCGCGATGAAACGTTTTGCGCGCGCCTACGCGGACCAAATCGAAGCGGACCACGCAGCCCTCGTGCGTGCGGTATCCCGCGGGATGTTGCCAAGCGAGACCGTCGATAGAAGGTCTTGACCGTCGAAAGGCCGCTAAAGTTCCGGCGTTCGATTCCGTGCCTCTGCGCTTTTACTCTGGCGTTCGCCCAGTCGTTCGAATTCCTTTTTCAGCGCTTCGAGTTGATCGTCGTCCAGGTCCTCGAGGTTCATCAGCTGTGGCCGAGCGCCCGCCGTGCTTCGGATCAGCTCATCGAGTTTCAGCTGCAGCGCTCGTGTGTCGCGGTTCTGGGTGTTCTGCAAGAGGAACGCGATCAAAAACGTCACCTGCGACGCGGCGGTGTTCATCGTCAATTGCCACGTGTCCGAGAACCGAAACACTGGACCTAGCAGCAGCCACAGGGCGGTCAGCGCGAGCGTCGCCGTGAACGTCCACGGAGAACCGACGAGAGAGGCCGTGGCGTCAGCAATTCGTCTGAATCCATTGGTCATGAGTCCCCCAAATGCGAGCGTGCCACCATGTTGTGTCGGGACCGCGACTAAACGGCGTTCGCCGAGGCCTTGACGCTCCCTTTGGGCGCCTTCCCGAAACCGGTGTGCGGTTTTGAACATCTTGCCGTCAGCGATGGTGTTACCTTCGAAGCTCAGAGATCTAGCCATGCTCCACGAATTCATCGCCGTCCATCGCGACGAGATCATCCGGCGGTGCCGAGCCAAGGTCGCGGCGCGGTCGATGCCGCCACCGACTCCGGCTGAAATCGACCATGGCGTGCCGGTTTTCCTGGATCAATTACAGAACGCGCTGCGGTTTGGCCTGTCGATGAAGTCAGAGATTGGCGTGACGGCGCTCCGCCATGGGCATGACCTGCTGCTTCAAGGCTTCACTGTGTCGCAGGTGGTGCACGATTACGGCGATATCTGTCAGGCGATTACAGAACTGGCAGTGGAAATCGATGCGCCGATCAGCACGGAGGACTTCCGCACCTTGAACCGCTGCCTTGACGATGCGATAGCCGGCGCTGTTACCGAGTACGGGCGCGAGCGTAACCAATCAGGCATCGATGGAGAGGCTGCAAGGGGCAGCGAGCGCCTCGGGTTTTTCATCCACGAGATGCGAAACTTAATCAGCACGGCGAGCTACGCTTTCGAGGTACTCAAAACAGGCGATGTCGGCGTCGGCGGGAGCACGGGGAAGATCCTTCAACGCAGCCTGATCGCGCAGCGCGCGCTGATTGCTCGCTCACTTGTCGAAGTCCGTCTCACGCAAGGCGTGCAGAATCTCGAGCCATTCCTTGTGGCCGGGTTCATCGAGGAAGTGGCCGCGAACGCCGCTTTGGAAGCGAACGCCCGCGGCGTCCGGCTGACGGTGGCCTGTGTCGAGGACGCAACCATCGAAGCCGACCGCCAGGTCCTGGCCGCTGTGGTCACGAACCTCCTTCAGAATGCATTCAAATTTACCAAGGCAGCGACCACGGTGACTCTGAGAGTTGGCGCGAGCGCCGAGCGCGTACTCATCGAGATTCAGGACGAGTGCGGCGGCCTTCCTGGTGCAAACACGACTGACTTATTCCGGCCATTCGAGCAGCGTGGTGCCGATCGGAGTGGTCTGGGTCTCGGGCTTGCCTTTAGCCGATGGGCCGTCGAAGCGAACCGCGGCCGGATTTACGCGCGCAGTTTGGCCGGCCGCGGCTGCGTGTTCACTGTTGACCTGCCCCGCGTTCCGCTTCCGATTCTCACGACCGTCTAGCCAGCCCCTCCCCGACGGCGCGTTACAGCGACTTTAAGTACTCCACGAGCTCTTTCTGTTGATCCACCGTGAGGCCGAGGGCACGAACGCGGTTGTAATGCGTCACCACATCGGCGAGGGACGCTGCGCTTCCATCATGGAAGTACGGCGGATGCTGCCACAGCGCACGCAAGGGCGTGGTGCGATACCCTTTGGTGGCGGTTCGCGCTGCGTAGGCACCATCCACGCCGGTATCGCCGGGTGCGTGAATCGTACCGTTATTGTTGTCCGTACCGGATCCGCCGATGTGGCAACTCGCACAGCTTCTGTCGAACACCACGCGTCCCCGTGCGGCGACCGCCGCATCAACGCTTTCAGCAGGTGGCGCCGGCGTTTGGAGGCTGTGTTGATACGCGCGCAGAGCCGGCAGTTTAGAGGTCACCAAATCGGGCGAATGGTTCACCGCGATCCCCAGCCGCGCGTCTGAGAAATTACCCTGGCCGCCCATTTGAGTGACGGCCACGTACGCATTCCAGTACGAGATCGGCCCCTCCGCCGTGTAGGTTTCATTGTTGACCTCCGCCAGTCCAAATGCCGGCGGAAGAACGAGTGGCGTGTTCTTGCCGTCCTGGTTGTAACGCGGATCGTATTTGCCAGGGCCCCACGACCCATACACCGACTTCTGGTCCGCCGACAGCACTGGCGACAGCGCGATGATGGCACCAACATTCAGGTCGCGGTTCGGCCAACCGTCTTTGCGGCGGCCGATACCCGGCATCACCAAGTTGTCAACAGTCGAGTGACATAAGGCGCACGTGACGCCGAGCCGCGTGATGTGATTGTTCGCGTCTACGGTTGCCTGGAGACCGACGACGGCATTCATCTTCAACAAGGCCACCGTCGTGGCCGGGCTCTTCAGATCGACCTTGTCGAGAAGCCCCGGAGGGAGAGCCTCGGAGTCGACCTTGAGTCCGACCGCCAGCGCGGTGCTCGGATCGACACTTTTCTCGACAACCTCGTTCAGGCGAAGTTTGTCGGTCCAGACTTGCTCGTCGCCGAAGGTGTCGAACCGAAACACTCGCTGACCTTCCGTGATCAGCGCGGTTGATCCAGCCGGATCCGTAGCGGCCACTGTTGCTACCGGCGGCGTTGCGGCTGGAGCGGTGCGAGTAAGGTCACAACCGCTGACGAATGCGCCTGTGATCGAAGCGAAAAGCGCCACGGCGACGGGCTTGAGGGCGGCGAGGGTCGGTCGAATCGAACGCGTTGATCGGTACACAGTCATGGCTGCACCCTCTCTCTTCGTATGTGTGGGACGGCGCAGCCCCATGTCGCTAGAGAATTACCGACGCCGCGCCATTACCGCTGTACCAAAACGCACACCAGACCTGCTTCTAATCGGCGCGCGCCAGAAATAGCGCACTGTGTCGGAGCGTGACCCCGCCGTGCCGTAATTAGAAGTCAAACAAGCGCGTGTACTTGGCGATTACGGATCTGCCGAGGAGTTCGTCGGCGGTGAACGCCGACGTGTCTCGCCGGTCGTTATAGACGAGGAAGAATCCAGTTCCGCTACGATTTAGCAGCGCCAGCCGCACGTTCGACGAGAACGTGGACGCTTGTCGGTTGTATTGAAGCAGACCCTGGATGCTGGCCAGGCTCGTAAACGCGTAACTGATCTTGAGCGGCACCAAATCATTCCTGAAACGGCCACCCGGCAGCGTAATGTCGTCGCGATTCCAGCCGATCTCCGACAACAGTCGCGCGCCGGCGCGCAGACCTACCGTCAGGCTCCAGCCGTGGTAATCGCCGTCGTAATAACTACCGACACGATGCAGGAGAGAGGCCGATACCGGCGCGCTCAGGTTGGTGTGACCTTCGAACACACCACGCGTCCAGGCGTACTCACCGGCGGGAATCACGACGCGTCGTCCGGTGACGTCTTGATAGACCGTAAAGGGCCGCCGCGGGCGATCCTGTTGCGTCTCGATTAAGTAGCCAAAACGCGCGCCGGTCCGGGTTTGAATGTCGAAGAAGTGCCAGTGACCCGACGAACTTTCCAACTCGTTCTGCAGATTCGTGAACACGGTGAAATTGGTATGGGGTTGAATGCGTCGAATCCACGGCCATTGCTTCGGCTGATAGGTGAGATTGAATCGGCCTTCCGCTGAACGGTAGGCACGTCGCCGCAGGAAGCCAACCTCGGGATTGAAGGCGTCGCCGACCTGTGCATAACCACCACCCGCTGTCCAGGAAGGATGCGTGTAGGTGTACGCGGCTCGGCCGGCGTAATCGGAGCCACCTTTACTCTCCGGCGAATCAGTTCGCGCCAGGAACGCGAATAGGCGTCCGTTACGCGTTGCCTGCCATCCGAGATCCACACCGTAGGCGCGATTGAAGTCATTGTCGGCCGCTCGCGAACCGTTACCCTGGCGACCGACATACATCGCGCCGAAGTTCGATCGGCCGGCTTCACGTTGCAGCCGGAGGACAGTGAAGTTGTTTGCCGGAGCGATCGTCGACCCGTCGAATCGATTCACGGCCGAATCGGTTTGCATGTTGAGCAAACCAACATTGAAACCACCGAACTTTCCGCTGAGACGCGCACCGCCCACAATATCGACCGGCTCACCCGTACCGAGGAGGCCGATGCGCCTCGAGAAGAACAGATCAATCGACTGAGGCTGGCCAAGCTGAAATAGCTGCGCGTTCTCGAGGAAGAACGGACGCTTCTCCGCGAAGAATAACGGGAACCTCGTGAGGTTAACCTGCTGTTCGTCCGCCTCGACCTGCGCGAAGTCGGTGTTGACCGTGACGTCCAGGGTCAGCCCCGCGCGGACACCCCATTTCATATCCAGTCCGACATCGGCGTCGCGCCGTACCGTATCGGTGCGAAGGGTCTGATCGTCGTTTACGGCGCCCGCAACGTATGGAATGAATTTCAAGTCCCGTCGCGTCGGCAACGCGAGACCATTCAGTTTTCCGGCGACCGATACGCGATTGAGGTTGTAACCGCGCGGCACGGGCGATAGAAAGACCTGCTCGTTCTTGCGCCTGATGTTGCGCATCGCGTTCACGCCCCAGGTGCGTTCTTCGCCTGGGTCATAACGCAGTGTCTTCAGCGGAATGGCAAACTCGGTTTCCCATCCACGCGCTGTGATCCGCGATCGCACGGTCCAGTCGGCGTCCCAGTTCACGTTGAAACCGCCGCCGCCTCCGCCCCCGCCGCTCTGGCCGGTTTGTCCTTCGGCCATCACCTGCCCGTCGTACTCGATGCCAAACGGGTTGGTCCCGAACACGAAGGCATTCTGCCCGTCGTTGAAAGTGTCGAGCAGAATGCGCACCGAATCGGTGTCGCCGAGATCGGCATCGCGCCGGCTCTGGCTGACGAGGATGTCTTGCGGCGACGAGTCGAAACACACCACGGCGACGTACAGATTCTGCCGATCGAGAAGGAATCGAATCTCGGTGCGCTCGGTCGCCGGCTCGCCTTCATTCGGCTCCTGTTGGATGAACGTGCTGAATGGCGGTGCCTGCTCCCAGATCGCTTCATCGGCGACGCCGTCAATGAGCGGTCGGGTATCAACGATGCGACCAATGGAAAGCGCGGGTCGCTGGCTCTCTTGTGCGAAGCCCGCAAGCGGCGTCGCCAGACACAGCAGCGTCAGCGTGGTTTTGTTAAATAGACTCACCATCTCGAAACAACCAATCCTACTACCGCCGCGCAGCGATCACCCACAGCTCAGAGATTTGCCACCGCGCCAACACCAGGCAGAAAGCACGCGTAGAAGCGCCACCTCGGCACGCGGTCGGGGTGGCTTGACCTCAACACTGTTGCACATGTAGTGTAACATCTGTTACAGAGTAGATGGATTGGGCGACAGACCGCCGCAAGCGATCGGGGTGGAGGCTATGAAATCGAATCGTCGTGAATTCTTATCAACATGCGCAGCGGCGGGATTGATGGCGCGCGCGACCGTTACGGGAGAGGAAGCCCAGAGCGTGGGTCTACAAGCCTGGCCATCCAGTTTTCCGGCGCTGAAACAGCGTGTCAACGAACACCCACTGACGTTCCTCGACAGCGCGGCGACAACGCTTCGACCGCAATCAGTGATCGACGCGCTCGTTGACTATTACTCGACTGACAATGCCAATCCTTCGCGCGTGCACACACTGGCGAGCCGCGCTGCGGATCGTCTGGCTGCTGCCCGCCAGGAGCTCGCGCGGTTCGTCAACGCCTCGGACCCGAGCGAAATCATCTTCGTGCGCGGCACCACAGAAGGCGTCAATCTGGTCGCCGGCACCTGGGGCGCGGACACGCTGAGGGCCGATGACGAGATCGTGCTGACTATTGCCGAGCATTCGTCGAACCTGATGCCGTGGACACGGCTGGCGCGGCAGGCGGGGGCCAAGGTGCGCGTCGTGGATGTAGACGACGAAGGCCGCCCGCGGCTCGATCAGTTCAGGCAGATGCTGTCGAAACGCACGCGCGTTGTCGCATTCAGTCACGTATCGAACGTCCTGGGGTATATCAATCCGGCGAAAGAGATCTGCGCGATGGCGCGCACGGTCGGCGCGCGGGTCGTGATCGACGGCGCCCAGGGAGCGCCGCACGCCAGGATTGACGTGCAGGATCTCGGCTGCGATTTCTACGTGCTGTCAGGGCACAAGATGCTCGGGCCGATGGGGACCGGCGTGGTGTGGGGCCGCCGCGAACTGCTCGAAGCGATGCCGCCGTATCACGTCGGCAGCAACATGGCGCACGAGGTCGAATTCGAACACGCAGAGTTCGAGCATGGTGCGCAGAAATTTCAAGCGGGCACACCGGACGTCGCCGGGCCGGTCGGGCTTGCCGCCGCCGTGCGCTTTTTCGCAACGGCTGGGAATCTGTTACAGCGCCACGACGACGAGCTGGTGAGGCATGGGCTCGCGCGTCTGAGCCGAATCCCAAAACTACGGCTCATTGGTCCGCGAACTGCGCAACATCGCGTCCCCGTGTTCACGTTTGTCGTTGAAGGGCACTCGGCCACTGCCGTCGCCAAGGCGCTCGACGCTCGCGGCATTGCGGTGAGGGCGGGCGATATGGCCGCCCTTCCGCTGTTGAAACGCTTCGGCACGTCCGAGGCAGTGCGCGCGTCGGCGTATGTCTACTCGACGACCGCCGACCTCGATCGGCTCGCGGACGCGCTTACTTCCATGTGATCTCCATCCCGAAAAAGTGCAGGAACACCTGACGATTGGGCTTGTTCTTCGGATTCTGTTGCGGGCTCCGGATATAGAAGTCGATCTGTTGCGTCGCCGGGTTCACTTCACCAGCGGGCTGCTTCTTGCCAGCCATTGGATAGTTCACTTTCAGGGTTTTTCGATCGCGGATGCCCTGCGTGATCATGAAGTGCATCTCGTAATCCTGGTATAGCGGCTTGCCGTTCAGCCTGGCGTGCCCGTAGCCCCATCCAGCCAGGTAAACGAAGGTCTTCGGCCAGTTGTTGTCGCCGCAGCCGGAATCGGTGCCGTGCTCGTGGAGGAATCCGACGATGCCGCCGTTCTGACACGGATTGAACTCGTGAAAGCGATCGATGGCGAGGACGAGATCGCCGTCGGGAATCTTCAGTCGTGCCTCGAATTTGCCGCTATTGGTCAAGTCGTTGACGTCGATCTCTGCAGTACCTGCGACCGGTTTGACCGCGGCGGCCGCATTGTCGAGGTGATCCCAGCCCTCCGGGTCATTCAGACCACCCACCATGTAAATCCGGTTCGCCGACATCACGAAATGTCCGTCGTAAAGATCGTGTTGATCCGGCGCGTACATGGTGATCGCGGCGCCAGGCTGCTGCCGAGGGTTCGGCGCCTGTTGCGCCGCCGCCGCTGCTGCACTCAACACCAACATTGCCAACAAGCTCTTCCGCATAGCTCCTCCTTGACACCCGCTACTGAAATCCTATTCTATGTAACAGTTGTTACACAACACAAATACCTTCGGTCGCCTCTGTGCGGCTGGCCTGCTGTGTTATGGCAGCTACGCGATGTGCCGGTCGCCACTCTTGCCGCTCCTCGCACGCGAGCTCGGCGCTACACCGCCGATGGTCGGGCTGGTGGTTGCAGCTTCCACGATTACAGGCGTCTTCGTGAAGTTGCCGGCCGGCGTATGGTCCGACCTGATTGGGCGGACGCCGCTGCTGCTGACTGCCGCGATGATTTTTTCGGTCATGCCGTTCACCTACTTGCTGGTTGGCTCATTGGTCACGTTAATCGCACTGCGATTCGTCCACGGCTCAGCCACGGCGATCATGGGACCGGTGATGTCGGCGACGATCTCGGATCTTGCGCCTTCGAACCGCCGCGCAACATGGCTGAGCCTGTATTCGACCATCCAGGGCGCCGGGCAAGCGGTGGGACCGGTGTTGGCAGGAATCCTCATCGCGCGCGGGCGGTTCGACCTGGCGTTCGGTTTCGCTGGCCTTATGGCCATCGCCGCGCCGGTGCTGATCGCCCTGTCGCCGTTATCGCCCTCGTCGGCGATGCCGGCAGCGCCGGTGAGCGATAACCACTTTACGCGGGGTATCGCCGAGGTGATTGCAGAGCGACGCATCCTGATCGCCAGCATCGCGCACGCGTCGTTCTTCGTCATCAATGGCACGCTCAACGCCTTCTTGCCGCTATTCGCGATGGATCGCATCGGCCTCGACGCCGTCCAGATTGGTTGGCTGTTCGGCCTGCAGACCGTGACGACGTTAACGATCCGTCCGATGATTGGCATTTTGTCCGATCGGCTCGGACGGCGTGGCGCGATCGCTTCCGGATTGGTCGGCTGCGGTCTTAGTGTGTTCACCATCTCATTGAGCATGTCGCAAGTAGGCCTATCTGCAGCCGTTTTGATCTATGCGACCAGTGTCGCCGTCACCACTGCGGCGACCAGCGCATACATCACCGACGTGGCTCCCAAGGCGCGGTTCGGCGCGGCGCACGGCGTGTTCGGCACCATCTACGATATCGGGGATGCCGGTGGCCCGCTGGTCGGCGGGTTGCTGGTCCAACAGTGGGGCTATGTTCCCACGTTCCAATTGATGGCTGCCATGGCGTGCATCAGCGCGGCAGCATTTGCGGCTATGTCTCGCCGCTGAGACCTCAGGTTCGACCGTGTTACTTGCGGCGCGGCGCAGCGCGCTTTGCACGCGCGACGGCGCGGGGACGAGGCGAACGCGCCTGCTGGCCGAACGACCGATACATCGCCTCAAACAAGATCATGCCCTGCTCGAGCAGCTTGTGATCATCGACGCAGGACATTTGCAGCCCGTCGATGGCCGCGCCTAGTGTGCCCGCATCGAGCGCGCCGAACTTGCCGTCTTTGAGATCGAGGTCGTGAACGACCTCCGCGAGCCTCGCCACGGCTGCATCCTTGATTCTGAATCTCGACGCCAACGTTTCAAATGTGCAGCGGTCGCCCTCATGCCCGAATCCGACGCCGTACATGTCAAATGCCAGGGCGTTTGACGGGGCGTTCTTCGCGTCGGTGACGAAATTAAACGTTGCCCTGGCGTCAATGAACCGCTTGATCAGCCACGCCGAAGCCATGCGATCGACGCCGGGGCGCGGGCGCGTCACCCAGAGACGTCCCTTGTATTCCTCGCTGGCAACGGTTCGGGATGAAGTCGCCTCGCCGTCGTTGTCGGCGCGGCTCGACTCCAGGGCAGAGAGAAGAGTCACCACGCGATCCCGGCCGGCGCTGCCGAAGAAGTCGATTCGCTCGATCGCGTTGAAGCGCTCTCGATAGCGCGCCACGTCGCGCACGGGAAGCTGCCTGCGTGCGCCCGATTTTGGACGAAGTCGTTGCAGTTCTGCGGCCAGCTCAGCGTACGCGGCCTGACGATGACGCCGAAACTCTTCTACCAGCGCGGCCTCAGCCTCGGCGCCGAGATGCTCTGCCGAAAGGATGACGGCTTCACCGCCCGATCCTTCGATTTCGACGCGCAGCCATTCGAAGTCTTCGCGGGATTCAGGAGAGTCTGGCAGCACGTAAGCGGTCTGCTTGAGCGGCATCGCGCCAAGTGCCTGGAGTCGCCGCCACGTCCTGACTCTGAGATTTGACGGGGTCGCAGGCAGTTGGTGGACGAGCAACAGCCACTGCCGTCGACCGGAGACCGGCGCGCTCCGTACCGCTGCTGCGATGCGGGCCGGCTGGGTCCGCTTAGCCACGTGTAACCACTGTTGCCTCAGCTTACATCAGGGGCATGACGTTCGGCCGGCTAGACTGAAGACTCGTCGCGATGGGTCAGCCAGTCCGGCATCTCCATGTGGCGATGGATGGCGAGTGCGCGCAATCCGAAAATAATCGCGAAGCCGATCGCGCTCGCGTATTGGAAGGCCGGCGCTGTTGATCGCAGCACCACGAACGCGACGCATCCGAGCAGAATCGGCGTGGCGTAGATTTCGCGAGACATCAGCAGCGTCGGCCGGCCAGCGAGCACGTCGCGAATCAAGCCGCCGCCAATCCCGGTGAGCACGCCCATGATCACCGCCACGGGTTCGATGAACCCGCGCATCAACACCTTGTCCGCCGCCGTCATCGCGAACAGCGCGGCACCGAGCGCGTCAAGATAAAGCAGCCCGCGATAGGTGTTGCGAAATCGCGCGCCGATCCAGAACGCTGCCAGCGCTCCCGCCGCCGCGGCCCAGACATAGTTGAAGTCGCCGAGCCAGAACGGCGGGGCGCCGATGATCAGATCGCGCACCGTGCCGCCACCCAAGGCCGTGACCATTCCGAGAACGGCGGCGCCGAAGATGTCGAGGCCTCGGCGCGTGACCGCAAGCACGCCAGTCACAGCGAACACGGCGGTGCCGATGATCTCGAAGTAATAGAACCGCACCCGGGCATGATAGCCGCTGCCACTCGCGTACCGGGACGCTCGGCCATTGGCCCGATCGTGTATAACTTCCGCCCATGAGACGACTTGCCACGCTGGCGTTGCTGGCCCTCCTATGTACCGCCTTGGGGGCCGCCGCGCAGGACATCGCGCGGATGGACCAGGTCATTCAGAGCCACGTCTCGGCCGGCACTTTCATGGGCACCGTGCTGGTCGCGCGCGATGGCGCGGTGATTGTCGACAAGGCTTATGGCATGGCCAACGTCGAGTGGGACGTCCCGAACACGACGGCGACGAAATTCAGACTCGGGTCGATCACCAAGCAATTCACCGCGGCGGCGATCCTGCTGCTGGAAGAGCGCGGCAAGTTGAAGATCGACGATCGGGTGAAAAGCTATCTACCCGATTCGCCGATGGCGTGGGATCGCATCACCATCTTCAACCTGCTCACGCACACGGCGGGGATTGCTAACTTCACCAGCTCGCCCGATTACAACACGATCAAGCTCAGCGCCCGGTCGGCCGACGCCGCGGTCACCGCCTTCCGCGATCGGCCGCTTGACTTCGGTCCGGGTGAGCAGATGAGTTACAGCAATTCCGGCTACCTGGTGTTGGGGGCGATCATCGAGAAGGTCAGCGGACAGACCTACGAGAAGTTCGTGACCGACCACCTGTTCGCGCCCGCGGCGATGACCGACTCCGGCTACGATTCGAACGCGGCGATCATCAAGCGCCGCGCCAGCGGCTATGTGCGCACACCGGCGGGCTTCACCAACGCCGGCTACCTGCACATGTCGATACCGCACGCGGCCGGCGCCCTCTACTCGACAACGCACGACCTGTTGAAGTGGGAGCAGGCGTTATTTGCGGGCCGGATCGTATCGAAGGCCTCGCTCGACCGGATGATCACCCCGTTCAAGAACGACTACGCGCTGGGCCTGACCTCGGCGCTGGTCAAAGGCCGCCGCGTCATCGCCCACGGCGGGGGCATCGACGGCTTCAATACGCATCTCGCGTACTACCCGGAGTCACGGACGGTCGTAATCGTGTTGTCGAACGTGAACGGCACAGTGCCGGGCACGCTGGCAGGGCAGCTCGGCGCCCTGATGCATGGCGACAGTGTGACGTTGACCGCTGAACGTAAGGCGATCACCGTGCCGGCCGCAACCTTGGCCAAGTATGTCGGGGTTTACGAACTGGGTCCCAATGCGGTGATGACGATCTCCCCCGAAGGCGACGGCTTGATGGCGCAGCTCACCGGCCAGGGCCGACTCCCGATCTTCGCCCAAACCGAGACGCTGTTCTTCCTGACCGTGGTGGACGCGCAGATTGAATTTGCCGCCGACGGGAGCTCGCTGGTGTTGCACCAGAACGGCCGCAGCACGAAGGCCGCTCGG
>Ga0079218_10000397_pt1 | contig 12741 bp, 9 predicted proteins | sample NCCompost_FD_77181 | JGI IMG/M metagenome (GOLD analysis project Ga0079218, IMG submission 77181) | Agricultural soil microbial communities from Utah to study Nitrogen management - NC Compost | ecosystem: Environmental > Terrestrial > Soil > Agricultural land | place: USA: Utah | collected... | reverse complement strand
GCGGCAGCCACCATGTTCGTGTAGAGTTCGTCGAATACCTTGTAATGGGTCTTCATTGCGGCCGCGAGAGGCGACCCGGACTCGACATCTTTCTGCACCGTCTGAATCACGGTTTTGAACTTTTTCTTGTCCTGCTGCTCACCAAGAATCTCGAGACACTGGACGAGCGGCACACCGGCGTCAATCATCACTGAGAACTGACGGGTAAAAACCGCGAGGTCCTTTGCGCTGGCATTGCCGCCGAACTCGAAATTGAGCTTTCCGCCTTGTTTCTCCGTGGCATCGGTGAGCATGATCTGCTCACGGCGCAGCGCGAGCGCGAGAGCGCCGCGGTTGTCGGCAACTCGTTCGCCCGCGACTACTTCACCCTGGCGGTTCCGTCCTTTGAAGGTAAAATTCGGCATCTCAATCCTCTCCTCTATCTCGGTCATTTTTAGAACCGGGACACCGAATACCGAAGAAAAAAGTTACTATTAGGGGTCAAACGGCCTGACATGAGCATGAAGACACGGCAATCTCCAGGTATCAAGCTGTACACAGCCGTGGGATTTCTGTTGCTGCTTGCCATGCTGGTCTTTGCACAGCAGGCATTCGACCTCAGATTCATCCCCCATTCGTCCCTGACACCCAACCAGCTGCTGCTTCTCTATGCCCTTTCGACCCTGATTTTTGTAGTGCTTCTGGTCTTCGGGTTCATTCTGCTGCGGACGCTGGTGAAGGTATGGGTCGAGCGGAAACAGGGTAAACCGGGGTCACGGCTCAAAAGCAGTATTCTGTCGATGCTCGTGCTCCTGACCCTCGTTCCGGCCGTTTCGGTGTTCGCGTATGCGTATGGCCTCGCCAATCGCAGCATCGACAAGTGGCTGAGCGCACCTGTTGATCAGATCTTCGAAAACAACCAGCGCATCGAAGATATCGTTTTTCAACAACTACAGGAACACGCTGATGCGATCCTCGGCCAACTTGCAACCGATATCCCTTCGAACCTCGAGGAGACGAGAAAGATCCTTCGACTGAAGGCTCTTCTGCTTTTGCATGAAACCGGGCAGGTCGAAGCAGGATCCGCCGATCCCACGGTGAACTCTGAAAAACTGGTCCGTGGGGTGATTGAATCTCCTGGAAAGCGAGGCGCTCTTGAAAATCTGGACGGCGACTGGCTCGGCTCACGCGTCGTGGATACGCCAAACGGCAGAAAGATACTGGCAGCCGTGTTTCCCGCCCCCAGAAATCTCGCAGAACTGAGCGCAGAGATCGCCAGACAGAAAGACGCCTACGACCAGCTGAAGTCCGAGAAGAACGCTTTTCGCAACATCTATGGAACGGTGCTGTTGCTGATGACCGTTCTCGTGCTGTTCTCGGCCGTCTGGCTGGGGTTGTTTCTCTCCAAGAAGATTACCGAACCTCTTGAAGCATTAACGCTGGCGACGCGCGAGATTTCTGCGGGCAATCTTGCGTATCGCGTCGACGTCCAGGCCGCCGATGAACTCGGAATGCTCGTCAGCACCTTCAACGACATGGCGTCACGCCTGCAGGGCACGACGGCAGAACTCGAAACGCGACGTCGCTACATGGAGATCGTGCTCGAAAGTATTCCAACAGGAGTCATCGCACTCGATTTCGACTTTCAAATTCAGACGCTCAACCGGGCGGCGCGTACGATGTTTTCTGTAACCACGCCGACTCGCCTCGAGGACATCTTCAAAGGCGATGATCTCAAGGAAATCCACTCAATCCTGGCCGAGGCCACGGAAGCTGGCCTGACTCGTGAAATCTCGTTTCGGACGCCCGGGCGGCCTGCCAACAGTGCCGTGACCGCAAGCCGTTTGAGCGCGGGCGGCATCGTTCTCGTTGTGGAAGATCTAACTGAGGTGGTGCGCGCACAACGAGCCAGCGCCTGGCGCGATGTCGCCAGAAGACTCGCGCACGAAATACGCAACCCGCTTACGCCAATCCAGCTATCGGCGGAGCGAATCGCGCGCAACATTGGAAGGCTTCCGGCAACGTCACCTCGCGTCGCCACCGTTATCCAGGAATGTGTGGGCGCGATTTCGGATGAGGTTGCGAGTCTGAAACACCTGGTCGAAGAGTTTGTTCGATTTGCAAGACTGCCTTCAGTTTCCCGTGTTCCTCATCCGATGAAGGACCTGGTGGATCGAACGCTGGCCCTCTACGAAGGCCGTTTGGATGGGATTGCCCTGTCGGTGGAAATCCCCGAGGACCTCCCCCTGATCCTCATGGACTCGATGCAGATGAGGCGTGTGCTCATCAATCTCATCGATAATGCGCTGGAGGCGCTGTCCAGCCAGTCGGAGCGTGCGCTCCGAATTCGGTGTGAACTGGCGCGCGACGGTACGATGGCGCGACTTACCGTTGAAGACACTGGCGCCGGAATTTTGGATGAAGACCGTGAGCGACTGTTTACACCTTACTTCTCCACGCGGAAGAATGGGACAGGTCTCGGACTCTCCATCGCCAGTCGCATTGTTGCGGACCATGGGGGATATATCGGCGTGGAACCGAACATCCCGCGAGGCACGCGTTTCGTGATTGAACTACCCGTATGCCAAGAATCCTCATTGTCGACGACGAGCCCGGTATCCGGCAGTCGCTGAAAGGCGTCTTCGAGGACGAAGGCTTTGTCACCGATTCCGTTTCGAGCGGTGAAGAATGCCTCGCGAAGATCGCCGATTCCGCCTACGATCTCGTTCTTCTCGACATTTGGCTGCCAGGGAAGGACGGACTCGAAACGCTGCGCCATATCCGCGAGATCTCCCCGTCGACGCGCGTGATCATGATCTCCGGGCATGCCACCATCGCTACAGCCGTCACGGCAACGAAACTGGGCGCGTACGATTTCATCGAAAAGCCGCTGTCGCTGGAACACACGCTCTTGATCGCCCGCAACGCACTCTCGCACAAACAACTCGAGCAGGCCCACGAGATGCTGCGCCATCAATTCGGCGAGCGGTTCAATATCGTCGGCGACAGTATTCCCGTCAAGGCGCTTAGAAAGCAGATTGCGCTCGTCGCTCCAACCAACAGCCGGGTTCTGATCTACGGCGAAAGCGGAACTGGAAAGGAGCTGGTCGCCAACAACCTCCATTGTCTGAGCAAGCGCACCGCGGCCTCCTTCGTGGAGGTCAACTGCGCAGCGATTCCCGACGAACTTATCGAAAGCGAACTGTTCGGGCACACCAAGGGTTCCTTCACAGGCGCCAGTGAGTCCAAGAAAGGCAAATTCGAGCTCGCGGACGGAGGCACGTTGTTCCTCGACGAGATCGGCGACATGTCGCTCAAGACGCAGGCGAAGGTCTTGCGCGCCGTTGAGGAGCAATCTTTCCAGCCCATCGGTGCTCCGGCTGCAGTGCGGGTGGACGTTCGCGTTCTTGCCGCGACAAATAAAAATCTCCCACATGAAATTGCCGCCGGTCGTTTCCGTGAAGATCTCTTTTACCGGCTCAATGTCATTCCCTTCTTCGTTCCTCCTCTTCGGGAGCGACGCGAAGACATTCCCATCCTATCGAGATACTTCATGCGCATGTTTGCCGTGGAACATGGGTCCTCGCCGAAGGAGTTCGGCTCCAATGCTCTGGATCTGATGACGGACTACTCGTGGCCGGGTAACGTGCGCGAGTTGCGGAATGAGATCGAGCGGCTTGTCATCATGGTGCAGGACGACATAATCCAGGAGAAGGATCTTTCCGTGCCTAACGGGACCGCATCCAACCCTGCGTCTACCCTGCACGAAGCGCGAGCCCAGTACGAGAGGGAGTTCATTGTCAACAAGCTCCGCGAGTACAACTGGAACGTCTCGCAGGCCGCGCGGGCGCTAGGTCTTGAGCGCAGTTACCTCTATAGGAAAATGAAGACTTACGGAATTGAAAAATAGTATTTTGAAGGTTCAGCATTCAAAACGAGGAGGAGTTTATGCCTTTCATCAACGGGCGTTCGATCACGCTCGACGATAAGGACGCGACGACCGTCGTCAATCCAGCCAATGGAAAGGCGGTAGCGAAGGTTTTCATGTCTACTCCCAGAGAGATGACGCAGGCTATCGATGCCGCTTACGCGGCCCGCGAAAGCTGGGGGAACACGTCGCCCGCCGAACGTGAAATTATTCTCATCCGTGCTGCCGAAATCCTCGAGGCCAAACGCGGTGAAATTGTCGATGTCTTGATCGACGAAGCGGGATCGACTTTCGGGAAAGCGCAATTCGAAGTTTCGTTCACCGTAAATATGATTCGCGCATCGTCGGGAGAAGCGCGACGAATTTTCGGTCAGGTAATTCCGTCTGACGTCCCCGGGCTGCTCTCGTTTGCCATCCGCCGGCCTCTGGGTGTCATCGCCGGAATCTCTCCATTCAACTTTCCGCTCATCCTCAGCACAAAGAAAATCGTGATGGCGCTGGCTGCCGGAAACACTTTTGTGCTGAAGCCATCAGAAGAGACCTCGCTTCTGGGATTGAAAATTGCGGACGTGTTTCAGGAAGCCGGTCTCCCTCCAGGAGTTTTGAACGTGGTACCAGGAGACGGCCCGATCCTCGGTCCGGTCATGGTCGAAGATCCTCGCGTGAAAATGATCTCCTTTACCGGATCAACCGCCGTCGGGCGACTTCTCGCTGTCCAGTGTGCGACGCATGGAAAGAAAATCACACTTGAGATGGGTGGCAAGAGTCCGCTCATCGTTCTAAAAGATGCCGACGTGGACTATGCCGTCGATACGGCGTGCTTCGGTCTCTTCATCCATCAAGGACAGATCTGCATGGCTGGATCCCGCATCATCGTGGAGGCCCCGATCCATCAAGCGTTCCTCGAGAAATTCGTCGCTAAAGCCAAGAAACTACAAGTTGGAGATCCAAGGGACCCACATACGGTAATCGGGCCGCTGATCCGGTCCTCACAGTGCGATTTCATCGACAAGCGCATCCGTTCTTCGGTCGCTGCCGGAGCACGGGTGCTGACGGGCGGCAACTACAACGGCAACTTCTTCGAGCCTACCGTGATCGATGGAGTCCGGCCCGGCATGGAAGTCTTCACAGACGAACTCTTCGGTCCCGTGGCCAGCGTGATCAAGGCAGACGATGCAGATCATGCAATGAAGCTCGCCAACGATACGCGTTATGGACTCTCGTCTGCAGTCCTGACGAACGACCTTCAATTGGCCATGAAGTTTGCTTTGGGCCTCGAAGCGGGAATGGTCCACATCAACAGTTCTACCATTCACGACGAAGCGCACATTCCCTTCGGCGGCGTGAAGGATTCCGGAATGGCTCGTGAAGGCGGCCATTGGTCCATGGAAGAGATGACGGAACTGAAGTGGGTGACGATCCAGCAGGGACAGCGACACTATCCGTTTTAGATTTGAAATTGGTGACAGAGAGCTATTTCGCGTTCGCGAAATAGCTCTCTGTCACCAATTTCTGTTTCGAGATTTGGATTTCACACCTGGTAGGTGGCTTCCATCGTGATCTTCGCATTCAGCAATTTTGAGATGGGGCATCCTGCCTTGGCGTTTCCGGCAGCTTTTTCCACGGCGGCCCGATCGGCTCCCGGTGCCTGAACCGTAACGACGAGATGACTGGAGGTCACTGCAAAGCCACCTTCTGTCTTTTCCAGCGTCACAGCCGCCGAGGCATCGATTTTTTGGGCGGTGATTCCCGCTTCGCCCAGCTGTGCGGATAATGCCATGGCGAAGCAACCGGCGTGCGCCGCGGCAATGAGTTCTTCGGGATTGGTTCCCTTCTGGCCTTCAAATCGAGTTGCGAATGTATACGGTACGTTCGACAACACACCACTTGCGACGGAAACCTGCCCTTTGCCGTCCTTCAGCCCTCCCTGCCAGACCGCAGATGCCTTGCTTTGCATGATTCCTCCTTAAGGTTGTGGCCTTCGATCTTACCGCGTTCCGATCGCAAAAAGGTTTCCTGCGGTTCGGATGTACCAGCGACCATCCACAAGCGCCGGAGAGGCCAGCGTTCGTTCACCGATATTGTTCACATGGAGAAGATCGAACTGGCTGCCGCCGCGAAGCACAAACGTTTCACCCTGATCATTGGTGAAGAAGATTTTCCCGTCGACGACAACAGGCGATGCAGAGAAACCTTCACGATATGCCTCGCCGAGACGGCTCTGCCATACGGTTTCTCCGGTTTTGGCGTGGAAGGCCGTGGCGATACTCGTCATGTCGTTGACCATGTAGAGTTGATCTTCGTGCAGGATCGGAGACGGAATGAATGGCGATCCGCGAGGACTCGACCAGGCAAGATGTGTTCCCGTGACGTCACCCTGACCGCCAGGGCGAATTGCGAGCGTGGGGCCTGCTCGCCCGGAAGAACTGTACAGCAGGCCGTGCCCGACAACGACGGTTGGAACAACTTCCATCGTAGTTCCACTGACTCTCCAGAATTCCGCCCCGTTGTTCGGGTTATAAGCGACTACCGCATACTGCCCATTGACGACAATCTCATCGCGCCCATTCGCATTAATGGCAACCGGCGTTCCCCAGCCGACGCTGGCGTTCCTGGCCGTGCGCCAAAGTTGCTTGCCTGTCGCGGCATCGAAAGCCGCAATAAAGGAGTTCCGCTGTTGATCCTGATACAGAATCACCCTGTCCTGATAAAGAAGTGGTGAGCCCGCGGTGCCCCAGTAGTTATTGATCGCGCCGAGATCCTGCCGCCAGACAAGCTTCCCCTCGAAATCGAAGGCCATCAGGCCACGGCTGCCAAAAGAGACGTAGATCAGTTTGCCGTCGGTGGTGGCTGTCGCCGAGGCATGGCCGTTCTTGTTGTGGACAGATTCGGCGCCGCCGTCCGGGGCAAATGCTTCCCAGAGTTGCGCGCCGCTGGAACGGTTGAATGCGAGCAGGGACAAACGCCGGCCGCCGTCACGCGCCGTCGTTAGAAAGATTCGATCGCCCCAGATGACGGGGGATGAATTCCCTGCGCCGGGAACAGGGACCTTCCACAGGACATTTTCTGTCGCCGACCATTTATCGGGATAACCGGTCCCGGAGACCATTCCCTGCCCTGAGGGTCCACGCCAGCGCGGCCAATATCGCGCACCCTCTCCCGTTATCGCGATCATGGATACGGAGGGCCCCTGCGGGAGCGGCACCGCCGAACTCCTCACGGAAACCAACAGAAATCCAAAAGACAATCCTGCAACAAGAGTTACAGCACCGAACGATCGTTGCATGGGGCTCCCCCTGTTTATTTGCCGGGCTCGATCTTGAGAACCGCGCCGGCGGTTTCGTCGGTCAGAACGTAGATGTATCCATCCGAAGACTCACGGACATCGCGCAGGCGCTGGCCCAATTCCGTCAGCATTCGCTCCTGACTGGTGGGCTTGCCCTGCGCGTCGAAGGTTGCTCGCAGCAGGGATCGTGTCATCGTCGCCATCAACATGTTTCCCTTCCACGCAGGGAACTTATCGCCATTGTAAAAGATCAGATTGCCGGGATTGATCGAGGGCGCCCAGAACAATACCGGATCCTCAAAACCGGGAACGCCATTGGCACCTCTGGCCGTGGGCTCTCCGTTATAGTGCATGCCGTTGGTAATCAGAATCCAGCCATAGTTTTTTCCGGCCTGGATACGGTTGACCTCATCACCTCCGCGCGGTCCGAACTCCGAAGACCAGAGTTCCCCTGTCACGGGATGGAAAGACAGACCGAGCGGGTTGCGATGTCCAAGCGAGTAGAGTTCCGGCCTGTATCCGGCTCTTCCGATGAACGGGTTATCGGGGGGAATGGTTCCGTCCTCTCTGAGGCGGAGAATCTTTCCGATGTCGTTGCCGGGCTCTTGTGATTGCTCTCCGTAGTTTCGATCGCCGCTCGTTACATAGAGGTATCCCGCTTTGTCGAACGCAATGCGTGAACCGTAACTGCCGTCGGCTGGGCCCTGGCCGCAACAGCGCGCTGGAATCCCACGTCCTCCGTAATACGGCTGAGCGATGAAGATATCCTTGAAGTCCGTAAGCGATGCGCCGCCGTCCCAGCGTGCTCGCCCGACAGCCAGCGTCGCTTTCGCCGGATCTTCCTCGAACCCGTCCGTGTCCCCCGTCGCAATGCCGGAAGGTCCGGTGCCTGGCTTCGAATACGTGAAATAGATCCATCGGTTCTCGGCGAACCTCGGGTGCAGGGCGATATCCATAAGCCCGCCGAGAGTCACAGCGCGAATCTGCGGCAAACCCCTTATCGGCGTGGGGTCCAGCACGCCATTGCGAATCACGCGCAAGCGACCGGGACGTTCCGTGACAAGCATGTCGCCGTTGGGAAGGAATGCGAGTCCCCACGGGTGATCGAGTCCCTTCGTGACGACCGTGATGTGCATTCGGTTCGGCCCCTCACCCAAATTCCATGGACCGTCTCCGAACGCGGCAGCGCCGCCTCTGGCGCCACCCCCACCTCCGCCGCCTCGACCTTGAGCCTGCCCTCCGGCAGCAGGTGCCGCCTGGTCCGCTGCGGGTGCAGCGGGTGCACCACGCTGCCTCCCCACAACGCGGATCGTCATTGAAAGAGACATTACGATGCCGAGAAACAGTAAGGCTGTGGAAACCGGCTTTGAGAACGCAGGCTTCATCGCTTCCTCCAGGAAAATTGCGGGCAGTATACCCCGGTTCTTCGGTAGCATCGGTAGCAGCGGTCTGTGGCCGCGCGTTTTCCCGGCTGGAAACTCGCGCGGTCATGACAGCGGCTGCAGAAGACCGGCGAAATCCATTCATCCCGCGCTGCGTTGCATGATAAAAGCTAATCGCAATTAATCTCGGAGGCTTTATGGCACAGCAACTTTCCCGACGGGGACTGATCAAGGGTGGAGCAGCGTTTGCATCGATGGCAGCAATCGGAGTGCTGGAGGGGGCCCTTCCGGCGCTGGCGCAGGGAGAGGAAGTTATCACGTGGACGGATATCCCGGCTAACTTCACAACCGCCGGCCGCGGAGGACGGTCGCTGGATACACGAACAGTGCACAAGGGGACCTTCTTCACGCCCACTGAAGATTTCTACCTCGTCCAGCATTACGGCGCCACCACCCTGGATCCGGCAACGTACAAGCTGCGGATCACGGGCCTCGTCAGCAAACCGATCGAACTCAGCCTTGCGCAACTCAGACAGCGGCCACGCACAGAAGTCATCGCGGGCTTCGAGTGCAGCGGAAGCAGCCCTGCAAACTTCAATCGCTTGTGCGGAAATGCCCGCTGGGCCGGAACGAGCCTGAGCCCACTGCTTCGCGAGGCTGGCCTTCTGCCCCATGCGCGTGAAGTGGTTTTCTTCGGCGCCGACAAGGGAATGGAGAGCGTTGCCCATGGTGGCCCAGCCCAGATGGTTGAACAGCATTTCGGCCGCAGCATGACTACCGATGATGCAATGAAACCGGAATTGCTCCTGTGTTGGGAAATGAACGGTGCACCGCTGGACGCGACGCACGGAGCGCCTGTGCGACTGATTGTCCCCGGATGGTATGGCGTCGCGAACGTGAAGTGGCTCGATCACATTCATGTGCAGGACACGCGCTATGTCGGACGGTTCATGTCGCGTGACTACGTCACACTCATCGGACAGAAGATCGGCGATCAAACGATCTGGAACGAAACTCTTGTCGCGAGAATCCGGGTCAAATCGATGGTGTCCCGCCTGACACGCACCGGCACCAGCTACACGGCGCACGGATTCGTGCTGAATGACGGCACGCCGCTGAAGTCCGTGGAAGTGCGCGTCGACAATGGACCGTGGCAGGCGGCGCAGTTGGATTCGGCAAACACTCAGTACTCCTGGAAGCTCTTTACGTATCAGTGGAACAACCTGAGTGCCGGCGAGCACACCATTGTTTCGCGTGCGACTGATGCGAACGGTGTCGTCCAGCCGGAAGAATCCGTGCTGGCAGACAAGAAAACCCGGTGGGAGAACTACGCTCAGTTCACAAGGAAGTTCACCGTCTAAACCGGAGGAACTCATGATCTGCAGAATCACCGTGGCCGCCCTGGCTGCGATTCTGCTCGCAGCCGATCCAGCCGGCGCCGCCGTCCAGGATGCCAGGGCCGTGCTTGCGAGCACCACTCAAGCCATGGGCATGCAGAAGCTCACATCGGTGGTGGTTTCAGGCGCCGCGTCCGACGTCAATTTTCTTCAAACAAAGAGCATCCAGGGACCCTGGCCGCTGCGCCCGATTACGGGTTTTACGCGCGTCATCGATCTCAGCCAGATGGCAATGCGCTCAACAGGTCAAACGAACAATGCCAGCCCTCTCGGTGGACCCCGGGTTACAGGCAACTACACTCAGAATATTCCCGCAACTGCAACAACCTGGGCGCAGCAACTGGACTACTGGGTGACACCCTGGGGGTTCCTGAAGGGCGCGGCATCCAACAACGCTACAGCGCGAGCGCAGCGAGTCAATGGAAAGAATTACACCGTCCTGACGTGGTCGCCAGCCGGGTTAAAGGCACCTTCCGGGATCGCATACACTGTCAACGGATACATCAGTGATCGCAACCTCCTGGACCGGGTGGAAACCTGGGTCGAGCACGACATCCTGGGGGACATGTATGTCGAAAACTTGTACAGCGAGTACCGCGACTTCGATGGTCTAAAGGTTCCCACGAGGATCGTCCAGAAACGCGGTGGCTGGCCGTATTTCGAAACCGAAGTTACCGCTGTCCGCGTAAATCCTGCGGATCTTGCCGAACTCCTACCCGCCCCGGGCGGCCGTGGAGGGGGAGGCGGAGGTGGCGGGGCCGGACGCGGCGCTGGAGCAGGTGGCGGTAGAGCAGGTGGCGCTGCAGCCGGCGCACCCGCTGCAGGCCAAGGAGCACAACCCGCAGCCGGTGCGGTGCCGCCGGTGCCGACGGCAACAGGAGCAGCCCCAGCAGCACCTCCCAGAGGTGGCGCCGGAGGAGGGGGTGGTGGCGGGGGTGGCGGTGCGCGTGGCGCTGCCGGTGCAACACCGGGCCCTTCATCAGAGAAGCTCGCGGATAACGTTTACAAAATCAATGGCAACTACAACGCTCTCGCCGTAGCGTTTCGGGATTATGTGGCGGTGATCGAAGCGCCGCAGAATATTGCTCGCGGTGAAGCCATCCTCGCGGAAGTGAAGAAGGTTTTTCCCGGCAAGCCGGTCCGCTACATCATCAACTCTCACCCCCATGCGGATCACGCCGGTGGCCTGGCGCCATTCCTTGCGGAAGGCGCGATCCTGGTGACGCACGACAACAACAAAAAGTTCTTCGAGGACGCCTACAGTTCAAAACGAACTCTGCTGAACGACAGCCTTGCGAAGTCCGGGATGAAGGTGAAAATCGAAACGATCGGCAGCAAAAGAATCATCAGGGACGACAACCACAGCATCGAGCTCTATCACATCACGGACAAGGACCCCGAAAAGGTTCATTCCGACGGCATTCTCGTCGCCCTCTTACCCCGGGAAAGGATTCTCTTCCAGGCAGACTTCGCGTTGCCGAACCCGGGATCAACTATTCCTTACACGACGTCACTCGCGGAACACGTTGATCGCCTGAAGCTCGATTTCGATTCGTACATCTCCGCGCACAATTCCAGTGCGCCGCAAACACGGGCTGATTTGATGAGGGTCATCGGGAAGTAAGCTAAATGAATCCGGGCAGGTACAACAGTACCTGCCCCGGATTCTTCACGAAGCAGCGGGCTCAAACAGTTCAATCGGATTGCTGTCGGGATCCTCTATTTGGATCTGCTTCCCGCCGGGGCCTGTTTCCATCGCGTTCCGGAATCGCAAGCCTGCTTTCTTCATCCCCTCGATTTGTGCGGGAAGATCCTTCACCTGAAGCACCACGCGATTCCAACCTCCAGGCTCCTGCCGCCTGCCATCCGGCATATCGCGCGAACCAGATGCGCCGGGGCCGCTGAGAATAAGCTTCAGGCCGGCGGTCGAAACTTGAGCGAAGGCCGGCAGCTTCTCGAGATCCAGCTTGAAACCGAGCTGCTCGGTGTAAAAAGCAACTGAACGCGCCACGTCCTTCACTTGGTAGCGAACACCCCAGAGTCCCACGATAGATACCGCTCCTTCAGCAGAGGTGCTGAGGTCGGGGGATGTTTTCTTTTCGTACATCTTCGCTGCTCCTTTATTCAAATTTAGTCCTGGAAATGGACTACCACATTCTCGCAATTTCCATAGCATTGTCGCCCGGTCTGTTCGTGTTTGAAATATTTCTGAATTTTCCTCCATTACGAACGACACATGAAAAAACCTGCGACATCTTCGGTTCGAAAAGCTCGACGCATCCAGACCAGTAAATTCCGGCCTTCGCTCTTCCCAGGTGAAGGAAGTCTCGCGGACATCTACTCAGAACTGATGGCTTTACCCAACGTACATGGGTGTTTTGTTGGCCAGAAGATCGCCAACAAGAAGCGGTCGCGCAAGCTTGCCATTATTTGTTGCGTTGCCAAAAAGGTGCCGGATCGCGACCTGTCCGCCGAAGAGCATGTGCCCAAACACATAAAGTGGTTGGGTAACCGATCGGAATATCAGGAACTCACCACCGATGTCCAGGTCGCTAGAAAAGGAAAGCTCCACGCTGCCATTCCGGTGGTCGGGCCTGGCGATGAACTGGCGCGAAATCCTGCAAATAACCAAAAGGCAACCATTGGCATCGCGTTGAATCATCCGTTGTTCGGTCACATCGTCACGACGGCTGGCCACGCGTTCATGGGGTCCACCTTCGGGATTCGGACTTTTGCGCCAACGGACGGTGTCGTCAGTGTTGCAAATCG
>Ga0079218_10000393_pt1 | contig 12811 bp, 12 predicted proteins | sample NCCompost_FD_77181 | JGI IMG/M metagenome (GOLD analysis project Ga0079218, IMG submission 77181) | Agricultural soil microbial communities from Utah to study Nitrogen management - NC Compost | ecosystem: Environmental > Terrestrial > Soil > Agricultural land | place: USA: Utah | collected... | reverse complement strand
GAAGTACTTCAGCGTAGCTTTAATCACGTGTTGCGTACTTGTATGCTTATGCATCTTGTGTTACATGATAACTTTGAAATGTGCGATTCTTGTGTGGAACATTCTATTGCACTTATAGAGTTTACGGATCGTAATGTGCCAGCGATGATGAGCAAGCTTCGCACCAATAAGACCAGTGAAGAGGTTGATGTCATCATTGGTCACATCATCAAAGCAGGTGGCGCAATAGGCCATAGTGACTTGATGCGCAAGGTGAGCCGCAAGATGCAAGCATACACACTAAAGAGCTACATCAAAACCCTAGAGGAAGCAGGAAGAATCAAAGTGGGTAAACAAGGTGCAATGACGTATTATGCTCTGTTGGAGCAAACTCTGGAGACACCTAATGGCACGCATTGAAGAAGATTGGCATCAACTAGCGGTGTCTCTAGGCTTCAAGGATGAAAAAGACATGAAGCATCAGCTTTATGTGATGCAAGGCTTCAGCACGCATGATCTTGCACGTGTTGTAGGATGTTCACACTATACAGTCAACAAGCGCCTGAGGGATGATGGGATTAAGTTGCGTACAAGGGGTGGGCCTGTGCGACTAGGTAAACGCAAGCTGTCCAAGGTCAGTGATGATGAACTCTTTGCACTAGAAGTAAAAGAACTCGCAGCTAAGTATGATGTACATCCTACGTCAGTGTGGAAAGAACAGCGCATCCGGAGAAAATCATGGAACAAGTACGAGTAGGTATGGTGTTGAAGATAAATCAAGATGACTATAAAGTAGAGAGCATCTATAAGCGCGAGCACACTAGGCACATACATGAAGATTCCCGCACCATGCGTAAACAGGCCAAGGCCATTTGTCACAGCCTGATAGATTTTGAAACAGATGAATTTGAAAGCGGGGATATAGTAACCGAGTGGCTTGAAGAAGTGAGATTTCAACGCCTCTCAGATAAGAGTCCGTTGATAGTACATAAACATAAATTCAGAAAGGAACAACCAATTGGAACAAGCACAGTTGGAGAAGTTGAAGATGGTGGGGTCGGGCCTGAAAGTGAGCAAGGTATACGGGCCGAGAGTCCTAGTGAAGACAGTCAAGCCCTATACAGCGATGGACAGGGCCAAGGATAGCGGATTGCACCTTCCGGAAAGTGCAGTCAAAGAACATGAACTTATGCCGTCTACTGGAATCATCATAGAACTAGGTAATTCTCTAGTTACCTATTGGTACAATAACGACACGTTTGAAAAAATAAAAGAACCCAATGAAGATTTCGCCGTTGGAGATATGATTATGTTCTCCAGGTACGCCGGAACAACCTTCAACATAGAAAACGAAGACTTTCGTATCCTTGATGTGAAAGAAGTAATGTGCAAGCTTGAAGCCACTGAAGAAGGAAAGCTTCCGTATGAACACGTCTAATATCACAACTAGACATGTTATATTGAGATACGGTCCACTAAATAAAAATATAAATCCGAATGGTCCCTTTAGATGTTCGGGAATGGTGCAATGTCCGGAATGTATGCTCCTTTATATTGAACATCCAATGGATTATTGGGATTTAAGCTATTGTGGAGAACCATTTCTTCACGTCCTTTGTTCCGGAGAACGAGTCAAGTTATAAGGAAAGGGCGCTATTTCGCGCCCCTCCTTAGGATCGTATTCTGTTGATTAGTAATCCTATCCATCTTCGCATTAAGTGAATGTAATTGGCTCCTTATTTCTGTTGAGATTGTTTCATTCACACTCTGCCTTGTTTCCACTGCTGCAATTCTACGCGCAATATCATCTACAACTTCTACGTTTCTATTCACAAACCATCCGCAAGCCAATATAATAGCTGCAAATATCGCCCCGCCTATCTGCATAACTAGCTTGTAAGTGTGTAATTGACTTTGCGCATGATCATATTGCCCCCTACTTAGGCGAGGTGACTGCACCCTTGATTTTTCCAAGTCCTTGCGCCTTAGGTTTATAAGCTACACTATTCGCAATAGGTCCACGCATTGGCTTAGGCTGAGTCAATGCATTATCAATGGGCTTTGCCCCCGCTGTCAACGGGCGTTTTCGCTGATTCATATACGGTATCTCCTTTCTTTACTTTTTCTTCTAATTGTTTACCTTGTGGGTCCATGGTTTGTGCTTTCACACTCATAGCGCCCATGCTCGTAGTGATGAACAAAATCAATGCTGCGCGTAAAGCTTCTTCTTGCACAAAGTATGTAACAAGTGTAGCTCCCAATGCGGCTACCGCGCTGAGTATCTTGTTCCAATTGATAGTAAATCCTGGTATCATTGTGTTAAACCATGCAGTCCTTTCGTCATGTCTGAGTCTTCTAGCGGATTAAAGCCCCACAAACGGAGCATCAGATTTGGGTCATCGGTCATTATTGCATCATAGATATTTTCTGCTGCCATTCCACCGGGGACTGACATCGAGAGTTGGCGGCCAAGCTGGCGTCGGGCCTGTTCTCCCCGTTGTCCTTGGGTGTCGAAGGCGGTCAGGGCGGCTTGCGCAGTGCTCATCATAGGCCCGCCACCGTACGCCAGCGGACTGGTGAACACCCACGAAGCCGTGTCAATGCCAAGCGCTTCCCCTCCCTTCAGAATAGCAGCATGGGCCATCGTGTAGCCAGTCATGGCAGCAACTTTGTCCATCGCATCACCGCTCCGTGCTAGCCTACGCCCGTACTCAATATAGTTGAGTGGCCACGTACCATATTGTCCCAACAATCGTCCCAACGCATACTTGTATATGCCCGGATGCGCCCCCCTATGATAATTCCACTGTGACAAATCCGTCATCTCTTTGCCGATCTTAAAGCTAAGATCACGCATCTGATCACCTGTGCGGGCCAATGGAAGCTGTTCCAAGAACATCTTTTGCAATCCTTCATCGGCATAAATCAAACCACTCTTCTTGAGGAACATCTTAGGATCAGTGCCGTAAGACTTCAGGGCATCAAGAGCCTTTTCGCTGTGTCCCCAGAAACTCACAAGCCGGTTGCTGTTGTTTGCTATTTGCATAGGTAAGAGCATCCAGTCTGCGAGTTTGGTCATCTTGCCGCCTACTAGGCTTTCATTGCCAGCAGCAAACAGGTTCTGAAGATCGTTGTGTTCAATGAGAGCACCATACTCACGGGCCACCTTGTAGGCATTAGACGCCCTTCCTTCCTTGACACCTCCGAAAGCTCTAGCCATACCAATATTAAAATACTTCGGTCCCAACATAGGCAACGTGTTCGTGATCACCTGAAAGCCATCACGTATCACAGTCATAGGCCGTAAACCCATGCTGCCAGCATACGAAAATAGCATCATCTTTCCCAGTGCGTCTTTGCCTGAAGTTTCTATTTTGGGCATTTGCAGAGCACCGGGGAGCTTCTTGTTGGAAGATGTGATAATGTCATTGAGACTCTCAATAACAGCGTCCGCTGCACTATTCATAAGCGTAAGACTCTGATCGGGCCTTGTCCGCATGAAGTCCACGTGTCTTTTGAAGAGGGGTCGTAGTGTTCCCAGTACATACTCCCCCTCTACCTTTGCGTCGATAATGTTCTCCGCTGCCCGCAGTTGTGGTTCTAGATGCCGCGTTCTCCCACTATTACGCAAAAGACTGTTTGAAATCCATCCTATGTCTGTGTCACGTGGATCAATACCTTGCACTCCGTTCTCGACAGCAGCAAGTTTATCCTTTGGAAGCCTCTCATTAGGCACAACCTTTCCGCTTGCTCTGTGCTGACGCATGTACTCAAAGTAATGCTGAGGCTCAAATCCCATATCATGCGACAGAGGCGCAATTACTTCATTGAGTACCCTGTTCGCCTTGGCAATGTCCTTAACCGACAAATTAAGCTGTGCAGCCATTTCCTCTGTAGGATTCGCCAAATAGTGCGATATTCCTTTTCTTTTGTCCGGAGAAATGTCGTTGAAAATGTTTTTGAACTTGCCTTCATAACTCTTTTCGTAGTTGATAAGACCACTCATCGCAGTGTCAAGACCCTTGAATGTTGAGTAAAGTTCAGGGTACTTGTTCTTACGGGCCACGGTGTCTACCCAGGAATAGAATGGACGCACAAAGAAAGACATCGCTTGCATTCCGCCTTTGATCTTACCACTAGGTGGCAACGGAGGCACAGTGCTTATAGGCGGATTTGTGGGACTCTTACGCTCAAAGCGGGGCACGAAATCCGGCACATAGCTTTCATCAATCAAATTAGGAGCATTCAAGGGTTCATCATACAGTCTCTCCATGTGCTCCATCAACGAGTCCCGAGTGTCAAATGTTTTTGAACTAGCCGCGTCTGTAAGAGTGAACTTACCATCACGTACACTTAGCTCTTTGCCCATGCGAGTTGCAGTGTGTTCAAGGTCTGTGATAACTCCGGCCCTACGCTGCACAGCATCCATGCGTCGCACTAGAATGCGCTGATTGAGTGAATTTGGTGTCTGTAGTGCCCTACTCTTCACCACTCCAGCCACCTGTGAAGCAGTCTGCAACACCGTGGGCAAGTCCTCATCAGCCGCAACAAACCTATTGAGCCACTCTGTATCGTTTGTGCGCACAGCCGTAGTAAGATACGTGGCAAGCTCCTCATTGGCATACTTCTGTGCACTCGCCGGTAACGCCCGACTCAACACCTGTGCATGTGGAAGTTTTCCAATGTCTGAGGCTATTTGTTGATCTATGCCTAAGTAAGAAAAGTGCCCGTGCAAGTTTTCATGAAATACTGTGCCTTTGTTGGCTTCGGACCCATAGATTATGATAGGTTTCTGTCCCATACCTGTAGGCTGAGTCATACCCATCATAGGAACACCAGTCTGTCCCCGCATTGCCAACGCACGTTCCTTAAGCTCAACAAGAGGATCAAACTTCACCTGTTTTCCAGATGACAACTCATAACGAATCCCATCTTTCCATTGCTGTTTAAGTTGCAACAATATTTTCTTGGGATTGTTTATAAAATCCTCCATCATTGATCTAGGAAGGGTCAATCCTCCTGAGGGCGTAAAAGGAAATGAAGTAATAGCAATTGCGTTACGGCCCTCTCCGAAAGCATCCATCACTGCAATAGCTGTTTGATCCTTATTGATAAAATCTCCATGTACTTCTATACCATCTCCTCTTCTACGGACCCAACCAATTTCAAGTGCATCCATAACAGGATCATCACTTAATTGTCGTCCTTCGCCCTTAAATATATCACGTATAAAAGATTCATGCGAATCTACAACCAATTTCTTGCCTTGGGGAGAGTAAAAAAAGCCCGTAGGTTCTTGCCTAGCTGGAGCAGCACTTTCATATCTAAGTCCTTTAGCCCGAAAGAATGACTCTAGGTTTTGAAATGCAGTATCTGAAACAGGATCAAACACAGACCCGTCATTGCGCATTTCTACACGCGACAGCGCGCCTTTAGTTTCCAATGAAACAGTAGAAGGTGTAGGTTCTTGGGAAAAAGTTCTTACTTTCACCTCTTGTCCAGCAACACTTACTGGAACTTCCATCTCTATCTTAGACTCAAGAGCCTTGTAGAGTTTGTTTATCTCTGTCTCATCGCCAAAGGTTTGGATGATTTTTCCACCCATTTGCAAGTGCTTGTCAACACGTTCGATGATTTGATCTACGTTCTTATCATTGAAACCGCTTACGAAGTAATTCTTGCCGTCAGCGCCTTGCATCTGGAGACGAAGAGAAGAACCGTGTTCAACTTCTGAAGGAAGATCAGGTGTACCCAATCTACGAGCTACATCTTTACTTACCTTCACAGACTGTTCAATCGTGTCACCAATTGCAGGTTGTTGGTTGATTATTGTGTTTGCTATGGTTTGTTGCACATCATCAGCAGTACCGTGCATAGAGTCTGCGACAGCCGCTGCTTCACTGTCAGTGAGTCCGTGATTGCGCTTGAGAGTCTTACGGAGTGCGCCTATACCTTCAAATCCCGCTGCAAAGCCAGCACCTAAAGCAAATCCTTCAAGCCCCGCACTTACCCTATGGCCATCATCAGCGGAAGCCGCATCATACAACCCTTGTATAGCACCCACAACAGGCACTTCGAGCATAGCACGTCCCATCGGCCCCGCGATGGACATCCCCAATTGGCGCGCAGCCATAGTGGGACTAGCGAAGTAAGGAGCCATACCAATGCCTTGTCCAACCATCGACAAAGCTCCCGCTTGCACCGGACCAATACCTTGTCTAGAAGCTTCACGTTGCGCCCCTTCAGTTAATTGCCTAAGTTCTTTTGCATTGTCAGTAGTTCCAGCAATCGGAGCCACAAGTCCCGCAAGGACATTTTTACCTACAAGTTCCGCTCTAGGAAACTTCGCTTTCCCTGGTCTTCCTGTAGCTTCCATAAAAACATCCTTAGAAGCAGCAGGACTCATTCCCTGTTTCGCAATCTCCGGAGCCATCACCTCGTAGTAATATTTCTCTCTCAACGTATCATAAGCTGTATCACTTACAGCATAGCCACGTGTGCTCCTGTCCTGAGGGAATATACTATTAGCATATTCCCACCACTTAGTAACATCCATATCGGCCATAACTAGTATCCTCGTTGTGACGTGCTAGGAGTCATAGATGATGGAAGGGGCATTGGCATATCCATAGGCCCATATATAGGCGTATTAGGTCTTTCCTGCATTAGTTTTTCTACAAATTTATCAAATTCAGACTGTGTTTTCGGAGCACCTTGTCCTTGTGCTTGTTTAGCCGCTAGTCCACGAAGATAAAACTCCTCCGGATCACCAAACCACTTCGTAACTTCATCCGCAGTCACCTTAGACGGATTAAAGTCATAGTTAAACTTCTGTCCTCCGGGGCCAGTTATATTCAACTTCATCGGAGGCATCTTGTTCATTGCATCTTCCATCAACTGTGCAGCTGATCTCTTAGCCGCGCTGTCTTCAGCAGCATTGTACAGTCTGAACGCATTGTCAAACTCTTGATTCCCCTGTGATCTAAGCTGACTGAACAAATTCAACATGCCACTCTCAAAGTGCCTCTGTTGCGCTTGTTGTTGTGCTTCCACACTTTGTTGAAACTGTTGCGTAGCAAGATTGTACCTCTTTTGTTCCATCGTCAAATTGGCTGACTTGTAATAGCTGTCAAGCTGTCCTTGTGTCGGAAACATCATCCAACCTGTTTTATCATCTTTTGTGCTTAGTACTTTCTGTATAGCTTGTGATGTTTGTTTGTTCCCTGACACGTCATTCACAGCCATAGTCATGGCAATATTGCGCGGCAGTGTAGGATAGATATCTTGATACTTGTTGGCCTGTTCAACAAGTTTCATCTTTTCTTCAAAGGAGGCTTGTGGCTTGATAGAACTTTGTCCCGTGGCCATTACTTCTTTGCTGTATTGAAGTGCTGTAGCAAAATCCGGAAATCTGTCTTGCACCTTTTCCGCAAGTTGTATTGCTTGTTGCTTATACTTATCCATTCCAAGCTGTGTCGCTATAAGTTGTGTAGCTACTTCGCCTCTAGTCAATTGAGGCATTTCACGTTGAACAAGATTGAAGACATCTTCAAAAGGTTCTTTTTGGACAATTCCAAGCTTCTTACCAAGGTCCATGGCCGTAGGTTCACCGCGAGCAATACCATGAAATAATACATCTTTATCCATTTGGGCTTGCAAGCCAGCACGTGTGGCCCCACGCTGCAACGCAGCATCTTCTTGAAATTGCTGTCCCATCTGTTGCAAAGCCAGAACAGGAGCACTGTTGGGATTCACCCTAGGATCACTCAAGCCCACGCCTTGCTTAATACGGTCCCATAAGCTCTGTTGCGGCATAGGCTGTGCAGCTTGCATCTGTTGTTGTGTAGGTTGATACGCGGGCATCTGCTGTTGTCCCATAGGGCCAGCATCAACACTAAAACCTGGCCCCGGTTGTGCTGCCTGTTGAACTTGTGGCGCGGGACTCTCCAAGTCAAGCTCAACCCCACCTTTCTTCATCTTCTGTACAGTCTTCTTATAATCAATCGGAAACCCAATCTTCATAAGCTCAATATCTCGTTGTGCTTCTTGAAGATTTTTTTGTTTCTCTTGTTCTTGATTTTGTTGATATCCTTGTAAGAATTCTGCTATTGTTTGTGTAACCTGTGGTATCGCACCTTGTTGATAAGGCATTATAGGCTGTTGCATCTGCGGTTGTCTAAAACGATGTACTCCGCCCATTTGCGGAGCCATAGGCAATCCACCACGGCCCATCAGGTGTGCGAATCTCGGATCAAATGGTCCCATCACGTACCTCCTAACCGACACCAAATAATTTAAGTATATTAGCTATTCCCCCACCACCACCCAAGCCGCCCATTATTTGCTGAAATAACGAAGGTTGAAATTGTGGGAAAAACATACCAGACTGTTGACTCGAAAGACCCGCAAGCATCTGCATCAACGGATTATACTGTGGTTGCGTGCGTATCCACTCTTGATATTGTCTGTTGATTTGGTCTTGTAATGTGCTTTGTTGCTGTCCGCTGATGTTTAAACCTTGACCAATGTTTTGACCAATTAATTGCTGCAAGTTTCCTGCCGCTCCAAGATTCATACCTTGACCTTGCATATACTGTTGCAGAGCTTGATTGAGTCCAGCGTTTTGATTACCAAAAAGTGCTCCCGCACCTTGGTTTTGGTTACCAAAGAGCATCTGCGCCCCCAGCACACTATTGTTCAATAGCTGATTGGCCCCAAACATAGAGTTCTGTGCTAGCTGATTTGCTGCTTGATCAGCAGCTTGGGCATTGTACATGGAAGCCCCGAAGCCAAAACCCCTACTCTGTTGCTCAAGAGCATTCTGTAACGCAGCTTGTTGCATCGCTGCTTGGGCCGCAAGACTCTGACTTTGAAGTCCTTGCTGCGCTGTTATATTTCTCCCCTGCATTGCTTCTTGAGATGTAATATCTCTACTCTGTAAAAATCTTTGATTCTCAAGTTGAGATTGTAACGCTGGACCTTGGAAACCTAACTGTCCAAGTTGTCCCATCAATTGTGCTTGTCGCTGAAGTGCATCAGTCTGCGACTGGATGTCAAATCCCGCTCGTAGCTGACCCGCATTCATCATACGTTGTTGCGCCGACTCCGCGGCTTGCGTCTGAGCAGCAGCTAACAATGCATTTTGATCTTTTGATGTTTGATTATAAAAATCATTCATTGCGTTACCATAGGACGTAGAAAATCTTCCTCCCATGGTGTTGAAGTATTCATTAAGATTGCCAGCTTGTCTGTTAATGTTATTTTGCTGCGCATCAATCATCGCTTGCCATGCGGGAGTCTGGTCTATAGGATTTCCCCCTTGATTAATTACAGACGTAAGCCATTCCATCGCCGGAGTATTTAGATTAGCTTGTTGTGGTTTTTGTGCAAAACTATTCAAATTAGTCAAATACTCACTCAGGCCACTAAGAAATGTATCGTTTGCACTAGGGCTGAAAGCTGCGGGAGCAGCAGTTGTACCTTGCGGAGTATTCACAGAAGCCGCATTGTAGCTTCCCATGCCATTGTTATTGAAGTTGCTAAAAGGAAAATTAGCCGCACCTCCAGAACCTTGTGGAAAGAACATAGAAGGAATACCTCCGTTTAGACTAAGAGGAGCGGGCGTAGTAGGCTGTTGTGTTCCTAGGCTTTGCGAAGACATCGTTGCGCGCGGATCACCTTGTTGAAATGGTCCAGTGAAGAAATTACGCAAAATAGTCTCAGGCGACAAATTAGCTCCGAAATCTGCCAGCCCAGTATTCTGAGACATCAATGATTGTGTTCGAGGATCATATTGATCTACTTGGCTTCGGCCACTACTTCTAGGCGCGTACGCGTTAGGATTATAGTCAATACCGGGCGTAGTAGGCGGAGGTGGTGGCTGGCCTGTAGCCCAAGGATTGGTACTTGCCCATGCTATTTGCTCCGGAGTCATACTAAATCCACTACCGGGCGTAGGTTGATTAGGATTCGGATACGCAGGATTCCATCCTTCAGAACCATACACATATGATCCATTATTAAGCGGATTGCTCGGATTACCCAAGTAATACATCTGTGAAAACGGATCACGTTGCCCAACTCCAGAAGGCATCACACCATTGGTTGTTAATATACCTTCTTGACCACTGTTGAAGTAATTGTAGAGCTTGTTAGGATCAGTTTCAAAATACGCTGGAGGTGTAGGCATCGGACCCCTCTGGCCATTTAATGCCCAATTGTTCATCTTCAACTGATAATCTTCGTAGAAATCTTGATTCTGACCAACACGCTCTTTGCCATAATTCTGCGCATACATCCAATTGATCGCGCTTTGATCAAAAGGATTTGCACTTACGCCAGTAGGAGTATTGTAGCCTCCTGCAAAGTTGAACGCTGGAGGAGGAGGTGCAATTGGCCCCTGTTGACTAGGAACAGGGAAAAGATTTGTATTATATTGTCCAACTCCCATGATTATCTCCTAGGCATATAGTACGACAGGAAGTTCTGGGCCGCAGTAGGAATACCCTGTGCTCTGTTAGCAAGAATTCTACCACCTTCTGATGGAATACCAAACTGAGCGGCGTTACTCATAAACTGGCCAGCTTGTGACGGAGCACCAAATGCCATCATGTTTTTAATAGCTTCAAGATTTGGTCCTGCGACACCACCATAGTTAGCGATATCGTACATCATATCCGTAGGCTTTCCGCCGATGCCTCCTATGTTCATAGTGCTTTCAAGCCTAGTGGTGAAGTTTTCTGGAAGTTTAGTGCCTTGCTGATTTCCCACAAAATCTTGCAAGTACTGCATCCCCGGCGCTCCAGCACCATAGTGCCACATAGCGGCTACATCAGGCAACACGGTTTGAGATTGCTCCGGACTGAGTTGTCCAGGATATTGCGGCAACGGTGCTAAATCAAATCCCCCATCAGGCTTTTTGTTGAAGCCACTAAAAATCCAATCCATCAATACCGGCAACGCCCATTCTGTTTGCAACGGTACTTGCTTAGGATCAATTTGTTTTTGTCCAAACAACCAGTCAAAGAGTCCCATGATTACTCCATTAGTATAGATTATTAACCACTCCCGCACTGTCTTTAAATACAAGCTTACTTGCGGTTGTGCTGTAGTAGATGGTATTGTTTTCAGCATCGGCATCGGCCATGCTTGCAGGAACAAAACCACCTGTGATAGTCAATTTACGAACAACAAGATGTTCTCCATCCCATCCTTGACTTATGGACATAACACCTTTTTGCGTAGCTGTGATACGCGCAAGTAGTTGTTCTACTTGTTTAAGACGTGCTTCTATATCAAGCTGATTCGACACCTAGAGACTCTCCCGCATCAGTGAAATAAAAACTCATCTCATGAAATTCAAGTCTATAAGTCGGGTCTTGATTGAAAGAGATGTCAAGAGTGAAGAATTGTCCTGTGACATCAAGATGCGCTAAGTTGATCCATTGAGTACGTGGGCGCGTGTTGTTGAATACAGTGTACAAGGACACGGGAAGAAAATTTGTAACTTCTTCATTTGTGTTTCTCATACACCGGATGTCGAAGTTGTAGACTTTCACTTGCGGAGGTGTTAAATCTCCTGTGGTTAGAGAGTATTTGAACATTATACGCTCTAAACGATAATTGCGAGAAACATCACCTACCGCGAACAAGGGACAACCAATAGTAACAACAAGAGAAGCAGTTAAGTCAGTGCCATTGGTAAAATACTCTACTCTATCGCGTCTCCAGTGAACAATCTCCATAGGATTGTTCAAAGAATGATCCGACATCATCGGAGTTACAATTTCAAAGAATCCGTTGTTTTTGGTTAGTAGGTCTGATAGATCAATGTGTTGTGTATTGCAGAAGCTTTCCCAAATGCCTTTTTTGATGTTATAGGCTATAGGGACTTGTGTGGTGATTTGAAAGAGCGTTACAGGCAGAAGTACATAATGGACGTTTTCTACAAATCGCTCACCTGGGAGACTTACATCAGTTTCACGCATGTTGTAGGTTATGACGCCACTCATGAAGTTCGCACTTGTGCTTGTACGAAGCATGTTCAAAAGTTGGTCACTACCTATATCGGTTTGTTGGAATTTTTCATACCGATAAATACTTGTCGCGCCACGGTAGTAGAGAGTGTTGTCGTATTGACATACAGTACGTGAGTCTTGCACGACATCACTGTGACTGAGAATTTGTTCAATCCGATATGGCGGACTTGTTACACCTGTAGGATAGCCTATAAATATAGAACGGTTGCCCAAGATGACAAGCACATTGTCTACGACTTTGATATCTACAAGGACTTCATTGTTGAGAAGAAGATCAATTGATCCGGCTCCGTCAGTGGTTGTTGTCCAATCGTCCCAGTCACCTGGAACACTGTATTGGATTCGAGCTTGGTTGTTGTCGCTGCTTATACCAACAAGGCGCGAAAGGTGTTGAACAACAGTAAGAAGTGTAGTTGCACCTGTAACTTGGGTGCAATTGGTACCTACGATTTTGCACAAACCATGTGATACGCTTGTGAAGTAGTAGGTGTTTGAAACGGTAAGACCTTGAACTACAAGATGAGGTTTTTTAAGCGCTATGCCAAGATTTCCTGCGGGTGCGAAAGTAATCGCTGTGTAGCTGCTTGTAGTTAGATAGCCTAGACTTAAAGTCGCTGCCGCTGCTGTCTTGCTCATGACAAGATAACTATTCGCTGTAGACTTCCACATCCAATAGATTTCATGATTCGCAGGTAAGTTAGGGAAGGGTTTTTGCTTACGTGGAGACATTTCTACAAGCGTATTCAGACCAAGCAACCAGCTTGCACCTGTGTAGAAAGTCATAGCAGGGTCAT
>Ga0079218_10000392_pt1 | contig 12813 bp, 11 predicted proteins | sample NCCompost_FD_77181 | JGI IMG/M metagenome (GOLD analysis project Ga0079218, IMG submission 77181) | Agricultural soil microbial communities from Utah to study Nitrogen management - NC Compost | ecosystem: Environmental > Terrestrial > Soil > Agricultural land | place: USA: Utah | collected... | reverse complement strand
CGCAACACCTCGACAACCGGTTCTGGGGCGTGAATGGCACGTTCGACTGGTCGACGGCAACGGGGACGTTCACGCTGCTTCCGGCGTATCGTGAGGGCCACCTCGACACGGTGGGTACGGCCCTCGGGGTCAACGTGATCACCCTCGAGGACGACGAGCAGACGAGCTTCGAGGCGCGCTTCGTGTCCGACCTGGATGGGCGGTTCAACTACATCGTCGGGGCGTACTACTTCGACGAGACCAACCACATCCCCGCGTTCGTTCCGAACACGCAGTACACGATGGCGATCCAGGACTACGACACCGGCGTGGAAAGCACGGCTGCCTTCGGCCGGCTGGCTTACAAGGTGACGGAGTCGGTGCGCGCCACGGTGGGTGCGCGCTACACCGAGGAGGAAAAATTCCTGCGCGGGACTTTTAACAGCTTCGTGCGCGTGTGTCCGCCCGTCCCGGTTGCAAGCTGCCCGGACGCCGAGCGCTTTCCCGTCACGCAAGTGACGCCGCCGACGCCGGGTCCCGGAACGGACGGCACCGTTACATTTGCATTCGGCATCGACAGCGACGAAACCGAGTCCTTTTCCGAGTGGACGTGGCGTGCCGCGCTCGACTGGGACGTCACGGAAGACAACTTCATGTACGCGAGCTTCGAGAACGGGTTCAAGTCCGGCGGGTTCTTCTTCTCCAACGACTCGCAGGTCTTCCGGCCGGAAAGCCTCGAGGCATTCACCTTCGGTTCGAAGAACCGGCTGCTCGACGATCGCGTCCAGGTCGATGTCGAGGCGTTCTACTGGCGCTACGAAGACCAGCAGGTCAGCACGATCATGCAGGACTCCCAGGGCGTCACGAATCTCGGCACGCGCAACGTCGGTGATGCCACGATGTACGGCATCGAAGTCGATTCCCGCTGGCTGGTGACGGACGCGACGACGCTCGGCGTGGCCGCGCAGTATCTCGATGCCACCTACGACGATTTCCGGTATGTCGTGCCCGGCGGCGCGCCGCCATTGTCGGGCTGCGCGGTATCGCCGGTCGTGACGGCGGGCTTTATCGTGGACTGCTCCGGCAAGACGGCGCCCTATGCGCCGGAATGGACCGTCAACCTGTCCGCGGAGCAGTGGTTTCGGCTTACACGCGACGCCGGCGTCGTCGCAGGTCTGCGCCTGCATTACCAGTCGCACACCTTGACCGGCATGGATTTCACGCCGCTGCAGTACCAGGACGGTTATCTCTGGCTGGACGCCTCGATAACGTACTCGACCCGCGACGACCGATTCTCCGTCACGGCCTTCGGCACCAATCTGACCGACGAGACGGTCGTCGCCAATACCTTCCAGCCGCCCTTCAGCTCATTCGTCGTGGGATTGTTGCGGCCACCCCGCCTGTACGGCCTGCGCCTGGGGGCCCGCTTCTGATCGATGACGGAGTTCGACTCCCGTTTGCGCTTAAGCAGGTAACGGCCGGCCTTCCGGAGGGAAGCCGGGGCCGCGAACCAGACCCACCAGAGGCTCAAGCAAGGGGAGAACATCATGAAATTCGATTCATTGCTCATGTCAGCAGCCGCCGCCCTGGCCGCCGGCCTGGCGCTGCCGACGGCAGCTTCGACGAACCCCGACGACGTCGTGACGTGTAGCACGAGCACGCTGCGGGGCGTGTACCACTTCAGCGCCAGCGGGTACAACATCGTGAACGGGGCGGCCCTGCCGAAGGCCATCATCGAGACGATCGTGATCGACGGCCGGGGCGGAGTCGTGACGCCGTTGGTGGCGCTCAGCATCAATGGCACCATCGTCCAGCCCCCGCAGGGGAGTCCGGGCGTCTACACCGTAGAAGCCGACTGCACCGGAACGTTGACGTTCGCGGACGGCCCGATGTTCAGGTTGCAGATCCGTCCGGGCGGCAGGTCGCTCAACATGCTGCAGACCAACCCGAACACCGTGATGCGGGGTTCGGCCGAGCGGGTGCTGCCGCTCAGCGCCTGGGGCGGTTGACGTTCTCAGCGAGCACGGGCCTCGGAACGCATCGGTTTCCGGGGCCCGTCGGCTCCCTGCCGCGCCTATAGCCCTCAAGCGCGAACCGGACTCTTCGAGGTTCCGTGAAATCGAGCGTGCGAGCGCGCTCCAGAGGTCGCCCTCAGATCTCCGCCTCCGCGAGGAATCGATCCAGCGAGGCGCCGCGCTCCACGAGGCGCTGGTAGTTCTTCAGCTTGGTATCGAGGTCCGCGAGGCGGCGCGCCAGGTCGAGCTTGAGTTCGGGTGTCCGGATGGCGGAAATCCCCGGGCCAATCGTTTCAACGGGCAAGCCCAGGTCGCAACGTTCGGGCAGCGTGGACGAGACGAAGCCGCGCGCATCGACGCTGGCGACATCGTTGCAGTGTTCGAAAATGGCGGCTTGCACGGCGTACGGCATGTAACGGCGCAGGGTCTCCCGGTAGGGCGGGACGTAACGCATGAGCTCTTCGATCGCATCGACGTTCTTGTAGAAGTTGGCGAGCCGCCGCCGGACCTCGACGTCCGGAATCGAGTTCATGGCCCCGGCGGACAGTATCTCGTCATACGTGGAGCGCTCCACGGATCGCATGAGGATCTGGCTTGCCTGGTAGGCATCGACCAGGAACTGCTGGTCGAGCTCCGCCTCCGGCCGGTCGAAGGAGGCGAGCGCTGCAAGCGCATGCTGCTTGACCGTCCGGTAATAGGTCAGCATGTTCCCGATGCTGTTCGCGCTGGCGTCGATGTCCTCGCGAATGCGTTCGATGTAAGTCCGTGCCGCCCGCCTCTCCATACGCTCCGCATTCCAGTTCGAGACCTGGATGCCGACGAAGACGCCGATGACCACGATGAGGAAGTCCACTGCGACCGCAAACCAGTTGTGCGACTGGATGTGCTGGTAGAGACGCCGTGAAATCAAGTGGCGTTACCGAGGTCGTTGACCGCCCGCCACGCCTGGTCGATTGCCGCGTGGGTGTAGGCGTCCGCGGCGGCGTCCGAGTTCGCGATCGCGATGTTTCCAAGGGACTGCCGGCCGACCACCTCGGGACCCGGCTCCACGTTCCAGTTCGCGTCTTCGAGGTCGAGGTGGTCGCGCGCATAGCCGTGGGGCCAGCGGTTGACGGTAATGGCGAGGATGTCGCGCGCGGCGTCGAAGCCGCCGGTGCCGAGCAGGCTCTGCAGCACGCGGCGCACTTCGCTCTCGTAGTCCTCGAACGGCATGTCGAGCATCTGGGCTCGTGCGGCGCGGGCCTGTTCCGCGAGCCCGACATTGACAAGCGGCCCGCCGAAGCTCGCGAAGGACTGCATGACGCACGGATCGCCGGGTTTCCACTCCGGCCGGTAGTCGCCGACGTTGACGCCGGTGACCAGGAAGATGTTCTGCAGGAAGCTTCCGGGGAGCTGGGCGCCCTTGATGCCGAGCTTCCGCAGGGCCTGGCCGTTTCGCAGCACTGTGTTGACTACCAGCATGGGCCGCTTGACGCACTGCGCGAGGGCGGTCTTCTGCGCCGCCGGCAATTCCGGCGCAAGATGGGGAATGATCGCGTTGTAGCAGGCGAGCACGGCCTGCCGTGCGCAGACGCGCAGCAACCGCCCTTCGTTCACGTAGTCGACGGCGACGCCAGCCCCGTCTGCGGCATTCTCGACGTGAACGGCCGTCGAGTTGAGCCGCAGCCGCACGGGAGATGCAGGTCCATCGAGCGCACCGTAGTCGAGCTGCGCGATCACGATGCCGAAGGGATCGGCGTCGACCGCCATGGCCGGAAAGGACCCTGGGATCAGCGCGCGTACCAGCAGCCGCGCGATTGAGCTGTTGCCGTCCGGGAACATCGCCACGTTCCGGTCGTTCTCGTCCAGGCCCGGTTCGTCCCAGCCGCCGACGACGTGGGCGCCCGGCAGCCCGGACCAGAGGCCTTCCGCAATCGAGAGATGCTCGGCCGGAACGCCCCAGAAGCCGGACGGCGCATTGCTGAAGATCTGGATGGCGTCGTCCGGCAGGCCGAACTGCTGGCGCAGGAAGTCTGTGTAGCTCCTGCCGCGCAGGTACGCAACGCGCTCTTCAGGCGATTTGCCGGCCAGCACGTCCCGATCCGCCAGGAGGAAAGCTTTTAGCTTTGTGCGGGCGTCGCCGGAAAGCGGGAACGCGTCAACCTGCCTGGCGAGCTCGCCGGGTAGAAGACCGTCGAGTGTCACGCCGCGCAGCAGCACGTCGCGACCGTAGCGTGACCGGTTGAACAGGAGCGCAGGTTGCAGGCCACCACCCGCGCCCAGCCAGTTGAAGGTGTAGTGCGTACGCAGGCGCAGAATGTCGATGCCGAGGTCGCGCAGCAGGCCCAGCGCCTCCGGGCTGTATTTCGGGTACTCGATGTTCACGGTGCCGCCCCAGGCGAGGCGCATCGGCCCGCCCTGGTGGAACTCGTTGCGCTTGGCATGGCCGCCGAAGTCGTCGTGGTTGTCGAGGATCAGGATCCGGGCGCCGGCGCCGTGCAACTTGCGGTAGTAGTACGCCGCCGCGAGCCCGCTGATACCGCCGCCGACGACGGCGAGGTCGTACGATTCGTCGAGTGGCTGCGGGTTGTCGAAGTGCCTGCCCTCGCGCGCGAACGCGTGGGCGACCTCGAACGACCCGGCGTGCGAGCCGCGCAGACCCGTGAGCGTCGGCGGGTAGTAGGGCGGCAGGTTCGCGTGGGCACGGTCGGAAATGGACCAGGGCAGGGCCAGGCCGAGCCCCGCAAGGCTGACGTCGTGCACGAAGTCGCGGCGCGTGATGCGTGGCATGTTCAACCGGAATGGGTGGGCGTGTCCCCACGACGTGGTGGAACGCCGATAGTACTACCGACGCGAATCTGTTACTGGAATCGGCATGACCCTGCTGGCTCGCCTGGTCGAAACTTCGGAGCGTGTGGGCGCGACATCCGCACGGCTCGCCAAGGTTCGCGAGCTGGCGGATTTCCTCCGTTCTCTGGAGCCTGGCGAAGTCGTGGTGGGCGTCCAGAACCTTTCGGGAGAGCTGTCCCAGGGCCGAATCGGCATCGGGCCCGCGGTACTCCGGGAGGCCGGCGGCGCCCCTCCGGCGGACGCGGCTTCGCTGTCCCTGGCCGAAGTCGACCAGACCCTGACGGACATCGCTTCGCTACGGGGTCCGGGCGTGAACTCACTCCGCGCCGCCGCGCTGCGCGACCTGTTCGGCCGGGCGACGGCTACTGAGCAACGCTTCCTTTTCCGGCTCCTGCTCGGCGAGCTGCGCCAGGGCGCCCTCGCGGGCGTGATGGTCGATGCGGTTGCCGCGGCGGCGGCGTTGCCCGTTGGCGAAGTGCGCCGTGCAATGATGTATGGCAGCAACATCGGGAGCGTGGCCGAATCGGCACTGCGCGAGGGTAGCGCGGGCCTTGCGAAGTTCCAGCTCGAGCTGCTCTCGCCGGTCGTCCCCATGCTGGCGCAGACGGCGGCCGATCCCGCGGACGCCTTGAAACAGCTCGGCGGCGAGGCGGCGTTCGAGTGGAAGTTGGACGGGGCACGCATCCAGGCGCACAAGTCCGGCGGCACCGTGCGCATCTATACGCGCAGCCTCAACGACGTCGGCGCCGCCATTCCAGAGGTCGTGGAGCGGGTCGCGGCCTTGCCGGCCTGCGACCTGATCCTGGATGGCGAGGCAATCGCCTTCGATGCCAGGCGCCGGCCTTACCCTTTCCAGGTCACCATGCGGCGCTTCGGGCGCAGGCTGGACGTGGAACGCATGCGGGCCGAGCTGCCGATGCAGGCCTGTTTCTTCGACTGCCTGCGCCATGAGGGCGAGAACCTGGCTGACCGGCCCGCGCGCGAGCGTTTTCGAAGGTTGGCGGAGGCGCTGCCCGAGTCGATGCGAATCCCGCAGCGCATCACGGCCTCCGCGGCGGAGGCGCAGGCATTCTACGAAGACGCACTCGCCGCCGGTCACGAGGGGGTGATGGCGAAATCGCTGGACGCGCCCTACGAGGCCGGCAACCGCGGCGCGAGCTGGCTCAAGATCAAGCGCGTGCACACGCTGGACCTCGTGGTGATCGCCGCGGAATGGGGCCACGGACGGCGCAGCGGCAAGTTGTCCAACCTGCACCTCGGCGCGCTGGATACCGCAAACGGCGAATTCGTCATGCTCGGCAAGACGTTCAAGGGGCTCACCGACGCCATGCTGGCGTGGCAGACGCAGGAGCTGCTGGCCCGGGAGACGCGTCGCGACGGCATCACCGTGCACGTGCGGCCCGAGCTCGTGGTGGAGGTCGCCTTCAGCGACCTGCAGGCGAGCACGCGCTATCCGGGAGGTCTCGCGCTGCGGCTCGCACGCGTCAAGCGGTATCGCGAGGACAAGTCCGCCGGGCAGGCGGACACGATGGACATCGTGCGACGCATCCACGCGTCGCAGTCGGTCATCCCGTGATGGGCGGGCTCAGCTTGACCTCGGGCCCGGATTCGAAGTCGAGTCCCAGCAGCATCCTGAAGCGCTCTAACGTCAGGGCCGTCGCGTCCTTGGTCCGGAGGTACCAGCGCCCCTCGTGGAGGTTGGCACGCTCCGCGTCAGCGGCATCGCCTTCCGGAAGCTGCACGATGTACTCCACGACGGCCGTATCGCCTTCGCCGAAAGTAACCTTGGTCACCTGGATGCGGGTCTGGCGCAGCGCCTGGTAGGGCGCGGGCATCACGTCCCGCATCATGCGGTTCATGCCGGCAAAGACCTGCGGCCCGGTCATGTCCTCGCGCTCGCCGTCCGGGATGCCCGTGAAGAAAGCCTTCACGAGGGGAATGACGTTGGCATTCTTGCTTTCGGCGGCTTCCAGGAACATCGGCAGGAGCCCGTCCTTCAGCGCGTCCAGGTCGCGCGGATCGAGATAAGCCGCTGCGGCCTCGAAATTGGAACGCGAATACGCGTGCCAGTAGTTCTCCATGAGCGCGGTGACTTCGGGCTGCGAAGCGCGGGCCGCGCCGGCGGCGACGAGGACGACCAGCGCAAGGAGGCTTCGCACGGGCGAGCTGGCTATTGCTGCTTCACCTTGTAGTCTGCCGGCACCTGGAACAAATCATCCGCGAGCGGGCCGACCTCGACGGAGTCCGTCGTGGTGGTCGTCTGCATGCCCCCGACTTTCGCCATGAGGCCGCCCATCGCGCCGCCGCCTTCCGGCTTGATGTTCATCACCGTCTCGTAGGGGATGCCGCCGGTCTTCGCGAACTCCGTGTACATCTGCGCCATCGCCTTCGCCTGCCCGGGCGCGCCCTGGGCCGCGCGCGGGTCGCTGAAGATCCAGCCCTTCTCCGCGGCGCCCTGGTAGAAGGCCGAGTAGTCCGCGCCGCCCGGTGCGCCCTTCGCGATCCAGGAAGTGCCGGTCAGGCGCATGGTCATCTCCATGCCGGCGACGGTCGCCGGCACCACGATCTCGATGTCGAACCCGTCCGTAGCCTGGCCGGAAATCGTCTTGGTCTGGCCGTTCGGCTTCATCGAGGCCTGCACGCCTTCGGCGGATACGGTGCTCGAGAGCTGCGACGCGAAGGCCGCCATGTCCCAGGCCTGGGCTTCCTTGTCGTCGACGTCGAGGATGTACATCTTCTGCGCGTCGACGTCGAAGATCGTCGAGATGTTCTTCTTCCCCGCCTTCGCGTCGGTGCGCATCCTGAGGCCTTTGATGAAGGTCGTGCTCGTCGTGCTGCCGGAGATGCCGATTCCCTTGCCGGTCGCCGTGGACTTGATGGTGACGTCCGCGTGGGCTGCGGGCGCGATGGCGAGGCAGGCGCAGGCGGCGAACAGCGCGCGGGTCATGGCGGATCTCCGGGTGGGAAACGCCGGCATATTACACCCGTCCGTCGCCTACTTCGGTCTCGGGTCGTCGCCGGTTTCGCTTTCGGCAGGGAGTTTTCCCGCGCGGTAGTCCATGACCGCCTCGACCAGGGCCAGTGCCGCGTCGCGGACTTCGGCCTGGATCGCCTGGTCCGAATCGAGTGCCGCATGGCTCGTGGCATAGGGTTCGTAGTAGCCGATGTACCGGTCCATTGTCGCCGCGTAGCGTGCCGGCGCGAGTCGCATGTCCTGCAGCCAGTCGCACAGAGAGCGGCGCAAGGTCTCGGCGCCCACCGTGTCGCCGTGCACGACGACGGCGAAACGGCGTCCCGCCAGATGGCGCGGGTACGGCCAGCCGGCCAGCTCGAGGGCCTTGGCCTTGGCCGGGTCCTTGAGGGAGGTCGTGGTCGGATCGGGATTGCCGCCGTCGGCGCAGACGAGCCGGTCGATCATCAGCTTCAGCACGCTCGGCGCCTGGTACCAGTAGACAGGGGTCACGATCATCACGCCGTGCGCGGCGGCGAAGCGCGGATAGATCTCGTTCATCCAGTCGTTCACCTGCCCGAGCGCGTGGTTCGGGTAGCAGGAGCAGGGCCAGTGGCACAACGGCATGGCGGTGGAGACACAAGCCTTGCAGGGCAGGATCTGGCGGCCGTACTCGGCGGTCAGCACGCTGAGGTCGAGGAAGTCGCATTCGAATTCCGCGTGCCGTGCAATTTCCCGCTGGGCGATCTGGGCAAGACGATAGGACTTCGACATCTCGCCGGGGCAGGTCTGGTCGTGGCGCGCGGCCCCATTGATCAGGAGAATGCGGCTCGGGCCGTCGCTGCGCTTCTGGCGCTGTTCCGCCGCCTGGACGGCCTCGCGCGCGTCGAGCCACTCCACCGGCAACTCGTATTCCGGGTCCTCGAAGCCTGCGCCGGCGCGGCGGCGAACCGGACTCTTGCGATACCCGGTGTACGCCTCCCAGGCAATGTCGACGATGCGCGCGACCTCGGCATCGCCCGCACGGAAGGCGGGGTCGTAAAATCGCCCCCGCAGCCTGCGCTCGAATTCCTGCCGGCTGAGCTGGACGCTCGGCTGGCCCTTGCGGGGTTCGGTCGGTCCGGGGGAGCGTTCCGGCATGTCGCGCCGCTTCGCGGGCGATCACTCGCGGGCGCGCGTAAAAGTCTCGGCAGGCCCGGGGGCCGTGCCGCCGGTCGGCGTACTGGGTTTACGGGATGGGGCTGAATCGCCGGCCGACGGCACGGGCCCGGTTCGCTGCGCGCGCTCCCTCGAGGGCGCGCTCAAGGCAAGGTAAGCGATAGCGGCAAGGTCGACGTCGCGGAGGAGGTCTATGCCACGAATCTTCATGGCCCAAGTCTAGCTACGCCGCCACTGTCGGATGACTCGTGGCTGAGCCATCCGCGTGTAGGAGCATGCCGATTCAATGTAGCGCTCGAAGAGGCGAGAGTAGTTGCAGGCCCTCAAATCCTGGAGAAACCATGGGCAACGAAGCCGAAATCGCCACCAAGTTCTGGAAAGCCCTGCGGGCGGACCGCACGATTATGCTGGGTCTCCCGGGCGTCGCGGAAGGCCATGCGCAACCGATGACCGCGCTGCTGGATGGCGATGAGGACGCCGGCCCGATCTGGATCTTCAGCGCGAAGAACGTCGATCTCGTGAAGGCGCTCGGCGACGGGAAGCCGGCGACGGCGCATTTCGTGGCCAAGGATCATGGCTTGTTCGCGACGTTCGACGGCATGCTGACGCCGGACAACGACCGCGCGGTCATCGACCGCTTGTGGAACCGCTTCGTGGCCGCCTGGTACGAGGGCGGCAAGAGCGATCCGCAACTGCAGTTGTTGCGCCTCGATCCCGGCCACGCTCAAGTCTGGCTCAACGAGAACAGCCTCTCTGCCGGCATCAAGCTGGTGCTGGGCAAGGATCCCAGGAAGGATTATGCAGACAAGGTCGCCGAGGTGAAGCTCGCGGGTTAGGATGACCGCGTTGTCGCCGCGGCAGGGAGCCCATGGAATCCCGTTCGGTCCTCGTCACCGGCGCGAACCGCGGCCTCGGCCTCGAGTTCGTGCGCCAGTACGCGCAAGCGGGCTGGAGAGTGTTTGCCGGCTGCCGCTCGCCGAAAGCGGCGAAAGAGCTGAAGGCGCTCCAGGACCAGCACGCGGACCGGATCACGGTGCTTGCGCTCGACGTGACCGATGCGGCAAGCGCCCGGACGGCGGCGGGGAAGGTTCGCGGTGAGCCGATCGACCTGCTGCTGAACAACGCAGGCGTCGGCGGCCCTCCAGCCCAGAAGATCGGCAGCTTCGACTATGCGGCCTGGTTGCAGGTGCTCGACGCCAACGTGCTCGGCCCCGCGCGCATGATCGAGGCCTTCATCGACAACGTTGCGGAGGGCCGCGACAAGCGCATCGTCACGGTCACGAGCCGCATGGGTTCGATCGCGGACAACTCGACCGGCGGTTCGTACGCGTATCGAAGCTCGAAGGCAGGCGTCAACGCCGTGATGAAGAGCTTCTCGATCGACCTCGCGCCGCGCGGCATCACCTGCGCCGTGGTCCACCCGGGCTGGGTGCGCACGGACATGGGCGGCGCGGGCGGCAAGCTGGCGCCGGCCGAGAGCATCAGGTCGCTGCGCGCGTTGATCGGCGGCCTCACGCCCGCGGATGCGGGGAAGTTCTTCAACGTCGACGGCGAGGAACTGCCCTGGTGAGCCAGCTTCGCCGCATGACGGCGTTCACTACGAGCCCGCGGGGCGGCAATCCGGCGGGCGTGTGGATCGGCGACGCGCTTCCGACCGAGCCCGAGATGCAGCGCATCGCGGCCGAAACCGGGTACCCGAACACCGCCTTCCTCGCGCCCGCGCAGGGACAGGAACGGATCGTCCGCTACTTCAGCCCGGCGGTACCGGTCGGATTCTGCGGCCACGCGACGATCGCATCGGGCGTCATCCTCGGGCAGACACTGGGCGCCGGCACTTACCGGTTTTCGACGCCAACGGGCGAGGTGCCGGTCGCCGTTCGCGAGCACGACGGACAGTGGGAGGTGTCGCTGACTTCCGTGCTGCCGAAACACGAGCCGGCAATGCCGGACCTCGTCGCCGGCGTGCTCGACGCGCTGGAGTGGTCTGCAGGGGACCTCGACGAGAGCATTCCGCCGGCACGCATCTATGCGGGCAACCGGCACCTGGCGCTCGCGGCCCGCACCGCGGACCGGCTCGCCGACCTCGACTACGACTTCGACGGGCTGAGGGCGGTGATGAGCGGGGCGGGGTTGACGACGCTCCAACTCGTCTGGCGCGAGCGCGGCGACCTCTACCATTCGCGCAACCCGTTCCCGGTGGGGGGCGTCGTCGAGGACCCGGCGAGCGGTTCGGCGGCCGCGGCGTTCGCCGGCTATTTACGCGACGCGAGGCTCATCGAGGCACCGGCCTCGATCGTCATCCTGCAGGGCGAGGCCATGGGCCGCCCGAGCCGCATCGAGGTGGAAATTCCGCGCACCGGCGGCATCGTGGTGACCGGGCGCGCGGTGGCGATGGAGGACGAAGCGAGCTAGGACGCGGCCGCCAGCACGAGCATGAGCGTCTCGGCGCTGACGGGCTTTACGAGGTGCATGTCGAATCCGGCCTCGAGCGACCTCATCCGGTCGTCCTCGCCGCCGAGACCGGTCACGGCCACCAGCATCATGCTCTTGCCCCATGCCTCGCCGCGGATGCGGCGGCAGGCTTCATAGCCGTCCAGCTTCGGCAGGTCGAGGTCCAGCAGCACGATGTGAGGATCGAATTGTTGCGCCACGCTGATCGCGGCGATTCCGTCGAAAGCCGTGGCGGTCTCGTGCCCGACCATGGCGAGGAGCATGGTCAGGAAGGCGACGCCGTCCGTGTTGTCGTCGACGACCAGGATGCGGCGCGGAGCCGACGTCCGTTCGACCTTGCCGGGTGACGAGCCGGCGACCTTGCCGAGGACGATGGGCAGCTCGGCGAATGTCCCGTCGCCCGCCGGCGCGCTATTGAAAGGCAGGATGTTCCCTTCGCGCATGGACCTCACAATGCACGCAGTTTGCCCATGGTTCAAGGCGCCGGAATGCCGCCGGAACACCTACAAACCTGTCAGACGCCGATTGCAAGACGTCCAACCGGGGCGTCCCCAACCGGTCAGGATTCGTACACCCAGCCCCCGCCGACCATCGTGCGCTCGACGGGGATGGTGACCAGCGACGAGGGGTCTTCCGTGAGCGGATTGCGGCCGAGCACGACGAGGTCGGCGAGCTTGCCGGGTTCCAGCGACCCCTTCTCGTGCTCCTCGAACGAGGCGTAGGCGCCGTTCAGGGTGCAGACGCGAAGCGCCTCCTCGACGGTGACCTTCTGGGAGGGACCCCAGGTCTTCCCGGTGATGTCGGTGCGCGTCACCATGGACTGCAGCGCCATCATCGGCTCGAAGGGCCCGGGCGGGTAGTCCGAGGCCATCGTCGGGCGGATGCCGGCATCGAGGAAACTGCGCAGCGCGAACATCGAGTCGAGCCGTTTCTCGCCGAACTCCTTCATCTTCTCGCCGTGGAAGTACACGTAAGTCGAGAACGGCGTCGGGATCACGCCGAGGGCCTTCATCCGTCGCACGAGATCGTCGTTGATGACCGTGCAGTGCTCGATGCGGTGGCGCGGGTCGCGGCGCGGCTGCTCGCGCACCAGCCGCTCGTAGAGGTCGAGCGCCATGCCGATGCCGACGTCGCCGTTCGCGTGGATGCCGACCTGCCAGCCGGCCTCGTGGGCCTTGTTCGCGTACGAGTAAAGCTCTTCCGCGTCGGCGACGATCATGCCGAAGTCGTCTGGCCGCCCGACATAGGGCTGCGACAGCCTTGCCGTACGCTCGGAGATCGAGCCGTCGCAGGTCGCCTTCATGCCGCCGACTCGGATCCATTCGTTGCCGAAGCCGGTGCGGACGCCGGAAGCGATCATGCGGTCGAGGTGCGAGTACCCGATCATGCAGTAGATTCGCGAGGCGAGCTCGCCCGCTTCGCGCGCGTCCT
>Ga0079218_10000391_pt1 | contig 12817 bp, 8 predicted proteins | sample NCCompost_FD_77181 | JGI IMG/M metagenome (GOLD analysis project Ga0079218, IMG submission 77181) | Agricultural soil microbial communities from Utah to study Nitrogen management - NC Compost | ecosystem: Environmental > Terrestrial > Soil > Agricultural land | place: USA: Utah | collected... | reverse complement strand
TGCTTTCATCGAGAAACGTAAGCCGGCCTGGCAAAATCGCTAGTTCGACAAGTGGCCTTTATGTACACGTACATCCTTAAATCGTCCGCTATCAGGATTGTTGGTTTGTTTCTGGCACTCTCGATCCAGCTGGCGTTCGCGGATTCTATTTGCGCGCAACCCAGGTCACCGCACAAAGCCCAAACAAGTCACTCGAGCAATGTTCTATCGCCTGAGGCCCGGGAAACTGTGGAATTGGCGAGTGGTGTTATTTGTAAGGAAAGAGCCGTGGATCCGAAAGGCAGCATTCCTATCGACGACATGCAGGCCCGGCCTTCTTTGCCTATCGACAATCCTGACGCCATAGCCGGCGCGAAACGCGCCCAACGATTGCTGCCCGTGACAAAAGAACTCGTGACGACAACGCTCCGGCAGTTGGTACGCGATTACAACCTGTCCGGCTCACGTCAGGGCGCTGCGCGGATGAGCCGGGCCATAGCGCGAGTGGCTGCCGTTAGGTTCGTGAAGCCGGATCTTGAATCTCGTGATAACGCATCGGTGCTGTTGCATAATCCGCGGACAATTATCTTCGGGACCATTTTCTTGGCGGGGCTGCCTTCCGACGAGGGAATCATCAGTGTACTGTCACACGAACTGGTCCATATCGCCGACGGTGAAGACGACAGTCTGTCGGTGCTTTTTGAACGAGTTGGCAACCGTGCTTCTTCTCTGACCGGGATGAGGATTCACGATCAGCGGGCCGAGGAACTGGCGAGCGATCTGGTGGGCGTTTTGGCAGCTCGTGCCTACGTGACGAAAGCGCCAAACTACGAGCCGCTGGCAAGGAGAATTTCTCGTTCACTGGCTCATAACTGCGTGGAACAGGACGAAGGGGACGAAGACCATCTTTCCCCGCGGAGCACGATTCGCGCTTTGCTCGCATTAAACCCAACGCTTTCGCGTGAGTTGGTTTATGGCCGTTAACGTTTAATGATCACCAGTACCACCCAACGCAGACGGCTGACGAAATACTAACCAGGACAAAACTGAATTGATCCGAACCGCTATCACGAACCACCTTAGAAATTCCATAGCCCGAACTCTGGCGCACTTTTACTTTAAGCAAAAAACATCGATCCTTGTCGCGCTGATCGCGGTCGCTATCCTCGGCACAAACTGCAAGACGCTAATCGAAAGTCGCGACGTGAGGCCGCTGGTACTGCGCGACGTACCCGCTCAGCGATTGGCGTTTCGTTTTGAAACTGACGTGGCGATTCCTGCCGAACTCCTCAACGAGGCAGCAGACACGCCGGTGGAATCCATTCAGCTGGACTTCAGCTCGCGCAGACAAGAAGAGGCTCTGATTAAGACTCTGCGTTCGCCTGACGGCCAAAGGGCCCTGGCTCTCTATGGAACGGCTGATACGCCCGGACACGTCTTCCGAATAGATCTCTATTCGGCCGACGGCCAGTTCATACGAAACATTACACCGCCCGACCTGTCATGCGTGTTTCCGGAGACGGTTGCATGGTCGCCGCAGGGTAACCACATAACATTCGTGGCGCGCAAAACTCCGGCAGCGGCATCGCCTTCGCCGACGCCTGAAAACGTTACGCCGCCCGAGACGCTGGAGGCGTCGCCACTGCCTTCTGTCGCACCGGCATTTCCATCCGTTCAGCTATTTGCGACCGAACAGATCTACATCTGCGATCGAGATGGTTATTCTCTCAAGCCATTAACTTCACGCGAAGGACTTATCTATTTCTACTTCGCCTGGGCCCCGGACAATCACGCCTTGGTAGCCATCGCCTGTCGAGAGAGTGAGTGGGATGCGCGTGAACGCGAATTTAAGATGCCCGCCGGCAGACCGCGTCTGGTTAGTCTCGATGGAACGGAGCGATTGCTCGACGACCGCTTGACAGAAGCCTTACCGGTTTGGTCCGCGGACGCTTCCAAGGTCGCCACCGCTTTTGAAACTGATGTGATGATTTACGACGCGGCGACAAAGCAACCAACGCAGGGCCGAATCCGACTTGGTGATCCATTACTGGCGGCGTCAAGGGTTTTCGACGCAAACCAATCCGGCGCCCAACCGAGCAACGAGAACGACAACGAAGATAATCAAACAAGCACGCCATCGGACGTCATACCAGCTTCATACAATCCGGTTGTCCGCCTGAAATGGGCTTCGCCGGAAAAGCTATATCTGCAAACTGCATTCGTGCGACTGTTTCCTAATGATTTCACCTCTACTTTTCAGCGGTGGCATCTCATAACGCTGAGTCCCCAGGCAGTGGTTCTTCAATAATCAAGTCAGTACCACCTGCGGTAGCCGGTGGTCAGGAACATTTACCATATATCATTTCACATTTCTGATTTGTCATCGGAAGAGCGGGAGCAAAGCTGCCCTTCCTCACCCAGAGACATTCAATCCTGACCTCAGCATAAGGTTGAACATCAATGACTAATGAGAAATGTGAAATGATATATGGTAAATGTTTTTAATTGACGCACCCGCTACCGCAGGTGGTACGGACCTCATTGCACAAAAAAAATACCTGGGCCTTTCGGTCCAGGTATTTTCATGTCGAAACGTCGGTGCCTTCTAATTCACAACGGTGAAGTCTAGACTGCGTGTCAAAGGCATCGCTTTCTTGTCAGCCGTGGGATCGATAAGCACCAGCGTCAGCGTGTAACGTCCAGGTTGCATCTTTGAAATGCCAAACTGTCCGACCTTGGCAAGGGGGGCCGACGAGTTGGCTGGCGGCGGCAGCGGTTGCTCCGGTTCTCGCAATAAGACGCGACCGCCCTGGCTGATAATCAATTGCGTGTTTAGCTGCGGCTTACCGTCCCTCATCTTCGCGTTGTGAATCACGACCGCGTACCGTAGATCCTGAGAACGGCTGACATTGCGGACCGCCAGTAGCGGAGTCGCGTTGTTGTTTTTATCCACCCCAAACAGGAACAAGCTACTTGCCGCCAATCGTCCCTTCTTCAGATCCGGGATTTCGAAGTACTTTGAAAACGTCCCAATGTTTCCGGTAGCCGCCTCTCGTACCACCGAGCGAAGCTGATAGAAGCCGGGTGCCAGTTCCGTCTCTGCCGAGTAGACCAGGCCTTCATTGATTGCTTGTTGATAGTTCTCTTTAGTGAGATTGAGATTAACAGTTTCGCTAAAGCCGCCCCGTTGCTGGCCCAATTGGTCCAACACGAAGCCAACCACGTCGAAAGATGTTCTGTATCTCCCGCCGCTTTCCACAAACTGAAGTTTCTTCGCTTCAATTCGCATGTGAATATCGAGAGACGCTTTGTTTTCCGGAAGCAACTTGATGCCTACGTTGGGAGTGACGTCGATATCGCGTCTGGCCAACGGTGAGCGTGCTGCACTCACTATGTGTTCTTCCTTGGTGCGCTCGCTGCGAGGTTTGTCTTCTCTCGCGACGTAGCCGTAATGGTGATAAACCTTCGCACCGCTGCGCCGGACTTTAACTTCCAGTTTATGAAACTTCCTATCGAACTTATTGAGTGGCGTGTAAGCCAGGACGTAATATCCGCTGCTGCGCGCCATTATTTTGTCCAGGCCGGAGGCAAGATCGTTTGTATTCCTGATTGCGACGCCCCCGGTCAGGTGGGCCACAGTGCTTAATCCAAGGCCTTCGCCGCCGCCCGCTAGCATCGGGCCAAACGCAGCCATATCGACGTCGCCACCGCGTCCGAATCCAGTTCCTCGTCCAAGGATTTCTGACTCGTAATTGGAACGTCCAGGAGTTGCACTGAAACCGACCACACCCGGAGTTGCTCTCATTCCCCTGGGGTCGAGAGCGCTGATAACAACGCCGGCTCGTATAGCCGCATCGCTCAAACGGTTCAACATGTAAGTGGTGTTTGTATATGCCGAGCCGGTGGTACCCGATGAGAATATGGGTATACCACCTGAGATAAGAACCATATTTTTGTGGCCCGGAACTTCTTTCAAACTTTCAATTACATAACTCGCGGTAGCGAGAGACGAGAGTCCACGGAAAAACTGGTTTATCTCATCAGTCGTGGTGTAAGCCTCGCTAAGTTGTTCCGCTTCCTCTATGAACTCTGGGTCGGGTGGGGCTTCCGTATCACCCGCTACAAAGGCCTGAGGATCCTCGATTCGACCCGGATCTTCCGGGTTCCCAATGTGGAATGGATGTGCCACCGGTTTGATTGCGGCAATTGCTCGTCTCAGCATGACGCGGTCGCTGGTAAATTGTTGCAGCAACCCTTTCCCGCCAACTACACGGATCACTGCAACCAGATCCCCATCCTTCATCTTGTTGTTCACAAAATCCAACAGCATCTTTCGGACTTCCACCAGGTCCTGAAGGGGAATGGTCAGGTCATCGATAACAAAGGCGACGATCCGTTTCACGTCCTTAGCGGTAATCTCTTTACCCTGGTCGATTGCCACCGGCGTGGTCTCAGACGGCGCGCCCGCGGGGCGGTTGCCTTCGATCCGCCGCCCGCTGTCGATGCTCACAAACTCGAGAAACTTCACGTCCTGTTTCTTGCCGTTGTCGTATAACTCAAAATCTTCGATTTTCAGATCGGAAATAATCTGATCTTTGCCGTCGACTACGACGACGTCCGTTTGGACCAGTTGAGTTGTGATCCGCACGACGTCGTCAGGTGGGTCGTCTTCGGGTTTCTGCGGAGTGGTCGGCGTTTGGGCCGCCACCACGCTGAACAAGAGGACCATCGGTAGCCAGAACATAAAAAATCTTTTCATAAAAACCCCTTTTGTGAGTGAGCAGGATTGACTGGACCCAACATTAGAGCGCGAATTTTAAGGAAACGTTGGCTGCTTAGCCAAGCGCATTGAAGTTATATCTGAGGGAAGAGAAAAAAGTGGGGAAGAGTCTAAGACTCTTCCCCGGAAAAGCAAACTGCTCAAAGAGCTGTTTAGCAAAGTTAGAAGATAATGCGTAGACCAACCTGGACAACGCGGTTGGCGAGCGAGATGTCCTTATGCTCGGCGAAACCGACGCCTGGGGCACCCGCATTACCAACGTTGACGGAGGGCAGGTGCCCACCGGCGTTAACACCAAAACCCGGGTTGGGATGGTTCAGTACGTTGAAAGCCTCACCACGTAACTGAATGGTTAAGTTTTCAAATACTCTGATGTTTTTGAACACACTTGCGTTCAATTGATTGAAGAGCGGGCCCGTCAGGTAATTGCGCGGTGAGTCTCCGAACGGAGTGCCGATTACCCGGGCGGCGCCAGGAAGGTTCATGATGAATCGCACATCGTTCGGATTAACAGCGTTGCAAGCACCCGCCGAGTTGATTTGGTTCATCGAGTAAAACCCGTTGATGTTAGTCAATGGGCATCCGAAGAGCAGGGCAGCATCAAGCTGATTAATGGCAACCAGGCGTTCATCCGCATTGGGGTTACCAATGAACGGGCGATCACCTGAGGTCAGGTAGGTGTTACCCAGACCGAAGGCGCCATTGAATGTCTGGCCAGGCGTATATCGAGAGCCACTGGTCAGAAGGTATGTTCCGTTGAACTGCCATCCGCCCAGAATATGGCCGATGACTCCACGCTGCTCCTTAAAGAACGGAACGTCGTAGATGAAATTGGCCGAGAACGCGTGTGGGCGATGGAGATTTGACAACGACCTTTCGCAGTCCTGAATACAAAACGGGTCTTGCGCGTTCGGCGAAGCGATATCGGCAAACGCGAAGATTTCGCTCGCGTTGTCCATCGTCTTGCTGAACGTGTAGGACATACCCACCGACAGTGAGTTCGTAAAGAACCGTCCGTTATAACGCGACTGCAATGCGTGGTAATCGGACGAAGCCGTGTTTGCTCGGTCGGTGATTCCGCCTTGCGGGAATTGACGCTGGTTACAGGCGCCTTCGTTGTCCAGAGTACCGGCCACGTCCGTACATGTCTGGAACGTGGTGCCGGCCGGCAGCAAGTGCGCGAACGACGGCAGGTTAACGCCAGTTCCAAACCAGTTCGTGATACCTGTCACCAACGGCTTAATGAAGAAGTTGGCGTTGATGTTCTGGAACAAATCCCGACCCTGAGTGCCTACGTAACGAACTTCCGCCACGTGGTTTCTACCCAGCTGCCGCTGCATTCCGAAGGAATACTGCCGCGAGAAGGGCGAGTGGAAATCAGGTGACACGCGCGTCTGGCCCAGGAATAGTGGGTTCAGAACACCCAGCGGCAGAATACCTCTCGCAAGCGCATCCGCGCGGACGACGGTCCCAATTGGATTGTTGGGAAGTGGCGCGCTTGAACCGACCGCCGGCAACTGATTCTGCGCGACTGTCAACGCCACCGAGAACGGAGCCGCATTCTGCACATTCAGTAGAATGTTGTAGAAGGCAGGATCGTACGCCAATGAGAAACCACCGCGGAATACTGTGGCATCCTCGCCGAATAAGCCTTTCCAGAACTTAGGTGTCCAGGCAAATCCGAGTCGTGGCGCCCAGTTGTTGGTATCCACCGGTACCTTCGGCACCGTGCGAATGTCGAGCGGCAACGCGGGATTGAAAAACGCGGTAGAGGCATTGCTCTCGCGAGCCACCGTTACATCGTGCAACTGGTTGATCGGTTGACCCGTGTATTCGTATCTCACGCCCAAATTCAGCGTCAGGTTCGGCTTGATCTTCCAGTCGTCCTGAACGAAGAAGTAGTGATCGCGCTCCTTAAAAGCGAGCAGCGGGTCACCCAACGTAATCGAAACTCCGTTAGGAGCGTTATTGCGAATACGCTCTGCTGTGTTGAACGAGTAAGTGCCATTAAAGTTCGGCAGGAAGGGAACCAGAGTATCCAGGTACTTGTATTCGTACCCGAAGATAAACGAGTGTTTATCCCTTGCCCAGTTCAGGTTGTTAGCAAACTGATAAACCTTACCAACACGACCCTGCGGCAGGTTCGTTGCCGGTCCGATCGTCGGCAAGACACCGGTCTTACTTAGCCCCAATCCTGTAGCCGGGAAGGCGATATTTGCTAACGCCACGTCGATCTCAGCAGGGCCAGGGATGCAACCGGGTGTTCCCGTGGTGCAGCCACCCCCGAATTCCACCGCGATCTTTTGATACGATGCGCGAAACTCGTTAACCAGTGTGTTGGAGATTGTGCGTGTCCAGCTTGCACCGTAGTGCTTACTGCCTGCGGGAATGTCGCCATTGAATCCGCCCGCGGGAACGTGAAGCGCGTTTTGAGAAGCGCTCTGTTGATTGAGATAGCGAAGACTGACATTGTCTTCATCAGTAACTCGCAGGTCCAGACGAACCGTATAGTAATCTTCGTTAAAGCCAACCGGCACGGTGCGCTGATAATGCGCTGCCTGGAACAACTGCGGAGCGCCGACAGTTCCAAGGTTTATAGTGTCGAAAGGTCCGCCCGTCAGGAACGGTAGACCGGTGGACGGGTTGATGAACGTGGTGTAAGTACCGCAACCGGCACCGGGCGTCGCGGTTACCGCGATGGCCCTGGGACAACCAGTTGGAGCCGCCAGGTTGAACTTACTTTGCACTGGTGTGCCGGGGGTCGCCGTGTTCAGTTCAGCGCCTGGGATGGCCCATGGGCTGAACTGAGCGATCGTATTGATTACGGCGTTACCGGGGAATGTCGACTGCAGCCTCCCAAACTCTGTATTCAGGATACCGAGATTGGTGGACCGACCCAGAGAAGTAGCCGGGTTGCGAATACCCTGATAACCGCCAAAGAAAAAGAAGCGATCTTTACCGCTGTAAAAAGAGTCGCCGCCTTCACCAAAGCGCGGCACTGGGAAGTATCCGCCGATCGTTCCGCCAAACACGTTATAAAGGCTGGGCGTGTTCCTTTCCTGGCCGGCGGCCCTATCGATATTGTTCAAAGTGTTTAGCACTGCAGCGTCCTGGTGGTGCAGGAACGCCGTGCCGTGAAACTCGTTCGAACCGCTTTTGCCGACGATATTGATGATGCCGCCCTGATTTCTTCCGTACTGGGCGGAAAAGTTATTCGTGATGACCTGATATTCCTGTACGGAATCCTGGAAGTCTACGAATAGGGCCGGACCGCCGACGCTCAGGTCGTTGTTGTCCGCACCGTCGATCTGGAAATTATTTGAACGGCCGCGGTTGCCGTTAATGGACAAGCCAGCGCCGTTAGTGTTTGTGCCACCGGTTCTGTTTATGTGTACGCCTGGCGCAAGCAGAGCCAGAGTGTCCAGACCGCCACCTGCTCCGTTGGATGGCAGGTCGTGAATCTTGCGCTCTTCGATCGTAGTCGAAATCTGAGATTGATCGCGGTTGATCACTTCTTCCGAGCCGCTCACCACAGTAACGGTCTCTGTTGGTGAACCGATAGCCATAGCGATCGGCAAGTCGGTAGTTACACCGATTGAGACGGTCACATCGGTGATAGCCTTTTTGCTGAAACCAGCAGTAGTTTCAACGGTAACAGTGTACAAGCCGGGGTTTAGGTTTGGGATGGTAAACAGTCCCGAATCGCTTGTACTCGTGTTCTGCTCGACGCCAGTAGCCTGGTTTCTGGCTGTTACGGTTGCGCCTTCGATCGGTTGACCGTTCGGGTCAAGGACCGTTCCGCGCAATGTGCCGGTGGTAGCTTGACCGAAGGCGGTTAAGCTAAGAACACACAACAGCGCTGAAACCGAGAGTGTTGAGACAAGGCCACGAATGAAAGCCTTCACTTCCGGAAATTGATTCGTCATAAGGTGGTTCTCCTAAGGAATTCTGATGTTCACGTATTGCTTAGTTAGTGGCGACTTAGGCAGTTCGGGCCCCCGGATTGAGCTTGGAATGGATCTCAAATCTAAGTGGTTCCCATAGTTCGAACTGTTTAAATCGACTAGCTTCGCAGGTAGGTTCTATTTCCCAGGGTCAGAATTGCAAGAGATATGCCAGCGGAGGGTGATTTAAGAAGGGGCAAAAATGGCGTATTCGACAGCAAACACGCGGGAAAGGCTGTTCAAAAATTGCGAATTTTGGATCAGCGTACGAATCCGTGGATAGCGAGGCATAGCAAACCCTGTTTATTGCTTCAGCATGGCGAGCACTTTTTTGACTTCCTGAGCGTTGGAAGCTGAGGGGGCTACTCTGAGGTAACTCTCAAACGCTTGTACCGCGGCCTCTCTTTCTCCCTTCTCCATATACAACTGACCAAGGTGGTACAAGGCGAGCGCATATTCAGATCCGCCAATGTCGTACGCGGTTTTGAATTCTTTCTCCGCCGCGTCCACATTGTTCAATCCAACCAAAGCGCGACCGTAGTAGAGGCGCGCCGATGGAGAACCAGGCTCGAGGGATAGCGCGGTGTTCAATTCCGCCGCAGCTTCCTCAAACCGATGTTGTTGAACCAGCACCATTCCCAGGTTGAGTCGGGGATTAAAGGCTTTCGGGTCGATCTCAATCGCGCGGGCCAAAGACTCGGCCGCTTCATCCAACTTACCTTTGATAAGAAACTGCGCTCCCAGATCGTTGTGCGCCTTCAGGTAGCGAGGATATAAAAAAATCGCCTTTTGCAGGTGTGCGATCGCCTTATCGGAGTTTTTGTTTTTAGCCGCATCGGCACCCAACTCAAACTCCTTCCTGGCTGCTGCCGGAATGTCTGGGTCGAGCTCACCTGTCGACACAGTGTTACCACCAGGCTTCGACTCGACTGCATCCTTCCGGAGTTTTAGAACAAGTGTGACAACAGAAGGCGCGTTTGGGAAAACTTCCACCTTGGTGGAAATAGGATCAAAACGATTTCTGTCAGCCTCGACTATTATTTCGTAGATTCCAACCGGGACAGCTCGAAAACTAAAACCACCCTGATTGTCGGTAAAACTGCTGGAGCGCACGCCGCGCAAGCTTTCCAGTCGCACGGAAACTGTTTCGAACAACGGAGCATCGTTAGGGAGGACTACACGTCCGCGGATGCTGCCGGAGTTGCTGGACCCCTGGCCCATCGCAGCAAACACGCATAGTGCGATTACCACGATTGTTCCCCAGACGTTGCTTCGCTGATTTTTCATGATGACGTTCTGCGAGTTAGCAAGACGTGCTCCTGATTTGCGCTTAGATTACTACTTAACCACTTCAAACTCGAAGTGCAATTCTTTACCGCGGCAGATGCCAGACAAATAAAACTCCCAAAACTTTCTCGTGAAGCGAAATGCCGGCCAACGCTGGTCGAGGTTTGTAATCCATTCCAGGCCGATCGCCTTCCAAAGATTTGCCAGTGAGACGTAGGTTCGGACCGGACGAAGTTCGAGTGTCGTATAAAACGGAAAGGACGTGCGCTCGGGGATGAAACACGTAAACGAATAACTGTTGAAATGATTGCGATGAGTTAGATCAGTGGCCCAGTCAGGATTGGAATAATGGGGAGTCACGATTTTGATTCGACCACCAGGACGCGTGATGCGATGCAGCTCGCTAACAAACCCCATCACGTCCGGAAGATGCTCGATTACATGACGGCAGATGATTTCATCGAATTCATTATCTGTGAAGGGGTAGGGCAGTGATCCGAGGTCGTGAATTACGTCCGCTTGTGTGCGCGGATTCGAATCAATCCCGATGGCGCCGGGATATTTGTTTTGACCACATCCGACATCAAGAATTCTTCGCGCTGCCGGTGTCAGTACTTCAGCTCGATCGGGAGCGGACATTGGGCGTTGGAATCAGTTGAGTAGGAATTGTGCGAACGCCTTGAAGTCGCATGGATAAAGCCGGATACCCAGCGCCTCCTGAAGTTGTTCCAGTTTCATTCCGTCCAGCATGATCTCTTCGTCGCTCTTTAATGTAGTGCGAGGGATAATGGCAAACTTTCCCTGGATGCGTTCACGCGCAGTTAGAAAGTCGCCGCCGGTGAGCAACCCGGCAACTGAAACATCACCGCCGAAGTAGTGATTTTCAATTCCTTCCACTCGCAGGTTTGTGGCGAAGCGGCGATTCAGTTCGTCGATCATCGGTTGCAGGGCCGGTGCAAAAAGTGTCCCTGTCACGATGGTCCCGTCAATTTCCTCCGGATGTTTGATCCCTCGTCGTTCAAGTTTTCGCAGCAAGAGATCAAACTCGTTTTTAAACGAGCGGACCATGCCGATACCATCTTCGATTTGTGGATAGTCACCATAATGTGCGCGACCGGGCACCTTCTGGCCTGCACGCAGGTAAATCTCGTCCCCAAGAAAAGCGAAATTCGTCCCCAGGCGCGCGCGCAAGTCGCGTTGAATGGCAGATACTTCCTTGATTGTCTGACGGCAAAACTCCGGAGTTACTGCAGTCAACCTCTTGTCGGTGTTATAGCGAGTCAACCCGAGGGGCACTATCGCCACGCTGCTGATGCGCGGAAACTCGGCCGCCAAATCATCAATCGTTTTCCGGAGCACGTCACCGTCGTTGATGCCCGGACAAAGTACAACCTGGGCATGCACATCGATCCCAGCATCGAGCAAGCGTCGAAGCTTTTCGGAGATATCGGCACGTTGTTCGTCGATGCCGAGAAGATAGGCGCGCACACTTAAATCCGTGGCGTGAACGGAAACATACTGCGGCGTCAGTCGTTGCTCGACGATGCGACGCATTTCATCTTCTGTGATTGAGGTCAGTGTTGTGTAGTTGCCGTATAGAAAAGATAACCGCACGTCTTCATCGCGAACGAACAGCGAAGGCCGCGCATCGGCAGGGTTGCCCTTACAAAAGCAGAAGAGGCATTCGTTGGCACACTGGCGAGGGACGATCTGCTCAAAGTTGATCCCGAAGTCCTCATCTTCGGCACGTTCAATTTGCAGCTCCCAATCTTCGCCGGTGTATTTCCTCACTTCCAGGACGAGTTCCGTTTCGCCGGCCGTTTGAAAGCGGAAGTCGAGGTAGTCTCTAACCATTCGCCCGTTTACTTTGATAATTCGATCGCCGGATTCGAGCTCCAACTCGTGGCCGAGCCCCTCGGGCTCCACGCCTGCAATCTCGACGCCCCGTCGCCGAATACTTGTTACTGCCGGGGTAACTGCAAATTCATACATACTCCGGAATAATGTCCGACAACCGGTGCTTTTGTCGAGCCGGGTCGAGCGGGCAGACACGTGTTTTACGCAATAAAATCAACTGATTACATTGACAATCACAGCGCGCTTTGTTAGTTATGCAACGCAAATTTTAGTTCCATCCTGATCTTCCAAGTCTAATTTCGGGTTGTCCGGATAACTCCAATCAAAAGAGTACTAATCTGATGAACAACAAACTGAAGTCCGCAGCGATCGGCGGCCTAATTACCGGCATACTTTCACTCATACCCTTCATCAGCACCTGCTGCTGCATTTGGGCAATTCTCGGCGGCGGTTTAGCGGCTTTCATGTATGTTCGAGGGTCGAGTACCCCGGTTTCCACCGGGGATGGAGCAATCATTGGCGCCATGTCAGGGTTAGTGGGTGGTGTGATCTATTTGATTGTTGGACTGCCGATGACACTTATCTTCGGAGCGGCACAGATTGAAGATGCTCTCAGACAATCAGGAATGCAGGCGCCCCTGAGCGGGATAGCCCTCGGAATAGTTGGCACGTTGGTTGTGGCCGTGCTGCTTGTGCTCTTTTCCACCATCGGTGGACTGATCGGTGTAGCCGTATTCGAAAAACGCAAAGGCGGCAGCGAGCCTCCACCCCCTCCGGGTTTCACCGGTGGTCCAGGCGGAATGGGCTCGATCTAAATTTGCGAATAATCAACTAAAAAAAACCAGGAGAAACCATTAATGTCCCAGCCTTGGAATCCGCCTCCCGCACAATCAGCAGGTGGCCAAACAAACGTTCCCAATTATTTGGTGCCGGCGATTATTTCACTGTTTTGTTGCTTCCCGCTTGGCAT
>Ga0079218_10000390_pt1 | contig 12817 bp, 12 predicted proteins | sample NCCompost_FD_77181 | JGI IMG/M metagenome (GOLD analysis project Ga0079218, IMG submission 77181) | Agricultural soil microbial communities from Utah to study Nitrogen management - NC Compost | ecosystem: Environmental > Terrestrial > Soil > Agricultural land | place: USA: Utah | collected... | reverse complement strand
GTTGCCTGTGGGGTTGGCTCAACGGTTGGTCGCTTTCTCAACTTGACGGAGCCCGGCCGAATTTGCCCTTCATCACACGCTTCGGTGAAGGCCCTGACCACCCGCGCATCGTAACGTGTATCAACAAAACTCTGGATCCGCTCCACTGCTTCCTCAAACTTCATTGCCCGCTGATACGGCCGATCGGTAGTCATCGCATCAAATGTATCGGCCACCGAAACGATCAAAGCCATTAGCGGGATCTCGTCACCCTTCAGCCCCTGGGGATAACCCTCACCATTGATCATTTCGTGATGCATATACATTCCCGGAAGAAATTCCTTTATGCCCGGAATCTGTGAAAGGATCTTGTATCCCTTCTGCGGATGCTGTTTCATCAACTCATATTCTTCGTCAGTCAACGCCGCTGGTTTCTTCAGCACCTTATCATCGATGCCGATTTTACCGACGTCGTGCAGCAAAGCGCTGACGCGAATCTTTTCGCACTCTTCATCAGACAAGCCGAGTCGCTGCGCAATTGCCATCGAGACCCGGGCGACGCGTTCTGAATGTCCACGTGTGTAAGGATCTTTACCATCGATGGCGGCGGCCAGGGCTTTGACCGTGCCCAGAAACAATTCGCGGTTCTCTGTCGCAGAGCGTTGCAAGTCCTGGATAAAACGCTCGATCTGGTCGGTCATCAGATTGAAGGAGCTACCCAGATCGCCGAGTTCCGTTCTACTGCGAATTTCAATACGTTGCGAGAAGTCTCCAGAGGCAATGCGGTGCGCGCCCGCAGCCAATTCCTGCACCGGCTGGCTGAGCTTTTTCGCAAAAAAGAAACCAATGAAGAGTGTAAGCAGGCCGGCCACCAAGCTGATCCAAATCGTCTGGTAGTGCATCTCGCTTACCGAAGCGAGTGCGGCCGCTTCGTCTTGAACAGCGATCACGCCGAGTCGAGAATTCTTGTCGAGCTCCGCGGTCGCATACGAACCAAGCATCTCCACTTTGCGTTCGTCGCGCATTACGCTAAAAGGCGCGAGCGCTGATTGCACCTGCGCTCCCGACTCCATCCAATCTTGCACGACCTTGAGGTCGGTCATCGGTTTTCCGGCGAAGGCTACGCTGGCTTCCGGGTGAGCTACTGCACGGCCACTCTGGTCCACGACAAAGACGACCGGCAGGCCCGCGTCGAGTAGTTCTCGTTCGCTTTTTGAAGTTGGCTGCTGAACAGCTTTGAAAACATCCTGAAAGGAAACAATAGCGACCACAGCGGCCACTACATCGCTGCTGTGCTGGCCGCCCATCACCGGCGCGGCGACAGTTAGCGCCATTTCCTGTCCCGAGCGAATTACCTGCGGTCGGCTCACTACCAGGCCGCGGCCACTCATTTTTGCCAGCACTTCACTGACGCGCTGGTCAACTTCCTCGAGCTTGATCACGTCCGATTGAAAGGCGCGATGGAGCTCGCCGTCGACTGGCCAGATAGCCAGGCCAATCAGGTTCGGATCTTCCTGCAGCGTCTTTTGCAGTCGCGCGTCATAACCGCTGTCATTGAGAGCATCGATACTTCCAGCTATCTCAAAAGCGCGCGCGAGTCCTGCTACAACGTCGCGGTATCTTTGGCCGTATAGTTCTATCTGACGGGCCTTGTCCTGCACCAACTGAGCTTGATAACGTCCCTCTACCGACCGCAACTCCTGCGCGGTTCGGTTGGAAAGCAGACTTCCCGCGAAGACCAGGGGTAAGAGTCCGACGAGCAAGAGAACGCCGAGGACGATGTATAGCAGGCGGATACGCCCAATGTTTTCCAGCATGAGGTTAAGACTAGTCAGTTGGGAAAATGGAGCCGTACGGAAGGTCTTCTGAATCCGAGCCGGCACTGGAGTCCGGCGAGCGACCCTCATTATGGTCAATGGGGGTGTAGCTGTCAACGGTTTTGCAACCTTTAACTGCTTGTATCATGGGATTTAAGTGCCATATCGCAGGGCTGCGTGTCTTCTAAAGTCGGCGCCGCCTGGCTGGGAAACGGCTGCTAACCTCAACAGTGACGTGATATTCAGACCCAGGAGTCGTTAATCGCGTCTAAACCAATGAGCGCAAAGCCTTGTCGCGCTCGAGTGTGGAGTCCGATCGCGGCCGCTAGGCCGGAAGACAGGGAATGGAAATCCTTACGAGCGACGAGCAAATCGTAGAACGCGCTCTGACCGGGGACGCTGATGCTTTTGGCGAAATTGTTCGTCGCTGGGAGCGCAGGATCTTCGCGCTTGCCTTTGGCATGCTCGGGCGCGAAGAGGATGCTCGCGATGCCACACAGGAAACATTTCTGGCTGCGTTTAGAAACCTGCGCGGATTCCGCGGCGACGCCAGAGTCTCGTCCTGGTTACATCGCATCGCAGTGAACCAGTGCATCACGCGTCAACGCCGCGCAAAGGTCCGCAAAGAAGGCGCGCTGGAGGATGAAGAAGAACGGCATGCTGCCATTTTTGCGACGCCGCGGGAGTTATCCCCCGCCTGGGTTGCTGAAGGACGAGAGAGCTGCGAGGCGGTGCGCCGCGCCGTTAACAGTTTGCCCCATGAGCTGCGACAGGTAGTTGTGATGAAGGAGTTTGAGGAACTCACGTTTCGCGAGATTTCCGATGCTTTGGATGTTCCTTTGAGTACGGTGAAAAGCCGGCTCTACACGGCTTTGCGACAATTGGAAATGCGCTTGCAGAAGTTTGGTTCTGATCAGCTTTAACTGTGGGAGTCTGAGATGGAAGACAAAATTGGAAATTTGACCTGTGAACGCAGCGACGACCTGATCTCTTTTCTTTACCAGGAACTCGACGAACGGCAAGGTGGGTCTTTTGAACAACACCTGGCGGATTGTCGTTCCTGCTCACGTGAACTAAGTTCCTTCAGCGCGATTCGAAACGGTGTCGTCGCGTGGCGTGAGCGGTCGCTTGGGATCATCAATCAGCGACCAGGTCTTGCCTTCAGCTTCGCCGAAAAGCCTTCGGCAATAGCGGCGATTCGACAGTTTTTTGCGCTTGCGCCGCTTTGGTTAAAAGGCTCGGTTGCCTTCGCGTCAGTGCTGTTGTTCGCGGCCGTCGCGTTTCTGGTTGTGAGTTTAAAGGCGAAACCTGCGACGTCGCTGGCTAGCTCCGATAAGGTTTACAGCGAAGCCGATCTCAGGGCAAAGGTCGAAGCAGGAATCCAGGCGCGTCTCAGGGAATTAAATCCCCAGGATGCTACGGGGAAGGAAGAGTTGACGCGAACACCTTTAGTGGTTCAGCAGTCAAAGCCAAAATCATCCAACGTGAAAATTCGACGAGCTCCGTTGACAAAATCGGAGCGCGAACAACTCGCTGCAGACTTGCGGTTGATCTCGCCTGACGAAGATGATCTTAGTTTATTGGGGGAACAAATAAACAGATAGCCGCCCCAAAGAGGTATCATGAAAAGCATCAGCCGACTCACTTTTTCCTTTTTACTTGCTGCCTGCGTACTGTTGGCTCTAGCGACTAATATGCCGGCGCAGCAGCCGCTTCCGGAAAATCAGCAACCGGGCCCATCCGCCGATCCGATTCGCGATCTGAATTTAAATCCGGAACAACGTGAGCACATTCGAGCGATCCGCGAAGAACAGCGCGACGAACGAGCCGCGGTCAACCAGCGTCTGCGCGAAACAAACCGCGCACTTGAAGAAGTGCTGGACTCGGAAAATCCCAGTGAGGCAGAGATTGAAAGGCATTTGCGGGCCATCGCCGAAGCCCAGGCCGCATCACTGCGGATGCGCGTCACGATGGAAATGAAGGTGCGAAAAGTTTTGACACCTGATCAGTTGGCGACGCTGCGAGTGCTGCGCCAAAATGCCCGGGATTCGCGACGCGAGCGGCAAATTGAGAACAATCAGCGGCGCCGCGAAGGAATCGAGAGACGCAGGCTGCCAGAGCGGAACACCATCGGGCCGGTATATCCCAGACGCTTGGATCCTAACCGACGACCACAGCGATGATTGCCCTGATGCCCCGCGAAGTTTGAGCCGGCCGTTCGCATTTGGCCGGCTCTTTTTTTTTCCGGCTAAGCAGACAAGCGTCGGCCCCCAGCTCGTCCTTCCTTTCCCTCACACGGCAGAATCTGCTTTCTCGTGTTAAATTTACAGCTTGACGCATTGCTGGCAATTTGAGCATGATAGGCCGACCCTAAGGCATTGGTGGGTTGGGGAAATCTAGGCCTACACAAACCCCGCCGCGCTCAGCAAGCCATTAGCTAACAAGAAGATCTACGCGTTAATTATTCGACTCGATTAGCAGCATCGAATGAACTTCGCCACACGCGCTCTGCTTGAATTGCAGGAGACGACGTTGCTGGCGGCTCGCGCCGCTCGCGGCCTCTTCAAACGTCCCCATTACGTTCCAGAAATCATCACTCAGATGGACCTAATCGGCGTCGGATCGCTGACCATCGTACTGCTCACCGGGTTTTTCACTGGGGGTGTGCTTACGCTGCAAACCTTCCCCACGCTGGCTTTTTATGGGGCGCAATCGCAAACCGGTAGATTGGTCGCGATTTCCCTTGTCCGCGAGCTCGGCCCCGTCCTGACCGCCTTGATGGTAACTGGGCGCGTTGGATCAGCCATCGCTGCTGAGCTGGGATCGATGACCGTCTCGCAGCAAATCGATGCGATGCGGGCACTCGGAACTGATCCCATTCGGAAGCTGGTGGGACCGCGCCTCGTCGCGTTGCTTGTCAGCCTTCCCCTCTTGACCGTGATTGCTGATGTTGTTGGGATCGGCGGTGGGGGCGTCGTGGCCACAGGACTTTATGGCCTGACAATGGATCAGTATCTAACATCCGTTCGCGAGGGGATTACGTCCGATGATATTATCGGCGGAGTAATCAAGCCTCTTTGCTTCGGCGTGATCATCGCGGCAATCGCCTGCTATAAAGGTTTGAGCACGGAAGGTGGAACGGTGGGTGTCGGGCGCGCGACTACTCGCGCAGTCGTGCTGGCTTCAATCGTTGTAATTATTACCGACTTCTTCTTGTCACGCGGCCTCCAATATCTTCTCGGCATGCCCGTGGCCTAACGAAAAAAAGCAATCATGTCTGAGCTTGCTACAAATATCGCCGCAACTCATCCGATGATCGGAGAAATAAGCGATCACGCCGCTGAGTCGACCTTTGCCGAGGTTGATGATCATAATCGCGTGACGCCGGCGATTGAGTTTCGCAACGTCCATCTTTCCTTTGACGATAAGAAGGTCCTTGACAATCTTAGTTTCAAAGTCATGCGGGGTGAGACCAAGATTATTCTGGGGGGGTCGGGCGGTGGCAAGTCGACGATCATCAAAATCGTCCTCGGACTGCTTAAACCCGACGCCGGTCGCGTGCTGGTTGATGGCGAAGACATAACCAATTACAACGAAGTACAGATGATGACGGTGCGTAAGAAGATCGGGATGGTGTTCCAGGAAGGGGCGCTATTCGATTCGCTTTCAGTTTACGAAAACGTCGCGTACCGACTTAACGAACAAGGAGTTCCTCCCGAACAGATCGAGCCGGAAGTGAGACGCATGCTACGCTTCGTCAACCTGGAAGATGCGATTGACAAGATGCCGGCCGAATTGTCAGGCGGTATGCGCCGACGCGTCGGTATTGCTCGCGCACTAATTGGCGATCCCAAGATTGTTTTGTTTGACGAGCCGACGGCGGGACTCGATCCGCCGACTGCCCGGACGATCTGCGAGCTGGCCATGAAGCTGCGAGACCTGGAGGATGTGTCTTCGATTTTCGTGACACACGAAATGAATAATCTTACTTATCTCTGTTCCGAATACGCAGTGGTTAACGAAGCTGGCGAGGTCGTGTTTGAGCGCGAGGGCGAGCGTCTCTGCCTGGTCAACAGCAAGGTGATGATGATGCGACAAGGAAACATTATTTTCAGCGGCACAGATGAGAGTTTGCGCAACGCTGAGGATCCCTACATTCAAAAGTTTCTCCGGGGACGGTAGGATACGTCATTTAGGAGGGTGTCATGCCGCCATCAAAGAAAACGGTGTCGTGGAGAGAGCTTCGAGTCGGACTGCTGATCCTCGGCTCGATCGCCATACTTGTCTTTCTAATTCTGAACGCCTCGGGAGATATCAACCCGTTCAGCAAGAAGCTGCACCTCAGGGCGCGATTCGCCGATGCGAACGGCTTGCGTGAAGGCTCAGAAGTCAGACTGGCGGGCGTGCGTGTCGGTAAGGTGGATAAAATCCTGCTGCTCACCCCCTCGAGTGAGCCAAACGCGCCCAAGGTCGAGGCGCAGATGACGATCAATGGCACGATTGATGGACGGCCGGCGAATGATCGCATCCGCACGGATTCGACTGCGCAACAGGGTTCTCCCAGCCTGCTCGGCAACGAGATGCTGATCAATATCACGCCCGGGTCGGCCATCGGTCAGCCGGTGGCGGATGGCGCGATCCTGCCATCTTCATCTTCGAACACCGTAAACGACTTCGCGACTTCCGGCACTGATCTCGCTCAAAGACTGAGCAAGTTGTCTGACGAAATCAACGGAATGGTTCGCGATGTGAAGGATGGTAGGGGCACTGTAGGCAGATTGTTTTCCGATGAAGCGCTTTACAATAATCTCAACGCCACCATTCGTGAGACTGAGGATGTAATGCGGCAAATCCGCTCGGGAGATGGTTCGGCCGGAAGATTCATCAATGATCCGGAGCTTTACAACAACGCCAATACCATTGCGAACCAGCTTCGTTTGATCGCCGAAGACCTGCGCTCCGGGCGAGGTACCGCCGGTAAATTGCTGACAGACGATCAGCTCTATGTCCGCATCAATCGCACCGCCGATCGCTTGGATCGCTCAGTTGATCAGATCAATTCGATGATTGTAGAAATTAACGCCGGGCGCGGTACCCTGGGGAAACTGATCAAGGACGAGCAGATGTATAACGACGCGCGCGCCGCTATCGCACGCTTTAATACTACCGCCGAACGCATTGACAATATGGTGGCCGCGGCCCAACGCGGCGAGGGCACGGTAGGAAAGCTGCTAACCGACGAAGCACTTTATTCCAACGTCAATCAACTTTCATCCGAAGGCGTCAAACTCATCTACGACTTCCGCCAAAATCCGAAGAAGTACTTAACGATCAAGTTTGAACTCTTCTAAACTGTCCTGCCCTAGAACGGATTTTCGTCGGCTGGATCGACGGCACGGGGAGGTCATTGAGCCGGAGATAGACGCCGAGCGGTGATGAATGTTGTGGTTTAGAACGAAGCCGCGCAGCACAGCTACCTTTGGCAAGGCAAGCAGCGTGATCCCATTGCGCCGCAGCTGCCACATCTTCACGAATTCCTGATCGGTCGTCCGCGCAATAGCAGCACGCGCCGTCGCCACGTTGTTATCAAAAGCCTCCAAAAGCTCGGCGGCAGATTCAGGAATCGTCGCAGTCGGGAGCGGCTCCCCGCCCGGCGCCAAATCAAGCGACTCGTGCTCAAGGGTGTAGCTTGTCCAGCTTGGCAGGTTGCTTAGATGAGTGGCGAGACCTCCCATCGACATCGACCTCTCGTGCGGCTTCCAATCAAACCTCTCCGTCGGCACGCGCTCCAGCGTTCGACGTGTCCTCGCCATTTCCAGGTCAAACTCCGACAAGATTGAGTCACTGATTGCCATGGATCCTCCTGAAAACTATTGAAAGTGTTGGGGTGGCCAGAATGTGAAACCAAGTCGTCCGTGTCCAATGACAGGAATTCACGCTCTCGCGCGTGCGACCCATTCACTCAATTTGTGCACGGTCGGCCTTAGCGTCGGCGCTCAACGCTCGTCGCCACTCGGTAGGGTATGTGAGCGGGAGCGACCCTCGCTCTGGTCGCTTGGCGCTTAACGCTTTTCCTGCACTAACACTTGAAAACTCGCAGCCATGCCATCGGGCAGAATCAACTCGCGACAACCTGTTCGCAACCGCAGGTTTTCCGCCTCGTCCGTACTTTCACTCTCCCTCAATTCCAATTCGTCAAGCAGCCCGGCACTCATCAGGAACCGATCCTGACGTTCAAAAGTTAACGTCCGCAAATTATGATGAGAGCCGATTTGGATCACGTCCGACCAATTGACCGAGCTTGTGATGTCCTGTTTACCAGGCGCGGCCAGCAAGTCATCGACAAACTGCTGCCGGCTGAAACTACGCAAAGTTCCAGCGGGCCGAACAGGCGATAAGATTTCATTCGCGGTGTTGCCGTAGTCTACTGTCACCAAATATCCCCGAACAAGCGTCTCAGCCGCCGTACCAAGCCATCTCCTCAATTCCAGATTCACCTCCGCAATCTGGCCTTCAGCCAAACTCACTAGCGCTTGCGCAAAGTAATTTTCCAGATCGGGCGTTGAAGGCTCTTGGATTACCCATTCGAAACTTCCCTTGTCGTTCGTTTTGACGAAGAACTCGACAAGTTCTCCCGCGCGTAGTGACACTCGATGAACTGGAAAAGCGTCAAGGAGTTCGTTCGAAAAGATAACTCCAATCTGAATACTCTCCAGGTTTGCCATGCGGGCAAATTGCACATGCGTCCCAAACCTCGCCAGCCGCTCTGCCGCTAACGCGCGTGACGAAGGACTCAACTCATCGATCACGTAGCGAGTGGCCTTGAATACTTCAGGCGAACGCAGCCGAAGTGTGTCGAGCACTCCTTCCGCAAACTTTCCGGCTCCAGCGCCGGCCTCGAACACAACCCAACTTTCAGGCGCACCAAGATTGTGAAAGAGACGGGCGAAATATTTAGCGAAGGTAGCCGCAAAGAGGACGCTACGCTCAGGGCTCGTCCAATAGTCGCCTTCCCGGCCCCAACGCTGACCTTCACGAAAGTAATACCCTTCTTCGTCGTCGTAGAGAGCGGCGGCCATGAAATCATGAAAAGTGATCGGGCCTTCGCTTTGGATGCGCGCGCGCAGGCGATCAGAAAGCGATAACATCGGGCTATTGCTTGGTGGGATCGTCCTTGTCCAGCAGCCGAGTTGTGTTTTCGGTGATGCTGGGTGGTTGGAAGATTTCTGCGGTGTTAGGACGCGTGCGCCACGTCGGTGGCGGGACTGCTGCAGGCGGTAGCGCCCCCGCGCCCGGTGTCGCTTGAAACTGCGCCGGCATCACGGGAGGAGTGTATGTAGGCATCATGGGTCGGTAGCGAGGCGCTCCTTCCTCAAACAGCGCGGCGTAGAGCATCCTTAACAAGCCACCCAGGAAAAAGAAAATTGCCGCCATTGGCGTGAGGATGTCAAAGAGGTTTCCGGCATTGAAGCTACTGAGCACACCCAGGAGCGGAACCAGGATTATCCCCAGTAAGAGCAACAGCGCGCCCTGCTTGACTCCCTTGCGCTTCGGTGAGGGCTCTTTGCTAATTGGTCCGGGATACGAAGGAAGCAGGCCACCAGTTGCCAGCACCTGAAGTACAGCCTCGAGCGGAAATCCACAGCGGGAACAAAACCTAAGGCTGGCTGTAATCTGTTGTTGACCACATTGCGGACAAAACATCTATCAGTTCTCCTGCGGAAGGAGCCAGCGCATTGCCGACTGCCGATTTGCGACTGCCGATTGTAACAACTAAGGAATCAGGTTCGGTAACGGCCTTTGCAATCAGGAAAAGTCAGGGTCTGACCAAGTGATGCTGACTTCACTTTGAACTACCTTGATTCGACGCCAGTATGACAGCGGCACGTTCAAGATTTCCAGCCGCGCGAAGCAGTGTTTCCAGCAGTAGCTGAATTAAGGGCTGCCTAACATTGCCGGGCAGAGCTATAAACTTTTTCAAATCTTCGTCGTCCTTTAGCCGCGTGAAAAACTCGTTGCGCGTCCGGGTAACCTCATCGAGATATTCATTAACCAACACCGGTGTGGAAAGCGTTTCCGGCAACGTCCATTCGAAGGGATCGTCCCAAAGGTTGGCGTTCAGGCCGCCGCAGGTTTGCTCCACAGCTCCAGCGCTTCTGAGGATTAGTTCTCCAACCGAAGTGGTAAAACCGGGCAGGTCTGCAGGCCGGTACAAGATCTCGCGGGGTACCTGTTGCAGTAGCTCGCGCGTGCGGGAGTCGATCAAAGCAAACTCTCGCTGCAAACTCTGAACCACCGCGCGAGGTGATTGAGCTTGGGCACTAACCGAGCAGTTCATGGGGAGAGAGGTGGTTCCGAGTCGAGCTAGCGGTCCTTAACTCGGCGGTCCGTTTCTTGAAGGACTGTGCCGAAGCTGCGGCCGCCCCAACTGAAGCCAGTGTAAATCTTGCCCTTCGTTCCTACTCTTGATCCGCGCGACGGAACTCCACGTGTAGTGACGACCCAAAGCCTGCCAGTCCCATCGTCGATCTCGTAAGCGCCGTTGCCCAACACGCCGTAGCTATCGGTAACCGTACCGACAATTCCAACCTCTTTGTTGCGATAGCGGCCGGGGTCAGCGTTGATCCGGGAAATGGTTTCTTGTTTTGGGCAGGCAGTTAGAAGCACGGCCCCGATCAAAATCAGCGAGCCCAGGCCCGCCCGTTTTGCTAAATGCATACGCGTCTCCTTTTCCGTTGAGTTTCCTTTACGGGAGAGCGCCGCACTCGGACCACCGATGCTCGAACGAAGGGAGCGGCGTTACAGAGATGCCGGACTCGCGGAAACAGTTTTCCGCGAGTCCTGCCAGGCAAAATACTTTACTTGCCAAACCAGCCAATGGGCTTGCCGGAAAGATCGACCCAGACGCTTTTCACGTTGGTGTACATTTCCAGGGCGTGCTTGCCCATTTCCCTGCCGTAGCCCGACTGCTTATAGCCACCGAAAGGCGAAGCGGCATTGAACATGTTGTAGGTGTTAATCCAGATCACTCCGGCCCTGATTTCTTTGGCAAAGCGGTGAGCGCGGGTGATGTCTTTCGTCCAGATACCGGCTGAGAGGCCGTAGATCGTATCGTTGGCTTGCTTGATTAAGTCGTCTTCATCGCGGAAGCTGATCACCGACACCACTGGCCCAAAGATTTCTTCCTGGGCCACGCGCATCTGGTTTTTCACGTCAGAGAAAATCGTTGGTTGGAAGAAGTAGCCTTTCTGGAAAGCACCTTCCAGCTTCGGCGCCACTCCACCACTGATCACGGTCGCGCCTTCCTTTTGCGCGATATCGCAATACCCTTTAATGCGGTTAAGCTGTTCTTCGGAAACCTGCGGCCCCATGTGGGTCGCTTTGTCCATCGGATCGCCAACGTTGATGTTTGCCGACTTCTCCTTGAGCCGGCCGACAAATTCCTCCTTCACGTCCTCCTGCACAAAGAGACGCGAGCCGGCGCAACACACCTGACCCTGATTGAAGAAGATTCCCATCATGGCGCCATTAACTGCCTGCTCCAGATCAGCATCCGCAAAGACGATGTTTGGAGCCTTCCCGCCGAGCTCGAGAGAAACTTTTGTCAGATTGTCGGAGGCGGCCTTCGCGATAAGCTTGCCTACTTCAGTGGAACCGGTGAAGGCGACTTTGTCGATACCGGGATGAGCTGCAAGGGCTGCTCCGGCAGTTTCACCGTAGCCGGGTACGATGTTCACAACACCTTCCGGAAACCCGGCCTGCTCGATCAGCTTTCCTAACTCCATCGCATTCACGGGAGTTTGTTCGGCGGGCTTCAAAACCACCGTGTTGCCCGCTGCCAGCGCCGGCGCCAGTTTCCAGGCTGCCATCAGCAGGGGAAAGTTCCAGGGAATGATTTGTCCACAAACACCGACTGGTTCACGGAGCGTGTAATTGAACATCTGACCAGGGACCGGAATCGTTTCGCCTTCAATTTTTGTGGCCCAACCGGCAAAGTATTCAAAGTTTTCCGCAACCTGGGGCAAGTCGACAAAGGAAGATTCCTTGATCGGTTTGCCGTTGTCCGCAGTTTCGAGCGCGGCGAGCTCGCTGCTGTTTTCTTCAATCAACTGCGACAGTTTGTAGAGCATTCGCCCGCGATCGCGCGCGCTGATCTTCGACCATTTGCCCTCAAACGCACGGCGAGCCGCCGCAACGGCTTTATCGATATCTGCTTTATCGGCTTCAGCCACTTCGGCCAGGGTTTCTCCGGTGGCGGGATTCGGTGTCATAAACGTCTTGCCCGATTCAGCATCAACCCACTTTCCATCAATAAGCAGTTGATACTTCCGCGGCGTTTTCGATTCGGCTGGTTGTACGGATGACATTGTTTTGCTCCTCTATCTTTCTACTACCGTAGAGCTGATTTTCATATGGCTTCGTTTCGTTAACGGGGAACGACAAACGGTAGTTTGTCTATAAGCCACCTTAAAAGTCGGTCGTACCTGCGAGTAGTTGGCGCAGCACGAAAGGAAGAATTCCGCCGTGCTGGTAATAATCAATCTCAATCGGAGTATCAATGCGGAGTGTGACCGGCACCGGTTCTTTTTCCCCATTCGCACGAGTGATGACGAGCGTCAGATCCTGTAGCGGTGACACTCCCGCCTCGAGGCCCATCAAGTCAAACTGCTCGGTGCCGTCTAAACTCAGCGACGCGGCGTTCATCCCTTCTTTGAACTGACAGGGTAGCACTCCCATTCCCACCAGGTTGCTGCGATGAATACGCTCGAAACTCTGAGCCACGACTGCTTTGACGCCGAGCAGTCGCGTCCCTTTGGCGGCCCAGTCACGCGAGCTGCCAGTCCCATATTCCTGTCCGGCAATCACGACGAGAGGCACGCCTTCGCTTTGATATCTCATCGCTGCGTCGTAGATGCTGATCCGATCGCCGCTGGGATAATGAATCGTAACGCCACCCTCGACGCCGGGGACCATCAGGTTTCTGATTCTTACATTGGCAAAAGTTCCCCTCACCATCACTT
>Ga0079218_10000389_pt1 | contig 12832 bp, 10 predicted proteins | sample NCCompost_FD_77181 | JGI IMG/M metagenome (GOLD analysis project Ga0079218, IMG submission 77181) | Agricultural soil microbial communities from Utah to study Nitrogen management - NC Compost | ecosystem: Environmental > Terrestrial > Soil > Agricultural land | place: USA: Utah | collected... | reverse complement strand
CTTTCACCGGGCGTGCCGACCCGGCATCCGATGGTCGCCGCAGCGCGGGGGCGAGGCGTCCCCGTGCTCTCCGAGCTCGAGATCGCGTGGCGGATCGCGGAGGACGAGACGGTGGGTCGCAACCGCTGGGTCGCGGTCACCGGAACGAACGGGAAATCCACGACGACGGCCTGGATCGCCGCGATCCTCGAACGCGGCGAGCGGCCCGTCGCGCTCGCCGGCAACATCGGCGCGCCGCTCTCCGGTTTCCTGGACAGCAGGGCGGGTCGCGACTTCGTGTGCGAGGTGTCCTCCTTCCAGCTCGAGACGATCGAGCGCTTTCGGCCCGACGTCGCCGTGCTCACGAACGTGACTCCGGACCACCTGGACCGTTATGCGAGCTTCGAGGACTACGCCGGCGCGAAAGCCCGCGTCTTCGAGAACCAGCGGGGGGAGGACTTCGCGGTCGTGAACGCCGATGACCCCGTCGCGAGCCGCTCGCGCTCCCGCGCGCGCCGGGTTCCCTTCTCCCGCCGGGGACCGGCGCCGGGCGGCACGTGGTACGAGGGGGGACGTCTCCTCTCCGAGGCGCGCGGCAAGCGCCGCGAGGTGATCCCGGTGGAACGGGTCGCCCTGCCCGGCGCGCACAACCTCGAGAACGCGCTCGCGGCTCTGGCGGCCGCGGAATGCCTCGAGGCGCCGACCGCCGAGATCGAAGACGGGCTCACGCGATTCTCCGGCCTCCCGCACCGCACCGAGCTCGTGCGCGAGGAGGACGGGGTGCGGTGGGTGAACGACTCGAAGGGAACGAACGTGGACGCGACGGTCAAGTCGCTGGAGGGTCTGCCGGAGAGGAGCGTCGTGCTCATTCTCGGCGGCCGGGACAAGCACGGCGACTTCGGAAAGCTCGCCCGCCCGGTGGCGCGCGCGGCGCGCGCCGTCCTCACGATCGGCGAGGCGGCCCCGAAGATCGCGGCCGCCCTCGAGTCCCGCGTGCCCGTCGAGCCCTGCGGGACGCTCGATCGCGCGGTCGCGCGCGCGGCCGAGCTCGCAGGTCCGGGCGACACCGTGCTCCTGTCTCCCGCGTGCGCGTCCTTCGACCAGTACGCGAACTTCGAGGAGCGGGGGGCGCACTTCGCTCAGTTGGTTGGGCGACTCGACCGAAGGGGAGGGATCTGACCCCCTTCGGGGATCAGACCCCATAGAGCATGGCTAGAAAGCTCGCTACGGACAAAGTGCTCTTCGTGCCGCTCGTCGCGTTGTCGCTTTTCGGCCTCGTCATGATCTACAGCGCCTCCGCCGTCTCGTCCGCGCAGACGTCCGGCAGCCCCTACCGCTATCTCGTCAAGCAGATTGCGGCCCTCGTCGTCGGAGGGATCGCCGCATTCGTCGTCTCGCGCACCGACTATCGGTTCTTCTCGCGGCCCTGGGTCGTCTACGTCGCGTTCGGCGGCGCGTTCGCGCTCTGCGTCGCGGCTCTCTTTCAGGCGCCGATCAACGCGGCGCGGCGCTGGATCCCGCTCGGGCCCGTGATGGTCCAGCCATCGGAACTCCTGAAGGTGGCACTCGTCCTGCTCCTCGCGTCGCTGATCGCGCGCAAGACGCTCGAGTCGGGCGACCCGCAGAAGGCCGTCAAGCCCGCTCTCTTCTTCACCCTGATCGCGGCCGCGGTCGTTCTTCTCGAGCCCGACCTCGGCACTGCGGCCTGCTACCTGATGCTCGTCGCCGTTCTTCTCTGGGTCGCCGGCGTCCGCGCGAAGCTCTTCCTCCTTCTCGGCGCCGCGGCGATCCCGCTGGCCGCCGCGGCGGCGCTCGGAGCGGACTACCGGCGCGCGCGACTCCTCTCCTTCCTGAACCCGGAAGCGGACCCGCTCGGCGCGGGGTTCCAGGCGCTCCAGTCCCTGATCGCGGTGGGGGCGGGGGGTCTCTTCGGAAACGGACTCGGCGCGAGCCGGCAGAAGCTGTTCTTCCTCCCCTATCCGCACACGGACTTCATCTTCGCGATCGTGGGGGAGGAGCTCGGCTTCATCGGCGCGGTCGGGGTCGTGCTCTGTTTCGGAGTGATTGCCTGGAGGGGTTTCCGCGCCGCCCGCCGGGCGCCGGACGCTTTCGGCGCGCTCCTCGCCGCGGGCGCGACCGCGATGCTCGTCGTGCAGGCCGCCGTGAACGTCAGCGTCGTTCTGGCCCTCGTGCCGACGAAGGGGATTCCCCTTCCGTTCGTGTCGTACGGAGGATCGTCGCTCGTCGCCTCCTGGATCGCCGCCGGGCTGATCCTGAACGTTTCGCAGCACGAAATCGAAAGGCCGGCCGAGACCTGAGCGCCGAGAATGTGGGCACCTACGTCATCGCCGCCGGCGGAACCGGCGGCCACGTCTTTCCGGGCATCGCGCTCGCGCGGGAGGTCCGCGCCCGGCGGCCCGAGGCGGGCGTCCTGTTCGTGGGGACCGGCCGCGGCCTCGAATCGAAGCTCGTGCCGGACGCGGGCTTCGCGCTCGAGCTCGTCCGCGCGTCCGGTTTCGCGGGGAAGCGCTTCGCCGCCCGGATCCGGTCTCTCCTCGAGCTCCCCGCCGGGTTCTTCCAGGCGCGGCGCCTCCTCGCGCGCCACCGGGCGCGCGCCGTGGCGGGCGTCGGCGGGTACGTGACGGTGCCGGTCCTCGTCGCCGCCCGGTCGCTCGGCGTCCCGACTCTCATCCACGAGTCGAACGCGTTTCCCGGGATCGCGAACCGGCTGCTCAACCGCTTCGCGACCCGCACGGCCGTCGGCCTGGCCGAAGCGAACCGGCGGCTCTCTCGCCCCGGCGTCGTGGTCGGGACGCCCGTCCGCCCGGAGTTTTTCGCGGTCCCGCCGATCGATCCGCTCGCGGCGACCCGGCGCCTCCTCGTCTTCGGCGGCAGCCAGGGAGCGCGGATCCTGAACCGCACCATGGCGGCGGCCGCGCCGCTCCTCGCCGCCGAGGGGATCGAGGTGATCCACCAGACGGGTGAAAGGGAGCTGGACGACACGCGCGCGCGCTACCGGGCCGTCCCCTCCGGCTGGAAGGTCGTGCCCTTCCTCCCGCGCATCCACGAGGAGCTCGCCTGGTCGGACCTCGTGCTCTCCCGGGCGGGATCCCAGACCCTGGCGGAGCTCGCCGCCGCCGGCCGGCCCGCGATCCTCGTCCCCTTCGGGGCGGCGACGCACGGCCACCAGGCGGGGAACGCGGACGTGTTCGCCCGGGCGGGAGCGGCGATCGCGATCGCGGAGACTTCCCTGTCCGCGGAAGGGCTCGCTCGCGCCGTCCGGGCGCTCTTCGAGCGGCGAGACGAGCTCGCCCGGATGGGGGAGCAAGCCCGAGCGTTCGCCCGCCCGGACGCCGCCCGCCTTCTCGCGGACCTCCTCTTCGAAGCCGAAGGAACGAAAGCGCTTTGAGGTTCCTCAAACTCTCCCGCATCCACTTCGTCGGCGCCGGCGGCGTCGGCATGAGCGGTCTCGCCGAGATCCTGCTCCTCTCGACGCCGCTCGAGATAAGCGGGTGCGACCGGGAGCAGAGCGAGAACACCGACCGGCTCGTCGCGCTCGGGGCGAAAGTCTCCCTCGGTCACGACCCCGCCCACCTCTCCGAGGTCGACCTCCTCGTGATCTCGTCCGCGGTCGACGAGTCGAACCCGGAGGTCGCCGCCGCGCGCGAGCGGGGCGTCCCGGTGATCCGGCGGGCACAGATGCTCGGGCAGATCATGCGCCTGAAGCAGGGGATCGCGATCGCCGGCACCCATGGCAAGACGACGACGACGTCGCTGACCGGGATGGTGCTGACCGAGGCGGGTTTCGACCCGACGATCGTCGTCGGCGGGCGGGTGAGGATCCTCGGCACGAACGCGCGCCTCGGGCGCGGCGACTTCCTCGTCGCCGAAGCGGACGAGTACGACCGCTCGTTCCTGGAGCTCACGCCGGACGTCGCCGTCATCACCAACATCGAAGCGGACCACCTCGACTGCTACCGCGATCTCTCGGAGATCCTCGACGCGTTCGTCCTCTTCGCCAACCGCGTCCCCTTCTACGGAGCGGTCGTCGCCTGTCTGGACGATCCGGGAGTGGGCGCCGTGCTCTCCCGGGTCGAGAAACGCGTCGTGACGTACGGCGAGTCGCCCCAGGCGCACCTCCGGGCGCGGGAAATCCGGCTGGAGGCTTCCGGAACCCGCTTCGACGTCTGGGACTCCGAGCACGGACGGCTGGGCGAGGTGCTGCTGCCTCTCCCCGGCCGGCACAACGTCGCGAACGCGCTCGCGGCGATCGCGGTCGGACGCGAGCTCCTGATTCCCTTCGAGACGATCGCGCAGGCGCTCGCGGGTTTCACGGGAGTCATCCGCCGCTTCGAGAAGAAGGGGGAGCGGGGGGGCGTCCTCGTCGTCGACGACTACGCGCACCACCCGACCGAGCTTTCGGCCACCCTCGCCGCGGCGCGGCAGGTGTACCCGGATCGCCGCCTGGTGGCGCTCTTCCAGCCACACCTCTACTCGCGCACCCGCGACTTCGCCACCGAATTCGGGCGGGCCCTCCTCGGCGCCGACGTCGCGGTCGTGACGGACGTCTATCCCTCCCGCGAGAAGCCGCTCCCGGGCGTGACCGGGCAGCTCGTCGTGCGGTCGGCGCGCGAAGCGGGACACCGGAACCTCCTCTATATTGCTGACAAGAAACGAGTTGCTGACCGGCTGGAGCGGCTCCTGAAGCCGGGAGACCTCCTCCTGACGATGGGCGCCGGCGACGTCGTGCGGTTCGGCGAGGGCTACCTCGCGGGAGAGGGAATCCGGAGGGCGGCGGGCGATGCCGGAAAGTAGGGACGGCGTTTCCTTCGTCGCGGTCGGGGGGCGGAACAAGTCGTTCCTGCGCCGCGGGGCGGTCGTGCCGCGGAGGCGAAAGAAGGGAAGGAGACTCCGCGTCGTCCTCGTCGCGCTCGTGATCGGCCTCTCCGGCGTCGGCCTCTATCGGTTCTTCGGAAGCTCGCTGTTCGCTCTTCAGCGCATCCAGGTGTCCGGCAACCACCGGGCGCGGACGGAGGAGATCCTGCGGACGGTCGAGCGCTGGCGTCGAGCCAACCTGATCGGGCTCGACCTCTCGCCGATCGCGCGCGCGATCGGAGTCCACCCGTGGATCGAACGGGTCACGATCTCGAAGCGATTGCCCGACGGCCTCGCGATCCGGATCGCGGAGCGGCGGGCGGTGGCTCTCTATCGAGACGGCACTCGCCTCTGGTGGCTGTCCGCGGAAGGACGCCCGATCACCCTCTACGATCCGCGCGCGGATCCGAACGAGTACGTGCTCGTCGCCGGCGATCGCCGCGCGCTCCCCGAGGCGGTGGGGTTGCTCCTCGATCTTCGATCGACCTCGACGGACTATTTTTCCGCGCTCTCGGAAATATCGGCGCTGCCCGACGGCGGTTTCGGTATCATGGATTCGATCTTCCGAAGGCCGGTTCGGGTTCTTCGACGGGACGCTCCCGCGAAGATCCGCGCGCTGCTCGAAGCGCGGAGTTTCATCGATTCTCGTGGGTGGGAGGCGCGGGCCATCGATCTCCGCTTCGCGGACCGAATCGTTCTCGTCGGCGCCTACGGCGCCGGGAACACCCTATGAGCCGGCGTCGCAAGCATGCCTAAACCCGAGAACTTTCTCGTCTCGTGCGACATCGGGACGTCGAAGATCTGCGTCCTGATCGGCGAGCAGAACGCCCACGGCGCTCTCGACGTGATCGGCAAGGGCGCATCCACGAACCGCGGAACCCGGAAGGGAAACATCGTCAACGTCGACGCGACGATCGAGGCGATCAAGCGCGCCGCCGAAGAGGCCGAGATCATGGCGGGGGTCCAGATCTCCCGCGCCTGGGTCGGCATCTCCGGCTCGAACGTCCGCTCTTTCAACAGCCGCGGCGTCGTCGCCGTCGCCGGGAAGGACCGGGAGATCACGCGCGAAGACGTCAGCCGCGTCATCGACGCGGCCCGCGGCGTCCAGATCCCGCAGGACCACGAGGTCGTCCACGTCGTGCCGCGCGAGTTCGCGGTCGACGGCCAGGACGGGGTCGGAGACCCCACCGGGATGGTTGGGGCCCGGCTCGAAGCGGACGTCCACGTCGTCACGGCGCCGGTCGCGGTGACCCAGAACATCGTCACCTGCATGAACAAGGCGGGGATCGAGGTCGTGGAGCTCGTGCTCGAGCAGTTCGCCGCCGCGGAGGCGGTGCTGACGACGGACGAAAAAGAGCTCGGGATCGTGCTGATCGACATCGGCGGGGGCACGACCGAGGTCGCCGTCTATCAGAAGGGATCGATCGCATACACGTCCGTCATCACGGTCGGAGGCGACCACTTCACGAACGACCTCGCCGTCGTGCTCCGTGCGCCGATCGGCGACGCCGAGAGGATCAAGAAGAAGCACGGCTCCGCGATGCGCGCCGGGGTGGGCGAAGACGAGATGGTCGAGGTCCCGATGGTGGGAGGCCGCGAGCCGAAGCTCTGTCCGCGCACGACGCTCGCGGACATCCTCCAGCCGCGCGCCGAGGAGCTCCTCGTCATGATCCACGAAGACCTGCAGCGGCTCGGCGTCGACAAGGAGGTCCGCTCCGGGGTCGTCTTGACGGGCGGCGGCGCGGAGCTCGACGGCCTCGTGGAAGTCGCGGAGGGGATTTTCGAGGGCCCGGTGCGAAGGGGAGTCCCGTCCGGCGTGGGCGGGCTCGTGGACGTGGTTTCGAGACCGGAGTGGGCGACGGCGACGGGCCTGCTGCTTTACGGGCACCGTCACAAGACGGTGCGCCGGCGGCCGCGCGGGATCTCGCGCGCCGCCGGGTCGGTGTCCCGGTTCTTCCGGGAGCTTTTCTGAGGGCGGGGGCCGCGCGGGAGCGGCGGGGCAGAAGGAATCCGAAACCGGGAGAAAGGGAGAGACCGATGGTGATCGAACTCGTTGACGATTCGAAGTCGAGGATGGCGATCGAGCTGGAGCGGGGGGACGCCTCGCCGGCGACGATCAAAGTCATCGGGGTGGGCGGCGGCGGGTGCAACGCGGTCAACCGCATGATCGCGGCGGAAGTGCGCGGCGTCGAGTACGTCGCGTGCAACACGGACCTTCAGGCGCTGCGGAAGACGTCCGCGTCGACGAAGCTCCAGATCGGCGGGCGGCTCACGAAGGGCCTCGGCGCGGGAGCGGATCCGGACGTCGGCCGCAACGCGGCGCTCGAAGATCAGGAAAAGCTGTCGCACATCGTCCAGGGCGCCGACATGGTGTTCATCGCCGCGGGTCTCGGCGGCGGCACGGGATCGGGCGCCGGTCCCATCATCGCCAAGCTCGCCGCGGAGTCGGGCGCGCTCACCGTCGCCGTCGTCACGAAACCCTTCGACTTCGAGGGCAAGAAGCGGATGCGCCAGGCGGAGAAGGCGGCGCGGGAGCTGCGCGAGCACGTCGATACGCTGATCACGATCCCGAACCAGCGGCTCCTTTCGTTCGTGGAGCGGAACACCCCGTTCCACGAGTCCTTCAAGATCGCGGACGACGTCCTCCGGCAGGCGATCCAGGGGATCGCGGACCTGATCAACTGTCCGGGCGTCATCAACCGGGACTTCGCCGACGTCAAGAAGATCATGTCGGACATGGGGCGCGCGATGATGGGGACGGCGACCGCCGAGGGCGAGAACCGGGCGGTTCACGCGGCCCAGGCGGCGATTTCCTCCCCGCTCCTCGAGGACGCGTCGATCGAGGGGGCGCGCGGGGTGCTCCTCAACATCACGGGAGGCCCGGACCTCGGGCTCTACGAGGTCAACGAGGCGGCCGAGATCATCCGCCAGGCCGCGGACCCCGAAGCCGTCATCCTCTTCGGCTACGTGAGCGACGAGCGGATGACGGGCGCCGTGAAGGTGACCGTGATCGCGACCGGCTTCGACCGGGCCGATCTCGCCGCGGACGAGCGCGAGCGGGAAGAGGAGGAGCCCCGCGCCTTTGCCGCTCCACGCGGCGGGCGTACGCCCTTCCTGCGCGGCGACGACTCGGGCGGCTTCGGGCCGAACTCCTCTTCGCGCGACGACTTCGACATCCCGACGATCCTCCGGCGCCAAATGGACTAGCGGGGTCAGGTCTTCACTGATCACCAGGAAGCTGAATACGCCTCACTGGTCCTGACACTTTGCTTCGGCAAAGTGTCAGGTGAAGACCTGACCCCTCTTCGTACCGAGTCGCCACGCCCGGCAAAGTGTCCGGTGAAGACCTGACCCCGCTTAGTCCCGGCGGTGGAGGTGCATCCGGTCCGCGAGCGCCCTGCGGCGCCGGATCATGGCGAGCCTCTTCTGCCGTCCCTTGTCCCGCCAGCGCTTGTAGGCGTGGGCCATTTTCGGGTGCCCGTGAAGGAACTTGCGCACTTTTCGGCGCACCGTCGGAGAGACGAGCGACAGGAACAGGATCCCCATCGCGAAGAAGAGGATCTGCGGCATTACGGGGATCAGGAGCCCGATGAATCCGAGGGTGAAGAAGAAGATCGCGAGGGCGAGGTTCAACGCTTTGTTCCGCCGGACTCGGGACGGCCGAGGCAAATCGACCGGCGGAGGCGTCGGGACGGCGGCGCTCATCGCGCTACCTTAGCGAAAGCGAGAGGCCCGCGCGAGTCTGCGGAGCGCGGGAGGGCTATTTGCGGCGAGGCCTCACTTCGATGTTGCGGGTGAGAAAGCCCGTGCCCGAGTGGCTGGCCGGGCCCTGCACGTCGACGTCGATGTCCGGCTCCGCCGCCCGCGCCGCGATCCCCAGCCGGTTCTGGACGTCGCGCACGCCCGACACCGAGTGCGCCAGGTCTTCGGCGAGACGCTTGCTCCATCGGTCGGTCACCGATCCCTCGAGTGTGATCTCCCCGCGCGAGACCGACACCGCGATGTCGCTCGGGTCGAGGTCGCCGTGCTCCTCGAGCCGTTCGTTCACGTCCTCGAGAATGCGCTCGTCCGATCGGACGTAGCCCTTCGGACCGCGTCCCGTGAAGCGCCCTCTCGAAGATTCGCGCGCGACCTGGAAGCCACGCCCCCCCTCGCCCGCTTCCGGATCGACCGGCCCGGCGTACGGATCGATGAACTCCCGGTGGTAGCCCTTCCCCGCGTAGAAGACGTAACCGGGGCTCGACCATTCGTCGTGCGGACGGCTGTAGATCTCCTCGCGGTCCTGGTCCGTCCAGCGCCCCGCCTCGGGTTTGTCGAAGCCGCTGCCGAAGCGATACTCGCTCGGCTCGCCGTGCTCGCTTCCCGAGCCCTCGTACGCGTCGAACTGCCTTCTCTCGTTTCCCCGACCGACCCGGTCCTCGCGCTCGTCCATGGTGGCCTCCGTTCGAGACTGGAAGGTGCAACCCGCGTGCCCCGAAACGGGCCGATCGCGCCGGCGCCGACGTGGTTCCAAAATTGCTGCTCCTCGCCCGGAGGAGAAATCATGAGCTCACGGAATCCCATCGACGAATTGCTGAGGAAGTACGGACTCGGCGACGGCCCGGCGAACCGCGAGGAAGCGCGGGCGCACTACGACCGAATCGCGGCGGAGGTCCCCGAGGACGAGCTCGCGTCGGCCATCGGACCGGCGCTCGAGACGCTGCCCGTGGACCAGATCGAAACCCGCGTTCGCAACTCGGCCACGGAAATGACGCCGCAGGAACGCGGCGGATTCTTAGAGACGCTCCTCGGCGGGCTCGGTGCGGCGCAAGGCGGAGGACTTCGGAACGTGCTCGAGCAGATCGGCGTTTCGCCCCGCGTCGCCGAGAACCCGCAGCAGGCGACCCCGGAGGACGTCGGGAAAGTCGCGGCGTACGCGAAGCAGGAGAGGCCCGAGATCTTCGACCAGGCGATGGCGTTCTACGCGAAGCACCCCACCCTCGTGAAGGTCCTCGGAACGCTGGCCATCACGGCCATCGCGAAGAACCTGTTCCAGAAGAGGCCGGGGCTGCTCTAAGCCTCGTTCCCCGGTCCGGTGCGGCGGCTTCCGAAAGGGCGGGCCATCGGATAACCTGCGCCGCACTTGATCGGCTCCCGACTCGGCCCCTACGAGATCACCGCCAAGCTCGGTGAAGGCGGGATGGGAGTGGTCTATCGGGGGACGGATTCCCGCCTCGACCGCGACGTCGCGATCAAAGTGCTCCCCGCGGCGCTCACCGCCGACACCGAGCGGCTCGCGCGATTCGACCGGGAGGCAAGGCTCCTCGCGCAGCTCCACCATCCCCACGTCGCTTCGGTTTTCGGCCTCGAAGAGTCGAACGGCATCCGGGCGCTCGTCATGGAGCTCGTCGAAGGGCCGACTCTGGCGGAGCGACTGGCGACGGGGCCGCTCTCGCTGGCGGAGAGCCTCCAGATCGCGCGCCAGGTCGCGGAGGCGCTCGAAGAGGCACACGAGAAAGGGATCGTTCACCGGGATCTGAAGCCTCAGAACATCAAGGCTCCGGTCGACGGCAAGGTGAAGGTCCTCGACTTCGGTCTGGCCAAGGCGATGGCGCCCGACTCGTCTCGTCAGGGGTCCGCCGGAGAGCTCACGCAGTCGCCGACGATGACACCCGCGTCGACGCAGATCGGGGTCATCCTCGGGACGGCGGCTTACATGGCCCCGGAGCAGGCGGTCGGCGGCACGGTCGATCGGCGGGCCGATATCTGGTCGTTCGGCGTCGTGCTCTGGGAGATGCTGACGGGGCGGCGACTGTTCGAGGGCGAGACCACTTCCCACGTCCTCGCGAGCGTGCTCAAGGACACGCCGGACCTGGCCGCGCTGCCGGCCGGGACGCCCGAGCGGGTCGTCGCTCTCCTGCGGCGCTGCCTGCGCCGCAAGCCGCGCGAGAGGCTGCAGTCGATCGGCGACGCCCGGGTGCTGATCGAGGAGGTCCTCGCCGATCCGGATCTCGAGGCGCGCGAGGCCCGATCGTCCGCCGCGTCTCCCGCCATCGTCCGCCCCGTCCTCTCGCGTTCGGCAAGGGTCGCGTGGCTCGCGGCCGTCGCCGGTCTCGCCGCTGCCGGAGTCTTCGGGGCGCTGTGGCTCGGCTCAGATCGGCGCGGGGTAGAAGACCGCACCGTCCACGCCGCGCTCGTGCCCGCCCCGGGAACGGTACTCGGCGACACGCTGGCCGTTTCACCCGACGGGCGCCGCCTCGTCTACGAGGCATGGGACCAGAAGACCGGCGCACGGGCTCTCTGGTTGCGCGACCTCTCCCGCGGCAAGCCCGAGCGCCTCGACCACACCGAGGGCGGCGAGATGCCGTTCTGGTCCCCCGACGGCAAGCACCTGGGCTTCTTCTCAAAGGGCGTGCTGAAGCGGCTCGACCCCGCTGGCGGTCCGGCGCAGGAGCTGTGCGAGGCGCCGACGCCGCGGGGCGGCGCGTGGGGTGCCGATGGCCGGATCGTCTTCACCGCTTCATTCCGCATCGGTCTGTCGATCGTGCCCGCGACGGGGGGCAAGCCAAAGACTTTGACGAAGCTCGGCGCCAACGAGAAGAGCCATCGCTTTCCGGTCTTCCTGCCGGAGGGCAAGACGATTCTCTTCCTGTCGCAGACCGCGGAGGGCGGCGCCCGAAACGATCAGAGCGGGATCGAGACGCTCGATCTCGCGAGCGGCAAGCGCACGCGCCTGATCGCGTCCAACTCCTCGCCGCTCTACTCGGCCGCCGGGCAGATCCTTTTCTGGCGCGACGGCACGCTGCTCGCGCAGCGCTTCGACGCCGGACGGCTGGCTCTCGAGGGCGAGCCCGTGCCGATCGCGAACCCCGTCAGCTACACGCAGAACGAGCAAACGCTCGCCTCGGTTTCGAACGAGGGCACCCTGGTCTTCCGCGAGGGTACCCGGGGCTCGCTCTCGCGGCTGATCTGGATCGATCGCAAGGGGCTCGGCCTCGCCGTGATCCGCGACCGCGAGCTCCTCCAGGGCTTCGCGCTCTCTCACGACGGCACCCGGCTGGTCTATGCGTCGAACGCCGTCGGACAGGGCTCGACGGATCTCTGGATCCAGGACCTCGTCCGGGGCGCCGCGAGCCGGCTGACCTTCGAAGAAGGCAGCGAGATGTATCCCGCCTGGTCGCGCGATGGCGCCTTCATCTACTACAGCAACGACCGGCGCAATGACGGGGTGATCTTCCGGAGGCGGTCCGACGGAACCGGTGCGGCCGAGGAGGTCGGGACGACCGACGAGGGAATCTGGCCGGGATCGATCGCCCGGGACGGCCGGTGGATGGTGGTCGGGACCGTCGCCGGAAAGACGGGGTGGGACCTGCTCCGCCTGGACATCGCGACACGCAAGGTGTCGCCGCTCGTGACCACGCCGTTCTTCGATCAGGATCCGGCGCTGTCGCCCGACGACCGACTTCTCGCTTACGCCTCGGAAGAGTCGGGGCGCTGGGAGATTTACGTGCAGGCCTTAGACGGCGAGCGCGGCCGGTGGCAGGTCTCGACCGACACCGGCCAGCGCCCGCGCTGGCGCGCCGACGGTCGCGAGCTCTTCTTCCTCGCGGTCCCCGACCGCCTGATGGCCGTCGACGTCGAACCCGGCGCCGTGCCGCGTTTCGGGACGCCCCGCGAGCTCTTCCGTTTCCCGGCCGACGGCTTCGAGGTTGCGCCGGACGGGCAGAAGTTCGTCGTCGCGAGCCTGGGCGGCGGCGACCCCGACAAGCCCATGACCCTGCTCACCGGCTGGCCCCAACTGATGACGAAGCGGTAGGGGGGTCGGAGAAGTAAAGGGGTCAGTCCTGATTCTCGACGAGAAGTAAAGGGGTCAGTCCTGATTCTCTGACTTTTGACCGGAAGTAAAGGGGTCAGTCCTGATTCTCTGACTTTTGACGGCGATACTCGCTGAGCTATTGCTCGAAAATCGAGCCCTGTGCTACTTTGCTCAGCCCGTCTG
>Ga0079218_10000388_pt1 | contig 12846 bp, 8 predicted proteins | sample NCCompost_FD_77181 | JGI IMG/M metagenome (GOLD analysis project Ga0079218, IMG submission 77181) | Agricultural soil microbial communities from Utah to study Nitrogen management - NC Compost | ecosystem: Environmental > Terrestrial > Soil > Agricultural land | place: USA: Utah | collected... | reverse complement strand
GCGGGCGAGACACGCACCAATCTCGCGACGCTCCTCAAGTACTTCGCCTTCCTGATCGTCATGGTCACGGTCTACGCCGTGATCTTCCACGTCATCATGGGCCGCATCGAGGGCCAGCAGCACTCGTGGATCACGGGCTTCTACTGGACGCTGGTGGTGATGACCACGCTGGGGTTCGGCGACATCACCTTTGCCAGCGACGTCGGCCGCCTCTTCAGCATGGTCGTGCTCGTGTCCGGCGTGGTCTTCCTGCTGGTCATGCTCCCGTTCCTGTTCATCCGCCTGTTCTATGCACCGTGGCTCGAGGCGCGCGTGCGGCTGCGCGCCCCGCGCGAGGTGCGGCCGGGTACGAGAGCGCACGTGATCATCACGGAATACGATCCGGTGGCCGTTGGACTGGTCGAACGGTTGAAGGATGCCAGGATCCCGTACTTCATCGTCGAGCCGGACGCCGAGAAAGCGGCGCGGTTCGTCAGCGACGAGTTGTCGGTCGTCACCGGGGAGAACGACAGCCGCGACACCTACGAACGCCTGCTCACCGCCGATGCGCGGCTGGTCGTCGCCAACTGCGAGGACACGGCCAACACGAACATCACGCTGACGGTCCGCGAAGTGGCGCCACAGGTTCAGATCGCCGCGATCGTCGAAGAGGACGACTCGGTGGACATCCTGCAGTTGAGCGGCGCCACCACCGTGCTGCCACTCAAGCGTCAGCTCGGCGAGTCGCTGGCCAATCGCGTGGATACCGGCCGGGCCGAGGCGCACGTGATCGGCTCGTTTCACGGGGTGCAGGTGGCCGAGCTGCCGGTCCGCGACACCGTCCTTTCTGGCGTCTTGGTGCGCGACACGCGCCTGCGCGAGCGAACCGGTCTCAGCGTCGTCGGGCTCTGGCAGCGCGGCCGGTTGCGGCCGGCGTTTCCAGATACGGAATTGCGGGCGGACTCCGTGGTGGTCGTGGCCGGGTCCGCGGATCAGATCAGGGCGCTCAACGTCCTGGTGGCCCGCCCCGGCACGGCAGCGCCCGTGCTCGTGATTGGGGCCGGCAAGGTGGGTCAGGCCGCCGCGCGCGCGTTGAAGCAGAAGGCGCTCGTCGTACATGCGCTCGATCACGACGAGAAGTCGCTGGCCATGCTGGCGCCAATCGTGGATGCGGTCTACGCCGGCGACGCGGCCGACCGGGAGACGATCGAACGCGCCGGGATCGGCGAGGCCGCGTCGGTACTGCTGACAACCAACGACGACGCGATGAACATCTATCTGGCCGTCTACTGCCGCAAGCTGAACCCCGGGATCCGCATCGTGAGCCGCATCACGCACCAGCGCAACCTCGAGGCGATTCATCGCGCCGGGGCCGATTTCGTCCTCAGCTACTCGTCGCTCGGGATCGAGAGCATCATGTCGATCGTCACCGGCGACGCGCCCGTCATCCTGGGCGAAGGCGTCCGGCTGTTCGAGGTGCGCGTGCCGCCGTCGCTGGCCGGTCGGCGGCTGGCGCAGACGGGCATCGGCTCACGGACGGGGCTGAGCGTCGTCGCCATGGAGATGCAGGGGCGTCTCACGACGCACCTGACCGCCGAGACCATGCTGCAGAAGGGGAGCACGCTCCTGATGCTGGGCAATCTGGACCAGCGTGAGAAGTTCGCCGACGCGTTCGAGGACTCGGCCGGCTGAGATCCGGCTAACGCGAGCCGGCAACCTTGGCGCGCTCCTGCGCTTCCACGGCGCGCTGCGCGCTGAGGATGTTGGGCAGGCCGTAGTTACCCTCATGGCAGGCGTACTCGTAGATCGGCTCCGCGATCCGCGTCATCGGATACTCGCCCTTCCACGGCCGATCCCACGTGTGCGGATCCTCCACCGTGAACTGATAGCGGATGGTCTTGGCGTCCACGAGGGTGAAGCGCTCGGTGACCTTCATGTGCTCGGACGAACCGCGGAACGCGGTGCGGTCCGTGAAGTTGGTCGTCTCGACGACCATCGTGTCGCCGTCCCACCAGCCGCGCGAGTCGCCGCGGATGCTGCGGATGGCGGAGCTGACGTGCGCGCGTCCGTCGAGCCGCACCACGCGCGCTACCGGCATCATCTCCGGAATCACCACGAACTCGCCGGGCGACTGCCAGATCTGCAGGTTGGAGTTGTAGCCGGTGGGCATGAGCGGCGGGCCCTCGTGGCCCCAGTAGATGCAGCGCTCTGAGATGCCGCGGGTCTGCGCCGAGGCGAACACGTCGACGCGCTTGCGCGCCGCCGCGCGCTCTTCGGCGCGCTTGCGGCCTTCGGCGTTCACCGGCGGGATCCTGCCGTCGGCGGGGTCGACCACGATCGACGTGCGCAGCGTGGAGACGCCCTTGAGCCCCTTTTCGACCATCCAGATCGAGTTGTCGTAGTGCGGGTCGTCGTCGGGCTGCGACAGGAAGCGCTCTTGCGCTCTCTTGGCGTACTCCTGTGCCTGCGCGGCGGTGAAGAACTCCTGATCCTTGAACTCGACCGGCCGCTCGACCGGCGTGTAGGTGGCGTTCGTCCAGTAGCCCTGCATGTCGGGCTTGCCGTCGGCCGTTCGCGGTGGGCTGAACTTCGCAGGCGTCTGCGCTTGAATCGCGAGCGCGGATGCGGCCACGAGAGCCGGAATCGCAAAGAGCAGAAGGCGTCTGGTGCGCATGAGCGAGAGTGTAGGCCGGGTATATGCTTCGCGCAACGAATAGGGGAGGTTACGAATGACGCATCGGACCCTCGCCAGAGTGTGCATGTTGGCCGTGATGGCCGCGGCGGCCGGCCAGGCACAGACGCGCGACACGCCCCGGTTGCCGTGGGGCGATCCCGATCTCGAAGGCACCTGGACCAACGCCACGTTGACGCAGCTGCAGCGTCCGGCGGAGCTGGGCACCAAGAGCGTGTTCACGCCGGAAGAGGCGGCCGACTGGGCCCGGCAGCGCATCGAGCAGACCAACGCCGATCGGCCGGCGCGGCCCGGCGAGGTGGGCGCCTACAACGACGCCTTCTTCGAGCGCGGCACCGGCGGCGTGAAGAGCCGGCGCACGTCGCTCGTGATCGATCCGCCTGACGGCCGGATCCCGCCGCTCACGCCCGAGGCGCAGCGCAAGGTCGAGGCGCGGCAGAAGCACGAGGCCGCAAGTCCGGCCGACGCTCCAGAGGACCGCTGGCTCACCGAGCGCTGCATTCTCTTCGGCGCCACGGTGCCGATGCTGCCCGAGCCCTACAACAACAACTACGCGATCATCCAGACGCCGGGCTACGTGATCATCCGCGTGGAGATGAACCACGACACGCGCATCATCCCGCTCGACCGGCGGCCGCACCTTGGCCCCGCGATGCAGCAGTGGATCGGCGACTCGCGCGGGCACTGGGAAGGCGGCACGCTCGTGGTGGAGACGCGCAACCTGAAGTTCAACGAGAAGAGCCGCTTCGGCGTCGGCTATCTGAACGGGCTGAGCGACGAGAACCTGCGCGTGGTGGAGCGCTTCACGCGTACGGACGCCGACACGATCACCTATCAGGCGACCATCGACGACCGCACCGTGTTCAGGCGGCCCTGGACCGTGGAGCTTTCGATGGACCGTGCGCGAGGCCCGCTGTACGAAGTGGCCTGCCACGAGGGCAACTACGGGATGTTCAACATCCTCTCGGGCCACCGCGCCGAGGAGCGCGCTGCGCGCCGCTGAAGGGCCGCCTGAAGGCGGCCCCCACATCAGAGCGGGTAGTGCCAGTTCGACGACGACGTGTGGCGGCGCTTCGGGTGGTGCGGGTGGTGCCGCATCCACTCGATCGTCTCGAAAACGGCGAGCCCCACGAGCAGCACGGCGACGACGCCCATCAGCACTTCGAGCGGGTAGAACATCGCAGCCATCACGAGGGGAACGACGAAGAAGCCTTCCATCAGCATGATCGAGAAGGGGTCGATCATGTTGGTGAGGTCTTTCCACTGGCCTCGAAGGAACTCGACCATGGCACCTCCCAAAGTTGACGCGGGGTCCTAACTATACGCCCCTGTGAAGCTCATCTGCCCGAGGGCGGTCTGAAGACCGCCCTCTACATTGCTCACCAGCCCGGCATTAAGTTGAAGCCGAAGATCCAGCCCTTGGTGGGGCGCTGAAACGCCCGGCTGATGTCGAACTCGCCGACCGCGAACCCGAAGAGGCTCACGCGCAGGGCCACTCCCGCCGACGCGACGCCGTCGCGCGAGCCGCCCAGGAACGAGGGCTTCTGGCCGCCGGTCCAGGCGGTACCCGTGTCCGCGAAGAGCGCCACTTCCACCGGCAGCGGGCCATACATGTTGCGCTCGGCGCCGAACGGGCGCAGCAGCGGGAACCGCAGCTCGATGTTGCCCACGAGCATGCGGCTGCCGATCAGCTGATCGATCAGCTCGCAGCCGCTCGTGGCGGTGACGCGGCACTCGTCGCTCGTGATGTTGCCGATGTCGTAGCCGCGCACCAGCCACGGGTAGCCGATGTCGAGCGGCAGGATGCGGTCGTCCAGCGCGCCGCTGCCGTAGCGTCCGAAGTGCATGGCGCGCACCGCGATGGTGTAGAACGGCGCCGGCATGAAGTAGCGCCGGTAGTCCGCGAGGAGGCTGTTGAACCGCAGCGTGCCGAGCGTTGGTGCCACCTCGAACCGGTAGCGCTGCCCCTGCACCGGGCTGGTGGCGCCGAACACGGACGTGTCGAAGACATAGGCCGCCGACGCGTTGCCAAGGTTCAGGGTCGGGCCAAGCGACGTCGTCTCCGATGATTCTTCGAGGATGCGGCCGGTCGTCAGCGAGAACGTCTGGGTGGTGACGATCTGATCGAACGAGATGCTGCTCACGCCGCCGGAGAACTCGACGCGCTGCGCGCGGCTGAGGGGATAGGACGTGACGCCGGTGATGCTGCGCTCCGTCTGCCGGAACACGAACAGCCGATCGGTCTGCACGACGTCGCCGTTCGGCAGCTGGCCGACACCGCTCTGGTACCCGCCGCTCAGATACGGCACCTGGCCGCCGACGATCCCCCAGTTCCAGCGCTTCGCGGCGTTGAAGTAGCCCACCTGCGCGCCGACGTCCTTGAGGCTCGTGCTCTGGCCGAACGTGGAGTTCACCTGCACCGCGGTGAACAGCGTATGGTTGCGCAGCAGATCGCTGAAGGCGAGCGCCACGCCGCCGCCGATCGAGGTTCCGAAGCGGCTCACGCCTACGCCGACGCTCGGCTGGATTACCGATTCGAGCTTCATCGTCGACTTGTACGGCTCGACCGGGTATGAAGCCGACTCTTCCGGCGACGGCAGCCCCCGCGCCGGGTTGTCGAGGAGCGCTGTCACCTCGTCGGTGCGGCGCTTCAGCGGCGGCAGCGTGGCGGCGTCGACCGCGAGTTGCCGCGGCGCCGTGCCGCTCGACTCGGTCAGGGTGTAGATGCTGTAGGTGCCGCCCTGGTAGACGGAGAACGCCACTGTGCCCGCGCGCGACGCCACCGCCAGCGCCGGGCTCAGGCCGGTGATGCCGCTCACGCCCGTCCCAATCGTCGTCACCTGCGAGGCCTCGGCTCCTCCGGGCGAGACGCGGTACACGTTCGAGACGCCGTCGCGATCGGAGATGAAGTAGATCGAGCGCCCGTCTGGCGCCCAATGCGGGTTGATCTGCTTGCCGCGCGCACTCAGCACGCGCTCGACGCTCTCGCTGGCCACGTCGATCACCGCGAGCTGATAGTCACCAAAGGACAGCTTCGCCGTGTCGGTCGTGAACCGGTCGGTTGAAAACGCGAGCCGGCGGCCGTCGGGCGACCACGACGGCTGCAGATCCGCAAACGCGTCGTTCGTGAGGCGGCGCAGCTGGTTCTGCTGCAGGTCGAACAGATACAGGTCCGTCAGCCCGCCGCGCTGACCGCTGAACGCAATCGCGCTGTCGTCGGGCGCCCACGCGGGCGCCAGGATCTCGTCCACGTCGCGAATCTCGATCTCGCGTTCGAGGTCGCCGTCGAGCGCGTCGTAGATCGCCAGCACCGGGCGCCCGCCCGCCACCGTGGCCACCGCAAGCCGCCGGCTGCCGCGGTCCCAGGCCCCCGCCGAGTGGATGAACTGGATGCTCGAGAAGTGTGGATTGGTCGCGGTGCTGGTGAGCTTCCGCACCACCCGTCCGTTCGACGTGTCCGCGATGAAGACGTCTACCGACAGCAGCGAGCGCGTGGAGATGAAGGCGAGCCAGCGCCCGTCCGGACTGAGCGCGGGCCCGACGTTGAGCTCGGCGCTGAACGGTTTGCCCTGCACGAGAGGGTCGCGCCCTTCGAGCTCGCGCCCCACGGCAAGGAGGACGGGCGCCGACACGCTCAGGATCGCCGCGTGCCAGTCCTTGGTGAGCTGGTCCACGTCGACGCCGAGCACCTCCTCGAGCGCCTTGTCGAGCTGGATTGCCGGCGCGATCGTGAGCAGCCGTGGAACGACGCCGTCGCCGAACCGCCCGGCCACGTACGCCCAGAACGCCTGGCCCCAGCGATACGGGAAGTACTCGGGTTTGTCGAGATCCTTGATGTGCGGGAGGCGTTCGCGCGCGGCGGCGTCGCGCAGCCACATCGTGGTGTTGGGATCGCGCGGCCCGAGCGAGAGGTACTCGGCCATCCCCTCGATGAACCACAGCGGCAGCCGGTTGGCGCCGGTCGTGCCCGGCTGGGCGCCCGGCACCGTGGTCATGTCGAACTGGAACGCGTGCACCAGCTCGTGACCGATGACGTGATCCGTCTCGGCGAGTGGCCCCGCCAGCGGCAGCACGATGCGGCGCTGCAGCGCCTCGGTGACGCCGCCGGTGCCTTCGCCGAGCACGCCGCCGACGACGTTGGTCTGCTCGAAGTCCACGTGCGACGCGTAGAGGATGAGCGGCTGCCGGCCGCGCAGCTCGTGACGGAGCAGCTGCCGGAGGCGCTCGTACCAGCGTTCGGCCAGGCGGGCCGCCAGCTCGGCGCCCTCCTGTTCGCGTGGATAGAAATAGATGTCGAAGTGCTCGGTCCTGAGCACTTTGAAGTCGAAGCTCTGATAGTGGACCTTGTTCTGCCCGAAGTACTGCGCCGAGACCGGCGAGCTCAGGAACACCGCCACGCAGCACAGCAGTAGCACGATGCGCTGTCGGATGGTGGTCATGACTCGGTGCCCGTGCAATCACCGCACCACGGCGAGGACGCGGTCTGCAGTGCGAGTTTGTGTTGTAGAGGGCGGTCTTCAGACCGCCCTGGTCCTCACTTGAGCGCGAACGCCGTAAGCGTCTGTCCTGCCGCCATCAGCACGAGCTGGCGCCCGTTCACCATCACCGTGCTGGGCGCGCCCCAGAACATGCCCGGCAGATCATGCCGCCACAGCACGCGGCCGGTGTCGGCGTGTACGCCCATCAGCGTGCCCCCGTCGTCGCCGGCAAACACCAGCCCGGTGGCCGTGGACAGCACGCCGCTGTAGGAAGGCGAGCCGTACGGCACCTCCCATTTCTTCTGCAGCGTCACCGGATCGAGGGCTCGCAGCACGCCGGTACCGCCGCGGTTGCGGCTGCCGCCGCCCATCACCATCGCGCCGAGCTGGTAGTTTTCGGGCGGCGGGTACGACATGAACACCTGACACGTCTCGCGCGCCGAGACGAAGAACAGGCGGCGCCCCGCATCGAACGACGGCGACGTGTAGCTGCTGCCGCCGGCCAGGTCCGGACAGGTGCGCACGCCGGCCGGCGTGGGCCGCTGGTTGGGCAGCTCGATCGGCCGCCCCTTGGCATCGACCTCCGTCGCCCACGTGGTGGTGACGTACGGCCTGGCTTGGATGAACGCGCCGTTCGTGCGGTCGAGGACGTAGAAGAAGCCGTTGCGATTGGCGGTGATGAGCGTCTTGCGCGGACGGCCGCCGATCGTCAGGTCCGCGAGCACCTGGATCTGGTTCGAGTCCCAGTCGTGTTCGTCGTGCGGCGTGTATTGGAAATGCCACCGCAGCTTGCCGGTGTCGGGGTCGAGCGCCACGACCGACGCGGTATAGAGGTTGTCGCCCTTGCGGTTGCCACCGTAGAAATCCGGGTTGGGATTGCCGACGCCCCAGTACACGAGGTTCAGCTCGGGATCGTACGAGCCGGTGATCCAGGTGGCGCCGCCGCCGCGCTCGAAGTGGCCGGCGGGCCAGGTGTCGCCGCCGGGCTCGCCGGGCGCGGGGACGGTGTTGAAGCGCCACAGGCGCTTGCCGTCCGTGAGGCTGTAGGCGTCGAGAAAGCCGCGCGTCGCAAACTCGCCGCCGGCCATGCCGACGATCAGCTTGTCCTTGACCACGAGCGGCGCGGCGGTGGCGGAGTAGCCGAGACGGTAGTCGATGAGCGGCACGTCCCAGACCGGCTTGCCCGTCTTGAGATCGAGCGCCATGACGTGCGCGTCGAGCGTCGCCATGAACAGCCGTCCGCCGTGCACCGCGAACCCGCGGTTGGCCATGCCGCAGCACACCCGGAGCGCCGGCGGCAGCGGGCGCTCGTAGTGCCAGATCGGCGTGCCGGTCCGGCCGTCGATCGCCCACGCGTTGTTGTTGAGGCCGGTGACGTAGAGGATGCCGTCGATGGCGATCGGCGTCGCCTCGAACTTGGCCTGACGGCCGAAGCCGAGGCCGGTCTCGAACGACCACGCCGGCACGAGCTTGCCGACGTTCTCGGGTGTGATCTGCGTGAGCGGGCTGTGGCGCGTGCCGGCGTAGTCGCCCGAGTGCGTCAGCCAGCGCGCCGGGTTCGCAAGGCCGTTCAACAGGTCTTTCGAGTTGATCTGTTGCGGCGACTGCGCGAGCCCGACGGTCGTGCCGGCGAGCGCCAGGCCAACGATCACATGGCGGAGGCCCTTCATTGCCATGCAGTCTGGCCGCCGTCGCCCCCCGCGGTCAAGGAAGGCGGGGACCGAGTTGCGTGAGCAGGCCGTGGAGGTCAGAGAGGAACCGCGCCTCGGAAATCCGGTCCCCGTCGATCCTGAAATGGTCGACCCCCGTCCACATGACGGCCCTTCCAGTCGGTGCCACGCCTTCGAACTCGCCGCGATGCGTGCCCGCCACGGTGTACCAGACGTCCACCCTGTTGCCTTCGGCAATCGTGTCGTCCAACGTCACGCGCAGGTCTGGAAAGCCGCTCAGGTGACGGCTCATGCTCTGCTTGATGGCACTGCGAGAAACGACCTGTCCGTTGATCGACACCTGTTCCGCGAACAGTTCATCGACGACGTTCAGATGACGCTGGTTGAATCCCTCTTCGAACCATCGTTGCACCAGCGCCGTGTGCCCTGCCGTCGAAGCGTCGCTCTGGCTCGGGCCTGACTGACAGCCCTGCGTCGCTGCCAGCATGGCGGCACACAGAATGGCGAGCCGAGCCGGCGGCTCCAGCCTTGCGAGCCCCTTCATGCCTGCGCAGTGTGCCGGCACGTCGCCGTCAGGTCAACACGCGTCCTCTAAGCCCGTCGGTACGTCCTGATTCCGCTGAACCGCGTCGCGCCAAGGCCCAACTGCAGGGCGGTCTGAAGACCGCCCTCTACATCACGGAAGCTCGAAGACCCACAAAGACGAGCCGCGGTCAGGGGGCGCTGCGAGCTCTGGCACCAGCGGCGCGTAGCTCGCGTAGTGAAAGCCGCCGCGGCCGGCGACGATCGCGATGTACTGCTTGCCGTTGACCGCGTACGAAATCGGTACGGCGCTCGACACGTCGTTGAGCCGTGTTTCCCACAGCACCTTGCCGCTGGCCGCGTCGTAGGCGCGCAGCGAGCGATCGAGCGCACCCGCGAACACCACGCCGCCGGCCGTGGAGAGAGTGCCCGTGGTGATCGGCGCGCGGTGGCGCGTGGTCCACATCGTCTTGCGCGTCTCGAGATTGATCGCCTGCACGCGTCCGTAATTGCCGTCGCTGTCGGGCCGCGGCCGCACGCCGAGGTTCACACCCGTCGACAACCCGCCGCGCCCGCCGCCCGGCACAGGAAAGAGATCCATGCAGGCTTCGACGATCGGCACGAACAGCGTCCGGCTCGCGGGCGAGTACGACGCCGGCAGCCAGTTCTTCGCGCCCGCGGCATGCGGGCACACCATCTTCACCTGCCCGTCGCCAGGCACGAGCTCCGGCCGGGTGATCTTGGCGCCCGTCTTCGGGTTGATCGACGTCACCAGATTGGTCAGGCCGAGATCGATCGAGAAGAGATACTGCCCGGACTTCGCGTCGAGCGCGTCGTAGATGCCGATCTTCCCGGCGGTGAACATCACCGTGCGGTTCTCGCCGTTGACGGGCAGCCGCGCCAGCTGCCGCTCGAAGGCCCAGTCGAGATCCCACTGATCGTTGGGGTGATGCTGGAAGTGCCACTTCACCGTGCCGGTGTCGGGATCGATGGCCAGCGTCGAGTCGGTGTAGAGCGCGTCGTTCGTGACACCGGGCACGGTGCTCGGCTTCACGAGCGGGCCGGTGTCGTAGGTATTGCCGGTGCCGAAGTAGGCGAGGCCGCTGCCGGGATCGTAGCTGCCGGGCGTCCACACCGAGGCGCCGCTGCGCTGCTGCAGCGGCATGCCGTTCCAGCTGTCGCCGCCGGGCGTGCCGGGCTGCGCGATGGTGTGGACGCGCCACGCGATGCGTCCGGTGTCGGCATCGAGTCCGACGATCTCCGGCCCGCCCGGCGTGGCGCCCACGCCCGTTCCGACGGTACCGATCATCACCTTGCCCTTGGCCACCAGCGGTCCGCCGCCAATCTGCTCGCGCACCTTCGGGTCGCCGATCGTCTGCTCCCATACGAGCTTTCCGGTCTTCACGTCGAGCGCGATCACGTGGACGTCCGACGTGCCCATGTAGAGCCGGTTGCCGTGCAGCGCGAGCCCGCGCTTGTAGCTGCCCGCGACGCCCTCGGGGAGGCGGCGGTCGTACTGCCAGAGCAGATCGCCGGTGCGCGCGTCGAGCGCCTGCACGCGATCGTTGGCGCCCTGCACGAACATCACGCCGTCGTGCACGAGCGGTGTGGACTCGGACGATCCGGCCGGCAGCGTCCAGCTCCACGCCACGCGCAGGCCGGCGACGTTGCGCGGCGTGATCTGGGTGAGCGGGCTGAAGCCCTGCGCGTCGTAGCTGCGCCGCCACGTGAGCCAGTCCTGCGGCGCCGGTTCAACGAGGTGCGCGTCCGAGATCGGCGTGAACGCGTCGAGCGGGTTGGCCCGCTTCACGGCGGGCAGCGCCGGGGCATAGGGCGAGAACGCGGTGACGCTGAAGCCGCCGACGGGGATCGTCATGCGCGCGAGCGCGGCCTGGTTGGTGGGCAGCTCGGCCGAGCCGGCGACGATCGCGTTGGCCTGCAGCAGGTAGGCCACCACGCGTGCCGTGGCCGCGGCGCCGAGCGAGTTCGGGCTGGCCGGCGGCATGGTGGCTACTTTGGCGAACAGGTTCTCGACGCTCTTGCCGCCGTACTTCTGCACGAACGCCACGCCCTTGAGCGCCGGGGCCAGCGCGCCGTCGTCGAGGCTGCCGCCGTGACAGCTCGCGCAGCTCGCGTCGTAGGCGGTCTTGCCTGCCGCCGCCTGCGCGGCCGTATACGTCGGGGCCGACTGCGTGGTCTGCTGCGCCTGGGCGAGGGAAAGGCCGAGCAGCACCCCTGCGCCGGCGCACGCAACGAAAGGACGACTGCGGCTCATAGGCTCCGAGTGTATGACGATTCGTGGCGGCTCCAGATCGCGCCTCGACGGCTAGAATGAGCGCCACGCTCCCTTCACCATCTGAGGACTGACACCATGCGACGTTTCATCGTCTTCGCGCTGGCTCTCGCGTTCGCTTCGACGGCGTCGGCCGCGACGGTCGACGGCCTGAAGATCCATTCGGCGTCGGCCGGGAGCGGCCGCACGACGCTCGTGCTCGTCCACGGCTGGACGTGCGACTCCTCGTCATGGGCGGCGCAGGTGCCGGCCCTGGCCAAGAAGTACCGCGTGCTCACGCTGGACCTGCCGGGACACGGCCAGAGCGGCTCGCCGAAGGACGGCAAGTTCTCGATGGACCTGTTTGCGCGCGCGGTCGAAGCGGTGCGCGCCGAGGCCGGCACCGACAAGGTCGTCCTCGTCGGCCACAGCATGGGCGCGCCGGTGATTCGTCAGTACGCGCGCCTCTTCCCGCAGCACGTGGCGGCGCTCGTGGCGGTGGACGGCCCGCTCGACATGCGGCAGTTCCCGGCGGAATTCAAGCCGCCGCCGCTCAACGGTCCCGAGGGGCTGAAGGCGAGGGAGGGGATGATCCGCGGCATGTTCACGCCGCAGACCTCGCCCGACGTGCAGCAGAAGGTGCTGTCGATGATGCTCAAGGCGCCCGAGGCCACGGCCATCGGCGCGATGATGTCGATGACCGACCCGTCGCTGCGCAAGGCCGACGTGACGCCGATGCCGGCGCTCGCCGTGTGGGCGGGCACCGCTCAGCAGATGCCCAACGTGGACGAGACGCGCAAGACGCTGCCGAAGTACGAGCAGACGAAGGTCGAGGGCACCGGGCACTTCCTCATGATGGAGAAGCCCGAGGAGTTCAACCGCGTGCTGAGCGAGTTCGTCGACCGGCAGAAATAGGGCTACACCGCGGTCAACAGCGTGTAGCCGTACTCCTGCGCGCGGTTGACCGCCACCACTCCCGCCGCCGTCAGGTGGCTGTTCGGAATCAGGTTGCGCACGAACTCGGTGTAGACCGCTTCCTGTACGCCCTTGGTGGATGCCGCCACCAGCCCCGCGAGCCTGTTGGTGGCCATGTCGCACACGGCGAAGTGCGTGCCGCGCTTCACGACCGATGAGATGGTGATGCCCCCGCTCGGCAGCTCCGGGTAGCCGGCGGCGTCGAGGAGGTTGGTTGACGGCGCCCGTCCGGTCTTCGGATCGGTGAAGCTCACCGCG
>Ga0079218_10000387_pt1 | contig 12852 bp, 10 predicted proteins | sample NCCompost_FD_77181 | JGI IMG/M metagenome (GOLD analysis project Ga0079218, IMG submission 77181) | Agricultural soil microbial communities from Utah to study Nitrogen management - NC Compost | ecosystem: Environmental > Terrestrial > Soil > Agricultural land | place: USA: Utah | collected... | reverse complement strand
TACTGGGATAAGCACCCGAATGCCAAAGGACACAGTCTGATTGCCGAGAGTCTCTATCAAAAACTTCTGGAAAGAAACGACGAAATTCCACTTTTTCAGGAGAGCGCAATTAGATGAAAGAACAACACGGAAGGCAGAATTGTTCTGTTCGTTTACCAGCCATTGGAACCATAATGGCCAGGACATGGCGGCTGAAACGATCTACGAGTAAGACATCAGGCAACTCGCGATGAAGGTCTTGTGCTTACTTGATAATGTGGTAAAGCCAGGAGACCGCTGGCTGTGGAAATATCTTCCTTCAAATACTGACGAGGTGGATTTTCTCATCGCCAGCGGTGCGTCTGACCGCTTTCAAAAATGGGGTAAGTTGCTCAACTACTACCCCGCCTATTGGCACTCGGGGTTGCGGGCCTTACTGAAGACTCGACAAACCCATTATGATTTGGTAGTCGCCTGGGAAGGCAAAAATGGCTTTCCCTATGCTGTATTGCGTAGCCTTGTCAGGCAGAAATCTCCCCCACTGATTATCCTGGCCTTCAATATTCGCGGCGTTATCAGCCACTTTCTCAGTCTGGCGAGGTTTGGACTGCGTTCGGTTGCGCGGGTGGTTGTTTTTACTCCTGGCGAAGTTGAGCAATACCAGCGGCTCTTAGCTTTGGCCCCCGAGACAATCAGCTATTGTCCTCATGGCTGGTATGATCCCATGCGGTGGTACGACCCTGAAAAAGTGAATAAATCTGAGGCTCTAGCGAGGGCGGGAAAATTTATTTTCGCGTCGGGCCGTTCTTACAGAGATTATGGCACCTTAGCTCGGGCGGCCGAAGGAACTGAAGTGAATGTTAAAGTCAGTGGTCGCGCCTTCAATTTGTCCGGGATTGAATTTCCCAAAAATATGGAAGTCACAGGTTGGCTGGCAGAGCGAGAGTTTCAGGACTACTTATATGAATCCTATTTCTACGTGGTTCCCCTTGAACCTATTGATCACGCCGGCGGCGACAGCAGTGTGCTCCAGGCCATGAGTTTCGGCAAAGCTACTGTGGCGACCCGCGCACCAAGCACCGAAACCTACATTCAGCACGGGGAGACTGGACTGCTGGTGGAACCCAATGACGTGGAAGGTATGCGACAAGCCATTCTCCATTTGTGGCGCAACCCGGACGAAGCTAAGCGTATGGGCCAGGCAGCACGACGAAGGTTCGAAGAAAATCACACCATCGACCACTTAGCGCAGCGTGTCTACAACATCGCGCTACAAGTCACTGGGAGGCAATCTGGATAACAGGAAATCTCAGCGACTCCTGACCCTGATCTTGATTGGGGCTGTTTTGCTTCGCCTGCTGCCAGCATTCTATATGGGTGACCAGGTGATCGAATTGCCTGGGATTCAGGACCAGATATCTTACGATGCGCTGGCGCGCAGTCTGTTGGACGGTCGAGGTTATAGCTTTACAGAGAACTGGTACCCATTCACTCCAGCCAATACGCCCACATCTCACTGGTCTTTCCTTTATCCACTCTATTTGGCTGGAATATATGCGATAACTGGATACCATCCGCTGATAGCCCGGCTTCTTCAAGGTGCTGTGGGCGGCGCTCTGCTATGTTTTCTTATTTACAAGATAGGACGCCGTGTGGTTAATGAAGAGACCGGGCTGATTGGCGCTGGCCTGGCAGCTGTCTATGGCTATTTCATTTATTACAACGTGGCCTTAATGACCGAAACGTTCTTTATGGTGTTGGTTCTGCTAACGCTGTATCTGGGTATAGAACTCAAAGAAAATCCTACACCAATACGCTGGGTAGGGCTTGGCCTGGCGCTGGGAGTGGCGGCTTTACTGAGACAGACGATTCTCATTTTCATTCCGTTTCTGCTCCTTTGGCTGTTCTGGGAATTAAAAAATCGAGGGGTCCGTTGGTGGTATTTTGCCATACCGGTAGTCGTCATCATTTTGATGATCACACCCTGGACCATCCGGAACTTTCAGGTATACCGCGAATTTCTTCTCTTAAATTCCAACGCTGGCTATGCTCTTTTTGCATCTAATAACCCTAACCTGGGAACAGATTGGCGTAATGACGCAGTGGTGGTGCCCGTGCCGGAGGAGCTGAGAGGACAGAATGAAGCGCAGCTTGATCGAGCCCTTACGAAACGAGGAATCGAATTCATCCTTGCAGACCCCGAACGTTATTTATGGCTGACCCTGGACAAAACACTTGAATTTTTCTGGTTCTGGCCATCCAGCACCTCAAGTCAAATAAGCAATCTGAACCGGGTGCTCTCTTTTGGTTTACTCCTACCATTTATGGTTTTCGGATTAATCCTTTCCATTTCCCGCTGGCGCAGCTTCCTCCCCTTGTATTTGTTTATTATCATCCACACAGGCATTCACTTACTCTCCTGGCCCGCACCTCGCTACCGGTTAACCGTCGATGCCGTGTCGATGGTCTTTGCCGCACTGGCCTTGCTTGAACTTAGCAAACATTTAAAAAGCTGGCGGCGCAGGAACTTGGTTTCTGATAAAGTGCAAGCATAAATTTCCGAGCCAATATGTCTTCAATAAGCACCTCTACAAAAGTCAAGACATCCACCTTGAGCAAACGGTCAGAAAAATTGCTGACGGTCATACTAGCTATTATGAGTCCACTGTTGCTTATTGGGTTACTCGAAGGCGCGGCTTACTTATGGGAGCGAAAGCAGGCTAACGGCCCTTATGCCTGGGAGCTGGTCGCCTCACGCCGAATGGATTGGGTACAATATCACAAACCGGGCGCGGGCTATACCTTGATGCAACCTGGCAGCCACTATGAATGGCAGAGCATCTCTGTAGATATTAATTCTCATGGCTTGCGCGGGCCTGAAACATCCTATGAAAAGCGACCCGGTACATTTCGTATTCTAAATCTGGGTGATTCGATGGTGATGGGTTGGGGGGTTCGCGAGCAAGATACTTACGGCCGCCAATTGGAATCGCTGCTTAATGAAAGCGGCAAGAGCGACCTAAATTTCGAGGTGATCAACGCAGGTGTGCCTGGTTGGAACTTGGAAAATGCATTAGCCTACTTAGAGGCAGAGGGTCTAAAGTATGAGCCAGATCTAATCGTGCTTGGCCTGACGTTAGCCAACGATATCAAGGGCAAAAGTGCACTGCTGGCAGACAATCAGCCCGCTACAATCAAATGGCTTCGTTCCAACACCTATTTTTGGCCGTTTCTCACCGTTCAGCTTCGCTGGATGAATGCCCGGGCTGAGGGTCGAGACCGGATCGATGTGATCGATCCACCAATTGACCCAGATAAGTATTTCCCACTAGACCCAGAGTCTGAACAGTGGAAGGAGTTCTGGAGCCTAGTGAGAGCGATCAACCAGCAGGCTAAAGAGAAAGATGTACCTGTCATGCTGATCATATTCCCATTGGAGTTCCAAGTACTCGACGAAAGTTATCCCACGCTTCCACAAGAGATATTTATGACCAGTGCGGAAGATGCAGGTATTCCGGCGGTGGATCCCCTGATCGCTTTTCAGCGAGCTTGCCGGGAGAAGCCGGGCGGCAAGTGTCAATTGGAAGATCGTTACTTATTTGCCGATGTCTGGATGCATCCTTCAGCCGATGGGCATCGATTGATCGCGGATGAGCTTGAGGCATTTATGTCTCAGATACTCGAACACTAGAGCATAACAACATCTCTGCGAAGGAGCTTTATAGAGCTGATGGACTTTTCCTTGACTGAAGAACAAATCAATTTTAAGAAATCGGTGATCGAGTTTGCCCAAAAAGAATTAAATGCAGGGTTGATTGATCGGGACCGACTCGGTGAGCTGTCGCGCGAGAATTGGAAAAAGTGCGCCCAAATGGGCATCCTGGGACTGGCCACCCCGGAGGAGTACGGCGGAAGCGGGAATGACATCCTGACCACGATGCTGGTCATGGAGGGCCTGGGCTACGGCTGCCGGGATAATGGACTGGTTTTTGCTATGAATGCCCAAATGTGGAGCGTTCAGCATCCAATTCTTACCTTTGGTACTGAGGCCCAGAAGCAGGAGTACCTGCCAGGGTTGTGCAGCGGAGATCTGATTGGGGCCCACGGCATGTCCGAACCCGATTCGGGCTCTGATGCTTACAGCCTGCGGACCCGGGCAGAACGGACCAGCGAGGGTTATATCCTCAATGGGAGCAAAATGTTTGTGACCAATGCACCCATTGCCGATATCGCTGTGGTCTTTGCCACAGTCAACCCTGCTAAGGGACGAGGAGGAATTACAGCTTTTTTGGTGAAAAAAGGGACACCTGGCTTTAAAGTCAGCCGGAATATCGAAAAGATGGGCTTACGCACTTCACCAATGGGCGAGTTGATTTTGGATGACTGTGTCGTGCCGGTTGAGAACCGGTTGGGGGCAGAAGGCGCTGGCTCCAGTATTTTTAATAGCTCGATGGAGTGGGAGCGCAGTTGCATCCTGGGTAGCCATATTGGAGTGATGGAGCGCCAACTGGAGGCTTGTATACGCTACACCCGCGAGCGCCGGCAGTTTGGCCAAGCCATTGGAAAGTTTCAGTCCGTGGCCAATCGCATTGCTGATATGAAAGTAAGGCTGGAAACGGCCCGGCTTCTCCTGTATAAGGTGGCCTGGCTCAATCAGAATGGCAAACCCGCGATTATGGAAGCGGCATTGGCCAAATTATATTTGAGTGAATGTTTTGTCAGTTCGAGTATGGATGCCATCCGGACCTATGGCGGTTACGGTTATATGACTGAATTTGAGGTTGAGCGCGACTTGCGTGACGCTGTTGGTGGGACACTCTACTCTGGCACATCCGATATCCAGCGCATGATTATTGCCCGCTGGCTAGGCTTATAGGAAGGTATGTTGATGGATCACCTCAAACAACCGATAGAAGTTGCTGTGGTTCCCAAAAAAGATACCGCACTGACAATTCCGTCCAACCTGCCACGGACTCGCCGAGAAGCCTCCAAGGGATGGGCGTGGCCCAAACTCCGCGAGTTATGGGAATACCGCGAACTGCTCTATTTCTTTGCCTGGCGCGATATTAAGGTTCGCTACAAGCAAACTGTGATGGGCGCGTTGTGGGCCATTATTCAGCCATTTTTCACGATGGTGATTTTCAGCCTGTTTTTTGGCCGGTTGGCCAACGTTCCTTCCGATGGCGTACCCTATCCCGTCTTTAGTTTTACCGCATTAGTCCCGTGGACTTTCTTTGCCAACGCGCTCGCCCAAGCCTCAAACAGTTTGGTATCCAACGCTAACATGATCAAGAAAATCTATTTTCCACGCCTCGCCTTGCCTATCGCAACCGTTCTGGCGGGTATCATTGACTTCGCGGTGGCTTTTATCGTTCTCTTAGGCATAATGCTCTTTTACGGTTTAGTACCCACGGTTAATATCATCTGGTTGCCATTTTTTGCCTTGCTGGCTCTGGTCACATCGCTAGGCGTGAGCTTATGGCTTGCCGTGATGAACGTACAATTCCGCGATGTGCGTTATACGGTTCCATTTTTAACCCAGGCCTGGCTTTTTATGACCCCAATTGCCTATCCTAGTAGCTTGCTTCCAGAACCCTGGCGGACGCTATACGGGCTGAATCCGATGGCCGGAGTAGTAGAGGGATTTCGATGGGCATTGCTGGGCACGGATACAGCGCCTGGCAAGATGATAATCGTTTCATCCCTGGTCGCACTAATCCTCTTAATCGGCGGCGCATTTTATTTCCGCCGTATGGAAGAGAGTTTTGCCGATGTACTGTAGGTGTTCCTGATGGATGACATTGCTATAAATGTTGAAGCTCTGGGCAAAAAATATCACATTGGTGGTATACAAAAGAGTTACTACCGGCTGACTGACCAATTGGCAGATATAGTCACAGCTCCTTTTCGCCGGGCAGGAAATTTAATTCGTGGAGATGCCCGCGGTGTAGCAGAGCTTGGCGAAACTATCTGGGCTCTCAAGGATATTTCCTTCCAGATCAAACCGGGAGAAGTCGTCGGCATTATTGGCCGCAATGGCGCTGGCAAGAGCACTTTACTCAAGATTCTGTCTGGTATTACGGATCCAACCGATGGGTACGCCGATATCTATGGCCGGGTGGGCTCGCTGCTAGAGGTAGGCACTGGTTTTCACCCAGATCTCACCGGGCGCGAGAACATCTATTTGAATGGGGCCATACTCGGTATGAAAAAGACCGAGATTGACCGCAAATTAGATGAAATAGTGGCTTTTGCGGAGATTGACAAATTTTTAGATACACCGGTCAAGCATTACTCCAGCGGCATGTATGTACGCTTGGCATTTTCTGTGGCCGCTCACTTGGAACCGGAGATATTATTGGTGGATGAGGTTCTGGCTGTAGGCGATATGGCTTTCCAAAGGAAATGCCTGGGCAAAATGGACGATGTGGCTCAGGCTGGGCGCACGGTTGTGTTCGTCAGTCATAATATGGGGTTGTTACAGGCACTCTGTCAACGCGGCATCTTTCTGCATCAAGGTGGTGTTGACACGGATGGCACGATTACCGAAGCAGTTGATGCGTACCTACAAACGCTTGAGCAGGCCAGGTCACACGATCTCTCCAAGCGGACCGATCGGAAAGGCCAGGGCCATGCTCGGCTCTTAGGCGCGGAAGTGGTGAACGATAGCGATGGATCATCATCGATCTTGAAAACGGGACAGCCGGCTCGTTTTGTCTTCTATGTTGATACGCTCCTCTTGGGGATGGCTTGCGATTTCCACATTTACGATACCATCGGGCAACCTGTAACAAGCTTTAAGAGCAGGCTGCGCGGACCAAAGGACGCTTATGATCCCAGTCTGGGCCTAAAGTTCGTTTGCGATATTGATGAACTTTTGCTCCTGCCGGGTCGTTATCGGATCGATGTGGCAATTGTCGGCGACAATCGACTTCAAGACTTTATTGAGGCAGCCGCGGTATTCGAAGTGGGAGATGGGCACGTAGGCGGCCGTCCGGCCCAACATGATGGAAAGTTTAGCGTTGTCATGTCGCATCGCTGGACGCTCCCGACTAAGCTTTAGCGCCATGGGAATCAGGCTTTGGTGATGAATAGATTTAAGATACGGCGCAAAGAGCCAATTTACTTGGGCATCATTCTGATTGCCGCGGGGATTTTCCTCAAGCGATTCGTTGAGCTAACGCTTGTCTCCGACATGCAGATCGAATCGCCAATCTATCTTGCCTTGTTATATGCATTTCAGCTTCTGGCAATTGTTTCCGGAATATGGCTGTTTATCAAACAACCGTCCATCAGGATTCCTAGCAAAACTGAGATCATCCTGCCAGTTTTCAGCATTCTTCTGACATTTTTCTTGCTTGAGTTTGGAACCAGACTTTGGCTTCGCTACATAGCCACACCAGAGCAATACGATCGATATGTTTTGTTCACGAGCATTGACGCTAAAGATTACGCCTGGACGCCTCATCCCTATCTCAGTTATTTCCCCACCCCAAATTATGAGAAGGGACAGACCTACCACAATTCATTAGGCTACCGAAATGAGGAATTTTCTCTAGAAAAACCCAGCGGTGTATTTCGTATTGTAGCTCTGGGCGGGTCTTCAACCTATGATGTAAGCATTAAGGATAATGATGAAACCTTCACGGCACAACTCGAAAAACTACTCAAGGAAGAATACGGTTACCGGGACGTGCAGGTCATCAACGCGGGAGTCTCAGGTTATAATTCCTGGGAAATCTTGGTCAATCTCGAATTTCGGGTGCTGGATCTTGATCCAGACCTCGTCATCATTTATGAAGGCACGAACGATGTTCATGCGCGAATGGTTGAACCATCTGCTTATCGCGGTGACAATTTGGGAAGACGTCAGGTGTGGCAGGCTCCCCGCTTAGCGCTATGGGAACATAGCGCGCTGATAAGGATCTTGAGCAGAGCTTTAAATATGACCCGCCAGGTGTCCGTGGATGATTTCGTGAGCGCTCCCACTTATATGAGCTGGCCGTTTGAGTCTCGTCTTATTGAAGACAATTTAGACCCCGCGGAAATCCTAAAAAGGAATCCACCAATATACTTCCGTCGAAATTTGGAAAATATGATCGCAGTCGCCAAGGAACACAACGTGCAAATTCTGTTTTCGACCTGGGCCCACTCACCGAACCTTAACGATTACGCATCGCAAGACTATTACCAGCGGGGATTTCAGGAGAACAATGATGTCGTGAAAGAGGTAGCGGTGAGCCATGAGATTCCCCTGTTCGATTTTGCTGGCGTTATGCCGCAGGACGCAACTTATTGGTCCGATGGACGACATGTCAATGAGGCTGGTGCACTGGTAAAAGCGCGTTTGTTTGCAGAGTATATAGTTGACCAAGGACTGATTGATCAATGACTCACACATGGTTTATCGTTAAGCGATCGAAGAAGCTTGGGATTTTCATCGCCATCCTTCTTCTGTTTGCGGCATGCAATCCTGCGCCGACGGCAACGCCGTCCATGGTGCCTTCGAAACTCACTGCGACGCCGTCGGCCGGCGAAACAATGACGCCCAAAAAAACGAAAATGCCGTCAACCCAACAATCATTATTCCAAACCGGACCCGACGGCATTGCACCATATCCGGACGCGCCGCTCTGCCCTGATTCGGGAGAATCGCATGATAACAGCCTGTTTCATACAGTCTGGGACGGCACGCGCGGCTGTCATTACGACCACGAGCACGGTCAGGAACCTTTTACATCAGAGGTGGCTGCCGCCTTCCCCGGCCTCGATTTGCGTGAGCTGATCGGCGGCGTAGGCGTTGGACATACCAATCCCTCGTCTCCGATGGAGAACACGCACAAGCATGGTGGCTTCAAATGGGACGTGACACTTTCGCACCCGGTCGGTTGTATCGGCGGTGAGGGTTACCCAACGGGCGTTGATGCGATGGTTATCCAATACCACGCCTTTGGCGATTATTCCATCGAGTTCGAGTCGCGCACCCACAGCGCGGTTGGGCTGTTGCGCCAATGTCAGCATGGCAACCGAACCGACTTCGGTTATATGTTCGTCAACCAGTTGCAGGACTACGGACAACGAGTGGCCCCCTATCAGGGCAGCGCGCTGGCCTATCCCGACTCTCCTGACCCTGCTTATGACGCTGGTATCGCTCCATACTTTACTGTAAGCTGTTTTGGAAACTCGCCACACTGCAGCAAGTTCCCTTCACGTGAGTCTGTGCTGGATCGTAAAAACAGCGCCGCTTCGACGTGGATTTCGGCCCCTGGCAAGTTGACCGACTCTGGCTCGCATCTCTTTGCCCTTCTATTCCGAGTGCGCGACAACTACCAAATGCTCGATGATAGCGACCAGACCTACCCGTTTACCTTTGCCTGGCTGTGCTCGGCAGATGGCGGTGCGAGCTATACCCTGGAAGCTGGCTGCTCTTACAATAACACGACGACACGAGTTCATGAGGTGATGGGTGAAGTCCCTGCCGAATGGGATAATCTGGCCGGATTTGATATCGATCCAAGAGCAGGTCGGATCACCGCAGACGGCTATGTGACTCGTTTTGGCGATCTCAGTCAGTCTTGCACCGCGCCGGGCACAGATTGTCACCCCATCAAACTCGTTCAGGCATTCACCGGACCGTATCTTTCCCAGTTTTCTTTGGTGTCGGGCGAGAAGGCCAGTTTCTCAGACGGAAATCTCCCAGAGCGGGATATCTATTTCTGCAACGGTGTTGTGTGCGCGGAGAGCGACTCGGGCGCGGTGTCCTCGGGTTGGATTGGGCCGAGTAACTAACATCTTGAAAACTCTCATTATTGTCATCCTATGCCCCCATCGCCTCGATTGAATATCGCCCATTCCTATCAGGAAGGGAACATTCGATTTCATGAGCCTAATGCTGCGCAGATTCACATTTATCACACCATGCAGGGATTGCAGCGTGCAGGTCATAAGGTGTCACTCCTTGCCCTACAAGGAAGACAAGTCCTCTGCACACAAGATCTCCAGGTATTTAAAAGTGATAAACTGACCGTCAGCGACTATAGTCAGCTAGGCTGGAGTGGATCCGCCGTATTCAAGCGTTTTGAGAGTGGCATCCGTCGCCTGCAGACCCTGTTGCACTTCCCATATTTAGCCCTGTTCGATAGCTACCGGATGGCAGAGGCTGGTTTTATCAACTTGAAAGGCTATGATCTCATTCACGAACGATTCAACTTGCTATCCCTGGGGGCAGCATGGGCGAGCAAAAAGCTTGGAATTCCTTTTGTGCTGGAGGTCAATGCAGATCTACTGGAGCAGCGCAGGTTTAAAGGCATTCAAGAGCGAGGCCTGCGCCGTCTCTTCGCGATCTGGGCGACTCGAATGTGTTTTAAAACCGCTGCGCGGATTATCTGCATATCCCCACGCCTCAAGGAGCACTTGCACACCAAATGGAATATCGATGAGTGCAAGCTAGCCGTCCTGCCGTGCGCTGCTGATGCCGACGCCTTCAAGCCAAATTATAATTCCGAGACTGTCAGAAAAAGTTTAGGTTTGACTACTGAGCCCGTTGTGATGTGGGTGGGAGGGTTCTATCCCTGGCATGACCTCAGCCTGTTGTTGGAAAGCTTCGCCCTGATCTTGCAACGACGTACGGATGCCAGATTAGTCCTGGTGGGCGATGGGCAAACCCGGTCGTCGGTTGAAGATATGGTCACGAAAGCTGGGATGCGCCACGCCGTGATCATGACAGGGGCAATTGCCCATTCTCAGGTGCCAGAGATATTATCCATCGCCGATGTGGCAGTCGTCCCATCTGCACCCGTTCCAGCCAGCCTTGGTGGAACTGGGACACCTCTCAAGCTGTTTGAATATATGGCCGCTGGTAAGGCGATCGTAGCCACGGCACATATAGAGGCGGCAGAAGTGATCCGAGATGGATATAATGGTTTACTGGTTGATGCGGGGGATGTCAATAAGTTTGCCGAGGCGACGCTGAAATTGATCGACGACCCGGAGGAACGAGTCCGCCTGGGTCGAAACGCCCGTGAGCAGGCCATCAGTCAATACTCCTGGGAACACTACACCAGGAAACTTGAAGAGGTCTATCTCAGTGTGGTGGAAAATGCTCCATCTGGATCTCCAATTGTCGACATATCCGGAAATAGCTATTAGCTGGCGCATGAGCAAACTTGGGCGACCCAAAAATTTACTTTTATTACTATGTCAGGCATAGATCTCACCATGATTCACTATCCATTCTATAAACTCAAGCTTCAAAAGCATCGTGATCATAATCATTTGGGCAATACTGAGCGATGAACAGGCCCAATGTAATCCTCCTGACACTAGACACATTACGCGTCGATCGACTTGGCTGTTATGGACACGACGGTCACTTAACCCCTAATATAGATCGACTGGCCAACTCCGGTATTCGATTCGACCAGGCAATTTCAGGTGGCTCCTGGACCCAGGCTGCTTTTCCAGTACTCTTAACCTCAAGCTATGCAGCTATGTACGGTGGCTGTCTTGGACGCCTGGCACCTGAACGCCCATCACCCATTGAAACACTGGCCTCGAATGGCTACTTGACCGGCGGCTTTACTACCAACGTCCATCTCAGTCGGCGCACCGGCTTCGACCGGGGGTTCCTTCATTTTGTTGAATTGAATCCCGCCGAAGTTGACCCTCCATTGCGGCGGATTAAAGGGAGCCAGCGCCTCTTCCAAAGTGAACTGATTCATTCTCTGCTGCGTCCTATGGGTATTCGCATGCGACCCGCCCGCCTTTACAGTTCTGCCGCTGAAGTGACTGACAGTCTCTGCCAGTGGTTGGACCAGGTGGAGATGCCTTTCTTCGCCTGGGCTCATTATATGGATGTACACTGGCCCTACCATTTAGAAGAAACGTTGGTTCATCCCAAAGATATCGCGCAGGCATGGGAAGATCTTGCGATCATGTACGGCCGGTCAAACTTTTACGGCCGGTCAGATCGAGATAAGGCAATTACAACCGCACAGCGAGACCATTTCATCGAACTGTACGAGAAATCTTTGCAGTACCTGGATGATCAAATCGGCCGCTTGGTCAATCACATCCAAAATTCAGTCCATGCCGACAATACCGTGATAATCCTCGTAGCCGATCATGGGGAGGAATTTCTCGACCACGGCCGCTGGGGTCATTGGGAGAGCAACCTGTTTGACGAAATCCTCAAAGTGCCGCTCATCATATGGTTCCCGAATAGAACACATGGCCAGGTTATACAACGGCAGGTACGTTTACTGGATCTCATGCCAACCATTCTGGACCTTTGCAGCGCTCCCATTTCCAACGGTCTTATGGGTACCAGCATGGCGTCTCTGCTGGCACAGGATGAATCGAAATATGATGGGGAGGAAACAATCAGCGAGATGCGGCGCGATCCATGGCACCGTATCGCCGTGCGAACTGAATCGTTCAAATACATCTGGGATAGCAAGCGACCCGATCAGCCTGAGCTTTATGATCTGCGCGCTGACCCACGTGAAAAACAAAACGTGCGCGATCGCTTCCCTCAGGAAGTCAGCCGGTTCCAGTCCAGCGTAGACGCGCATCGTCTTCGAGTGGCTGCCACGGAACCAGCGGTAGCAGTTCCAAAGCCTGAAGTGGACGAGGAAGTCGCCAGACGGTTACGTGATTTGGGTTATTTATAATATTGGTGACAGATAGTGATGAAAAGAAAATTTTTACAGTTGTTTGAAAAAAGGGATCAGCACCCATTTATTCGCATCGTTTCGGGGTTACCGCGTTCTGGGACCTCACTCATGATGAGTATGCTCGCTGCGGGTGGCTTAGAAGTATTGACAGATCAGCTCAGGACACCCGATGATGACAACCCAGTTGGCTATTTCGAGC
>Ga0079218_10000386_pt1 | contig 12854 bp, 10 predicted proteins | sample NCCompost_FD_77181 | JGI IMG/M metagenome (GOLD analysis project Ga0079218, IMG submission 77181) | Agricultural soil microbial communities from Utah to study Nitrogen management - NC Compost | ecosystem: Environmental > Terrestrial > Soil > Agricultural land | place: USA: Utah | collected... | reverse complement strand
TGGCTGCCAAACGAAGATGCTATACGTTACTTCACGGAACAGATTATGCCCCGAATTAAACAGGAAGTTCCTGGTGTCACACTCACAGTTGTTGGTCGAGATCCATTCCCCAGCCTCGTGGAGTTGAGTAAGCGTGATCCGTCGATCATAGTTACAGGCCGTGTCGACGACGTTAGACCCTTCATAGAAGAGGCCGCAGTCTACATAGTCCCCTTGCGTATAGGGGGCGGGACACGGTTGAAGATCTATGAGGCGATGGCGATGGAGAAACCTATTGTCTCAACCTCCATTGGCGCCGAGGGCTTACCAATCCACAACGGAGAAGAGCTCCTCCTGGCGGATACTCCTCAATCGTTTGCCGAAGCCGTAATTGGATTGCTTCGGAATGAATTAGTTGCTCGCGAACTCGGGGTACGAGGGGCAGCAAGAGTCCGAGCGGAATTTGGATGGGACGCTGTTAGCCAAAGCTTTGCGCACATTTGTGAACGCGCTGTTGCGATGAAAGCGTTACCTGGCTTGGTCCAGAATCGCAATGCAAATGCCGTTGTGTGAGACTAATTTGAATTCTCTTTGTGCATCAGTGTTTCTGTGTGGTTTATCTTGCGCCACCCGGCACCGCTGAGACCCAGTAAATACGGGCTGCCCGGAGAAGAGAGGGAGAACATATTTCAGTGAAACTAAGTGTTTTTGGTTTGGGTTACGTCGGTTGCGTGTCTGCGGCGTGTTTTGCCGATGAGGGAAATGAGGTTATCGGAGTTGACGTTAACCCTACTAAAGTTGAAATCATAAACTCGGGTAAGAGCCCGATCATTGAAGACGGTATAAACGAACTAGTAGCGAAGGTCGTTACGTCGGGTCGTTTGGCGGCAACGAGCGATTCCGAACGCGCGATCCATGGTTCAGATATATCACTGGTTTGCGTGGGCACACCCAGCAATCAAAACGGGAGTCTGCATCTGCGCCACGTGGAGCAGGTTTGTCGCGAAATTGGAGCGGCGCTGAAAAGAAAGAAGGCTCGTCATGTGGTTGTGATTCGCAGCACCATGCTGCCGGGAACTGTGCAGAACACGGTGGTGCCTATACTCGAAGAGACGTCGGGGAAAAAAGCAGTATTGGATTTTGGTATTTGCATCAATCCGGAGTTCCTCCGCGAAGGATCTTCACTGAAGGACTTTTACGCTCCACCTTTCACTCTCATTGGTGCCGACGATGAACAAACGACAACTGCTGTACGGGGCCTCTATGCAAACATCAACGCACCCGTGTTTGTCACATCGTTAAAGACGGCGGAGATGGTTAAGTACGTTTGCAATTGCTTTCATGCGCTCAAGGTCAGCTTCGCTAATGAAATCGGAAACATCTGCAAGGCGTTGCAGATCGATAGCCATGAAGTGATGCATGTTTTTTGCCAGGATACGAAACTCAATCTATCCCCTTATTACCTGAAGCCGGGATTCGCATTTGGAGGATCTTGCCTGCCCAAAGATCTGCGTGCGATTAAATATAAAGCAAAGGAACTTGACGTAGAGGTTCCGGTGCTTTCTGCGATTTTGCCAAGCAACCGGCTTCAGATTGAGCGAGCCGTAGATATGGTGCTACAGACAGGCCAGGCACGCGTGGGCGTCTTGGGATTCAGCTTTAAAGCAGGAACTGATGATTTGCGGGAATCCCCAATGGTGACTTTGATTGAGACTCTGATTGGCAAGGGATTCGAGCTTGCCATCTATGACCGCGATGTCTCTCTCGCGAGACTGGTTGGCGCCAACAAAGAGTACATCGAGCGTGAGATCCCTCATATTTCGAAATTGATGCGAGACACCGTTGAGGGAGTTTTAGCAGACTCCGACGTAGTCATTATCGGCAATCAGGCTGAAGAATTCCGTGGCGTCGCGGAGCTACTGCGAAAGGATCAGCATCTGATTGATCTTGTGCATCTGTTTGATGGGCGCACCTCGAATGAAAACTACCAAGGTATCTGCTGGTAGGTGTCACGAGAAGCACACAAAAAACACTAAGGATTCAATGTTTGCGCTTAATGGAAAACAGCCGGTGAGTAATCCCTCTTCAACTACGCGGTTGCCCCTCCGTATCGGATTGCTGATCGATTCTTTTGTCCAACGCAAGTGGATTCATAAAGTCATCGAGGAGGTCCAATCCTCAGGTATCGCTGAAATCGCCGTAGTGATCAAAAACGAAGCACCGAAGCCAAAGCAGCAGAGCCGCCTTAAGAGTTATTGGCGAAATCGAAACTATCTGCTGTATGAGTTCTATGGAAAGCTCGACGACCGCAGAGTGAAAGTTCATCCCGATGCATTTGAGCCAACTGACATACAGCCTTTGATTTCTGACTGCCCGGTCGTAGCAGTTACGCCCACAATGAAGGCGTACTCCGACTGGTTTCCCGAAGAAACTCTAAAACAGATTCGCGACTTTGATCTCGATGTAGCTTTATGTTTCGGGTTTCGCATACTTAAGGGAGATGTCCTCAAGATAGCTCGCCATGGCATCTGGTCATTTCACCACGGTGATAACTTAGTAAACCGCGGTGGGCCGGCTGGATTTTGGGAAGTCATGGACGGCATACCAGTAACCGGGTCTGTGCTTCAGATTCTGACTGAAGATCTCGATAACGGCCGGGTCATTTACCGATCCTGGTCCCCCACCAGCGACAGATTTTCAGTAAAGGCGAACCGCAACAACTTGTACTGGAAATCTTCTGCCTTTGTAGTTCGAAAGTTAAGAGACCTCACAGACCTCGTCCCGATTTGCCCAACAGAAAGTCAACTTTACCGTCCCTACTCCAATAGACTGTTTCGTATGCCGACAAACGGGGAGATGTTCCCCCGACTGTCGCGTCTCGGAGCGAAGTATGTAGTCAGCAAGCTTCAGAGTGCGGTCAACAGCGATCAGTGGGCGCTCGCATACCGATTCAGATCCGGGCCTCATGACTCGAACAATACACTGTACCGCTTCAAAAACTTGATACCTCCGAAAGAGAGCTTCTGGGCTGATCCCTGCGCTATCGAAGCCGGGGGTCGTTATTACATCTTTATTGAAGAGTATTTGTATGACGCGGCAAAGGGGCACATATCCGTGATTGAACTGGACCGGAAGGGAGTTGTGAGCGGTCCCACTAAGATCCTCGACCGCGACTACCACTTGTCTTACCCTTACGTGTTTGAATGGAATAAAAACTACTACATGGTTCCAGAGAGCGCTGCTAATAAAACGGTTGAGTTATATCGCAGCACTTCTTTTCCGTTTGAGTGGGAACTGGAAAAAGTTCTTTTGGATGGCCTGCGGGCCAAGGACGCAACACTCGCTGAGGTAAATGGCACGTGGTGGATGTTCGTCTCTATCGCTGAGCACAGCATCCCCGACGAATTGTATTTATTCTCGGCGGAAAGCCCGCTCGGACCATGGACGCCACATCGCCGTAATCCGGTTAAGTCTGACGTCAGAGGCTCTCGTCCGGCTGGCGGTTTGTTTAACTGGAACGGGGAACTGTATCGACCCGCCCAGGACTCTTCCGGGAGATACGGTTACGCTGTTTCAATCAACAGAGTAATTGAATTGGATCATGAAGGATTTCGTGAAGAACGAGTGTCCCACATCCTTCCTAAGTGGGACGCAAAATTGCTAGGTACTCATACGATCAGTATTGCCGGCGACCTGACAATAGTCGATTGTTTGGTCAAGAGAGCAAGATGGGCTTGAGAATCATGAAGCAAGCTCACACCACGACAAGACCTCTGGCATGGAACAGGCGCAAAACACTACTTGGGTTGTTGTTCTTCATTGTTACCTGGGGAATTCTCGCCTTTGTAGCTGCTCGAGCTTTGATTGTGGATGCGTCCCTAGCTTCCGCTGATGCCATAGTTGTACTGAGTGGTTCCAGTGCTTACGTCGAACGTACGCTAAAAGCCGCAGAGTTATACCGTCAGGGTCGAGCGCCGTTAGTGTTGCTAACAGATGATCACACGCGTGGCGGATGGTCCAATGCTTTGCAACGAAATCCGTACTTCGTCGAACGTGCGACCGACGAACTGATAAAAGCAGGTGTTCCGGCCGAGAAGATAAAGATTATTCCGGGTCTTGCTTCAGGCACTCGCGACGAAGCTCTGATATTAAAGGACTATGCGTTGGAGCAGCGTCTGCGATCTGTTTTGGTTGTCACTTCGGCGTACCATTCAAGACGAGCGCTGCGCACGTTGCGTCAAACTTTTGCCGGGACGGCAACGACTGTCGGTCTTGAGCCTGCCCCGATCGGATCGACGACACCTTCGACAGTTTTTTGGTGGTTGCGACCGGAAGGCTGGCGTATTGTGGCCGGCGAGTATCTAAAACTCGGTTACTATTGGCTTCGTTATCGCTAAATTGAGTGCGCGGTGCCCCCGAAGGCGGTGAAGGTCTACTCGCCTTTTCTGACGGTCTTGAATTATCATCCAAAGCCCAATCGTCTCCCACTTCAAGCCTTAAACTCGAAGGTGGATTGGATACCCTCATTCGTGGAATGAGGCAATCTTACTATCCGAGGTTCATGCGAACATGCAGGGTCATCAAGCCGGCATCTTAAGTAAATTGAAATGGTCTTTTCCCTGGCTAATCAGGTACCCACTTTGGCGAGCCCGTAAGCTCATGATTTCGGGCGGGAATCGGAATGACCTCACGCACATTGTCTTCGTGATTGCGAACCATTTCGAGCCCGGCGTTGGCAGGGAAGCCGTTGGCCCGCTTGAGCGCTGGTGCAAACTAGCCTATAGCGCCGGCCGTTCACTTCGCGATCACGACGGTACTCCTTTTCGGCATACCTATTTCTTCCCGGCTGAGCAATACGACGCTCCCTCTCTTGAAAAGCTTGCCGCATTGCAATCTGAGGGGTTAGGTGAGGTTGAGGTGCATCTTCATCATGGGGTCCAGCATCCGGATAATGCCTTAAACACACGTCGCTTATTGGAGACCTTCAGGGACACCTTGGCGTACAAACATGGTTTTCTTTCGCGGGAAGATCCGACTGCTTCACCCCGGTACGCTTTCGTCCATGGCAACGTAGCCTTGGCTAACTCCGCGGGTGGCAGGAATTGTGGGGTTGATTCGGAGATGGAGGTGCTGGCTCAAACTGGTTGCTACGCTGACTTTACCTTGCCATCCGCCCCCGATCAGTCGCAGGTGCCCAAGATTAACGCGATCTATCAGTGCGGAAATCCCCTTCAGGAGGCTAAGCCACACCGATCAGGGCCTGATTTGAAAGTAGGCGATAAGCCAAGTCTACCTATAATAATCAATGGACCGTTGGTCTTTGATTGGAGCCGCCGAGTTCGCGGCTTACCGATTCCCCGAATAGATGACGGAGCGCTTGCGGGTAACTACCCGTTGCGAAGGGATCGCTTCAGCCGCTGGCAAAGCGCGCAAATTGGAGTGGCGGGACGCTCTGAATGGATCTTCATTAAGCTCTATTGCCACGCTTTCTTCGAGCAGGATCAGGACGCGATGATCGGAGACGAAATGCGCAGCTTCATGACGGATATCCTTGAACTGGGAGACACAACCGGACATTTCAAAGTTCATTTTGCAAGTGCGCGAGAAGTTTTCAACATGATAATGGCAGGACTCGAAGGTGAGCGCGGCGACCCCGGCCAATACAGAGATTACCGGCTGCGGCCGATATGGAAGGAAACCCGCTCAGTGGGAACCAAAGGTTGCGAAAAAATCTCCGCTCTAGGGGCAAGTTGAGCGACGAAAGTGGAATTAGATAACTACCATCTGAATGAACTTCGTATCGCAACTACTACCGGAGACTCTCACCGTATCTTACCGCCGGTAACGAAATCCGATCGCAGAGTTCTCGATATTGGCTGTGGCGCCGGCCAGACACTGATTGCGACTAACTTCGAACCCGGCACGACACTTATAGGCCTCGACCTTGATCGATCAGCTCTTAGTTTAGGAAGGCAGCTTGATAAGAGAATTTGTTTCGTTTGCGCACGAGCAGAAAGTCTTCCGTTCCAGAGTGACCATCTTGATTTTGTTTTCTCGCGAGTCGCCTTGCCTTACATGAACACGCATGAGACTTTATCCGAGATGTGGCGTGTACTTAAAAAAGGCGGCCGGATTTGGTTGGTATTGCATCCATACTCGATGGTTGTCAAAGACACTCTGGAAGCGTTGTACCGGTTGCGGATAAAGCGTGCAGCGGTTTGTCTTTACGTTATTGCCAATGGGACGGTCTTAAATTCATTCGGCAAAGAGTTTCACTTGCCCTTTAGAAAGGATTACTACGAATCTTTTCAGACGATCAGAGGAATAAGGAAGCTGCTTCGGAACGCAGGCTTTGATGAGATTCATGCTGAGCGAAATGGCTTTTTTGTGGCCACAGCAAGGAAGGCCGACCTGACTTGAACAAAGCCAAACATGATACAGGCTGAAGTAAAACCAGATAAAACCCACTCCGAAACTGCCCCGACTGTTAGTGTAGTAATTCCCGCATACAACGCCGCGAAGTATATTGGCGAGGCTCTCCTTTCAATCTTCAATCAGACCTTCACCTCGTATGAAGTAATCGTAATCAATGACGGTTCGTCTGATACACACGATCTTGAGCGAGAGCTTCAGCCGTATACAGCCGGTATTCAATATATAAGGCAAGAGAATCGAGGAGCCGCCGCCGCCCGCAACAGAGGGCTGCGTGCTGCGACCGGAGAGTTTGTTGCCTTCCTCGACGCTGACGACAAGTGGTTGCCGAATTTCCTTGAGAAACAGGTAGAGTTGCTTAAGAGCAGTAACGCGGATCTCGTTTATTCCGATGCCATGTTTTTTGGTGAATCGCCGTTGGCCGGTCGTACTTTCATGGAACTGCAGCCTTCCCGTGGTGATGTGACACCCGAGAAACTGTTAGCAGTGGAAGTTACCATTCTCACGTCCACCGTGCTCGCTCGCAAAGCACCAGTAATCGAAGTTGGTCTCTTTGATGAGTCATTACGGCGCGGTCACGATTTCGATCTATGGCTGCGATTGGCGAGACGCGGAATGCGATTCGCTTATCAACGTGAGATTCTGGCTCATTACCGGATCCTCGAGAGTGGACTTTCCGGAAATACGATTAGCCAGCTCGAGCGCACACTCGACGTTCTTAAGGCGATAAAGTCTCGCGCAGGATTAACCGCGAGTGAGAATGTGGCGCTTGAAGTCAACATGAAGAGGACTCTCCGACAACTTGCCTTGGAAGAGGGCAAGGAAAAACTCCTTGGTAGAGACTTTGCTGGAGCGCTTAAGGCTTTCAATGATGCAAAAAAGTTCCGACAGGATTGGAAGCTCATATTGGTTTCTATAGGGTTAAGGATCGCCCCGGATGTTCTGTGGAGGATTTACAACCACCGTAAAGTAACGCGCCGGCGACCAGTTACTGGCTGAGGAGATACTGTGACTACAATTGTGGAAAACACCGATTGTTATTACTTTAAGTAATAGCGGTTTGATTTCCCGCCTCCACATCTGGCCACAGTTTCTTCCATGATTGATCAGCCAAATCAGCGCCGCTCGTTAACATTACAAGCCTTTTCGCTATTGCTTGCCAAAACGTTAGCATTCATTTTCGCGTTCGCCCTTCCGATCTTATTAACCCGCAGCCTGAGTCAAGACGAATACGGACTCTTCAAGCAGGTTTTCCTGATTATAACCACCGCGACTGCCCTCTTGCCGCTTGGATTCGGCATGAGCGCGTACTATTACCTTCCTCGTGAGAATGACCCCGGTCGTCGTGGTCAGGTCATTCTCAACATTATGCTCTTCAATTTGGTCATGGGGGGTGCGGCGTGTCTGGTGCTCTTATTCTGGCCCGGGCTGATTGCCACTATCTTTAGCGATCCAACCATTGCGTCTTACGCGGCGTCCGTTGGTATCGTAATACTCCTGTGGTTGTTCTCATCATGCTTGGAAACCGTGGCCGTCGCCAACCAGGAGTTACGACTTGCCGCTATCTTTATCGCCGCCGGTCAACTTACCAGAACGATCTTATTGCTTGCTGCCGCGTTAATTTTTGATAGCGTTCAGGCCCTCGTTTATGCAGCTGTGATTCACGGCGTTCTTCAGAGTCTAGTTCTGCTCTGGTACGTCTTCTCAAGTTTCCCTGGGTTCTGGCGAGCATTCGATTGGTCTTTAACTCTCAAGCAAGTCGCTTACGCACTCCCGTTTGGACTCGCGGGACTTCTTTATACGTTCCAGACCGATCTGCATAATTACTTTGTCTCAAACCGATATAGCGCCGCTACATTTGCGGTCTATTCAATTGGTGTAGCCCAACTCCCGTTTATCGGAATCATAAGAGATTCGGTCAGCTCGGTAATCCTGCCGCGGATCAGTTATCTTCAAGAACAAGGCCAGGCGCGCGAAATAGTAGTCCTTCTCGCGAATGCCATTCGTAAGCTTGCCGCGATCGTTCTTCCCGTCTACGCATTCTTGATGGTGACCGGGCAGGAGTTTTTGACCGTATTGTTCACGTCCGCTTATGCAGAAAGCTGGCCCATCTTCGCTATCAACCTAACGCTACTGCCTATATCCCTCTTGGAAGTGGATGCCGTAGTTCGTGCTTATGAAAGTCATCGCTTTTGGGTTGTCAAACTTCAGGTGGTACTGTGTGGTTTAATGGTGTTGGCGCTTTGGTATGGCATTCCGCGTTTTGGTCTTATTGGCGCAATCAGCGTGGTAGTAGGAATTAATTTTCTTTTGCGCGCCCTGCTCGCTGCGAGGTTCAGTCGGGTTCTCGGCCTAAACCGCAGCGACCTGTGGCTTTTTAAGGACGTCGCGAAACTCGCACTGGCTTCAGCCATCGCTGGGTTTCTTTGCTTGGCCGTACATTCAATAATTATCGGTAGCGAACCTTTAGTCGTGTTGGTAGTCTGTTTTGCCGCATTCGCGGCAGTTTACGTTTCTATGATCCTGTTGTTGAGAGTGCCTACCAGCGATGAGCGTGAGAAAGCACGAAGCGGTGTCGCACGACTGCAGCATTTCGTTTATGTAGGCCGTTCAGCGAATTCGGTTCCATAGAATTAAACGGTCCAACGGTTTGAAGCGCGTTCCTACCCTAACAACCCCCATTAACCGCGTGAGCAATTTTCAACAGATCCAGACCCGCTGGTTCTCAATATGACTTCGATCAGAAATCGACAAGGGAAGAGAGCTGTAGTCAAGGAGTATCTTCGCAATTTTCCATTGGTTTACGGTACCTTGAAGCGGGTCTATCGTCTGTTTCGTCAGTCAGACCCGACACTGCAGCAACGAATTTTGAAAGCTATTGACAATAAAACCGACGTCTTTTTTATTCAGGTCGGCTCCAACGACGGACTTCAAGGCGATCCGATCCACGATCTAATCGTTAGTCGGAAGAATTGGGGTGGCATCTTTATCGAGCCTATCCATTTTCTCTTTCGACGTCTGCGGCAGAACTACGGAGACTCCGAAAGATTTGTATTTGAGAACGTGGCCATCAGCACTAAGAGGGAAACCAAGAAGTTCTACTATGTGTCGGAGAAGGCCAAGAGCGAACTAAACTTACCATATTGGCATGATCAGCTAGGTTCTTTTGATAAGAACCACATCACCAGAATGCTTGGCGCCGAAATGAGCCCCTACATTGTTGAGGAGAATGTTGAGTGTCAGCCCTTACAGGATGTCCTGGATAGAAACCGAGTTGATAAAATTGACCTTATTCACATAGATACCGAGGGTTTTGATTACCAAGTGCTGTCTCAGGTCGATCTAAAGCGGTACAAGCCTTCAGTCATTTTATTCGAACACCATCTGCTCCCTGATGAAGAATTTATTAAGGCGCGCAAACTCCTTCGCACTACCGGGTATCGCATACACGAATATGGTAATGACACCCTTGCAATAAGGAGAGCTTTTTGGATCTAGTGGACAAGAATTGATGTCGACAACGCTAAGAAATCGCGCCAGTTGGACTTTTGGACTGCCCAAGACTCTTCATGCTTTTGGTGTAAACATTTTCCTTCTGCCTCTGGGTATAGCCACCAGTGTTCTAATTGCACGCTCCGTTGGTCCAACCGGAAAGGGAACTCTCGACCTAATCGTTGCCACCTCCGCGTTACTTGCCATGGTTCTTGGCCTGTCTCTACCACAAGGAATTACGTTTGTAGTCGCACAGGGCAAGGTTGCTGCTAACGCGCTGGCTTCACAATTGGTTGTTGTGTCAATACTGCAGGCGTTAGGCGCAGTGGGAATAGTCAGTCTTCTCCGGCTGACCGGCTACTCAAAAATGTTCCTGCCCGATTGGGGTCTGTGGATCGTCGCGGGGCTGGTCCTCTACGTTTGGCTGGAGATACTCAACAAATTCTGGTCTGCCATTCTGGCGGGACAGCAGCAAATAGCGATTGTAAACAATGCTGAATTGATTGGCCGTATGGCTCAGTTTACGAGTCTGTTTATCCTTGCCGGCGGCCTCTATCTTTTCGGCAACCAACTGTCAGTCGGCATGCTCTTTCTGGTGACGCTAGCAGCCAGCATCTTAATCAGCCTAATACTGATAACTTCGCTGGCCTTCAAATTTGAACTTTCACGGGATTTGAGCGGATTGAAAATGGCCTTGGCTTTTGCGCTTCCCTGTTACGCCGCCAACACGGCACAATTTCTCAATTACAAGCTTGATGTGTTTGTGGTGGGTTTTTTCGCGGGCGTGACATCTGTCGGTCGTTACACACTCGCCGTTTCGCTCGCCCAACTGCTTTGGCTGATGTCCAACTCCGTGGCGACCGTTTTGTTGCCTAAGGTTGCGGCTGCAACTGATGTTGGTGACAGTGTCCGGCACACAACGCGTGTCACTCGACTCTCCCTGTGGGCAACGGGTATCTGTGCTCTGATGCTTGCTCTATTGGCGACACAGGCGATACCCCTACTATATGGCGAAGCATTCCGTCCGAGTATTTTGGCGCTGCTCTGGTTGCTACCCGGGGTAGTGGTATTTAGCGTAGCTAACGTGCTTGCCGCCTACATTGCAGGCATCGGCAAGCCACAACGGAACCTGTTGGTATCGGGCATCTCCCTGGTTATCACTATCGCGCTGGATCTCGTCTTGATTCCAAAGTTGGGTATTGTCGGGGCATCAATTGCAAGTACTGTTTCTTACTCGGTAAGTGCATTGTTGTTGATTATCTTCTTCATTAGAGAGACAGGTGCATCATTTCGGCAGGTGTTGCTTCCAACGACAGAAGACTTGAGACTCCTGCTGTCAGTGGTGAGGCCGCGACTGTCTTCCGGGAGAACAGTATGAAAAAGAAAATTCTATTGATTCCCTCATGGTATCCCAGTGAAGAAGATCCGATTTCCGGCATCTTCATCCAGGAACAGGCATTAGCCCTGTCCCATCAATACGACGTTGCTGTCTTGATACCAGGAATGGCGGCCTGGCGAAATGTTATGGATAAAAACGCAGGCGATAAGTCAATAAAAAAGTATCAGGAGGGACTTCCTGTTTACTGTGAATATGCTTTGCCCTTAATTCCGCATGGCCCGGAGCCTATCGCTTACGACACGTTTCGCCGGGCCGCCCGTAAGGGGTTTCGCAAGTTACTTAAGGACTGGGGCAGTCCGGACCTAATCCATGCTCACGTTGTCTTGCCCGCTGGCTGGTCGGCACTAAAACTCGGGAAACACTACTCTATTCCGATTGTACTGACTGAACATTCGAGTCCGTTTTCTATGCATCTGGGCACAGACCTAAGTCGACGCTTGGTGCGCGAGACCCTGACCGATGTAAACCGGCTTATTGCTATTAGCCCTGCTTTGGCCATCCAATTACTGGAATTCCATCCCGGACTAAAGATAGATGTGATTGGCGAGTCAGTACGAACCGACTTTTTTGTGCCTGCCAATGGGGTCGAACAGCGCCCCAGAAAGGGCAAAAGCTTTTTCGTGGCGGCGAGGCTGGCAGAACAGAAGGGGCTACAATACCTGATTGAGGCAGTTCACCTTCTTGTAGAGCGTGGATTGAATTCGTTTGAACTGGTAATTGGTGGCGATGGACCCGATCGCTCAAAGCTGGAGCAGCAGGCAAAGTCCCTGGGTGTAGCTGAGCGTTGTCGGTTCCTTGGTGCACTTAACCGCGAACAGGTTAGGGAACAGATGCAGAATTGCGATGTATTCGTCTTATCTAGTCTACATGAGACCTTTGGTGTAGTCGTCGGCGAAGCGATGGCTTGTGGCAAGCCAGTGATATCAACGCGTTGCGGTGGTCCCGAGTTTGTAGTGAATGAACAGACTGGAGTGTTGGTCGATGTTGCCAAACCGGAAGAGATGGCCGATGCAATGGCGGATTTCATTTTGAATCGCATTTCTTTCGATCCGCAAGCTGTGAGGACCTCGGTTGTAAATAGGTTTAGCCCGGAAATGTTTGTGCGGAATGTGTCCGCTGTTTACGAACAACTTTGGTAGGAATTCAGAAGACTGATGTGTGGAATTGTTGGAATTTGGAATCTAGACGGCGCCCCCATTGATCCGGAACGCCTGGAATTAGCCACGAGCGCTATCAGGCATCGAGGTCCGGACGATGAAGGCTTCCTACTGGTCAATACACGCACCTCCCGAGCAGTATCGTGTGGTGGAGCGGATACAGACACTCGGCTTCCACTCCCTGACATCCACCAATTCAAGTCTGACCAGTTCGATCTTGCCTTTGGATTTCGCCGCCTAGCGATCCTCGATCTCTCTCCGGCAGGGCATCAGCCCATGTCCAGCTCTGATGGAAGGTTGTGGATCATTTTCAACGGGGAGGTCTACAACTACAGGGAATTACGCTCGCAACTGGCAGAACGCGATCACAAGTTCCACACGACCAGCGATACTGA
>Ga0079218_10000385_pt1 | contig 12869 bp, 9 predicted proteins | sample NCCompost_FD_77181 | JGI IMG/M metagenome (GOLD analysis project Ga0079218, IMG submission 77181) | Agricultural soil microbial communities from Utah to study Nitrogen management - NC Compost | ecosystem: Environmental > Terrestrial > Soil > Agricultural land | place: USA: Utah | collected... | reverse complement strand
TGTATGCCGTAAGAAAGTCTGCTTACGTGCCGCTATACCATGAAGCATGTAGTGATTTCTTGATAGCCACTATGATGGTTAAGCAGGGTCTGCGTGCCATTTATGAACCGACCGCGGTATGCCAAGAGAAACCGAACCTACATGTTGATAAAGAACTTGCTGTGCGGGTACGAATAATCACCCAGACCTTTGCTGACCTATGGCGAAACCGGGATATGTTGAACCCCCTGACCAGCGGCTTTTATGCTATCCAGTTGTTGTCGCACAAGGTCATGCGCTACCTGACTCCCGTGTTTCTGATCGCGATATTCATAACATCCGCTTTCCTTGCTCTAACCAATTTCCTACAAGCCATCGTTTTTGGTGGCCAAGTCGCTTTTTATTTCATTGCCTCCATGACATGGCTGTTTGAGAAGGCCGGCATCAAGCCGTCCTGGCTTGCGTTCCCTCAGTACTTTGTCATTACAAATTTGGCTTCGTTACTAGCATTCATTAAACTCATTCGTGGTGAACGCTACGTTCGATGGGAGCCTGTTAGAGACGCGCAAATCTCCTCCGTAACACCATCCGCCGTAATAACGTCGAGAGAGAGGAGCGCTTAGTATCAAACATGAGAAATGCCATCTCGATCGATCTTGAAGACTGGTTTTGCGTTCATAATCTTAGTAAGGCAATAGGAAGAGAGCATTGGGACAATTGCGAATTGAGAGTGCGGGAAAGTACGCGCCGGATAATAGAACTTTTTGACCGGCACAACACCAAAGCTACGTTCTTTGTTCTTGGTTGGGTAGCGGAAAGAATTCCAGAATTAATCAAAGAGCTCGACGACCGCGGTCATGAAATTGGCGTTCATGGTTACAACCACCTACTCCTTACGGAGATTTCTCCTGAAGAGTTTGATGAGGATTTAGGGCGAGGACTTGAGGCGATCAGCCAATGTGGTGTCAAAAGTCGGCCGCTGGGATTCCGAGCTCCATCGTTCACGATGGTGAAGGCGACGAAAGAATGGGCGCTACCGATTCTGGAGAAACATCAATTCAAGTATGATTCCTCAGTCTTCCCCATAGGGTTTCATCCTGACTATGGGATGGTCGAAGCCCCTTTGAGTCCTTATAAAATCACCCAAAATTTGCACGAATTTCCGATGAGCTGTTTGGAAGTATTTGGGAAGCGGTTTCCCTTTTCAGGAGGGGGATATTTCCGTTTGTTTCCCTATGCTTACACGAAGTATTGCATGCGAAAGGTGAATGCCCAGGGTCGTCCGGCGGTCTTTTACCTGCATCCTTGGGAACTCGACCCTGGTCAGCCAAAAGTAAACAATCTGTCACTTTCCCAAAGATTTCGCCATTATCGCAATATAGATCAAACAGAACGACGGCTCGAGAGACTCCTAAACGATTTTAAATTCACGACGATAAGAGAGGTACTTGGACTTTGAGTAAGGAATTACTGGCGCAGAGACGGTATTGGAACAGTGAAGCCGACGCGTTCCAAAGAATCTACACTCACAAAAAATCCCGGTTCTCAAATGCACTGGATCGGCTTTTCCGACAGGACATGTACGATCGCTACAGGTTCACGATTGAGAACTGTGAACCCATTGCCAATCGGAGGTTTCTTGACGTCGGGTGCGGAAATGGACTTTACAGTCTTGAACTCGCTCGCAAAGGAGCAGGTAAGGTTGTGGGAATCGATATTGCCGAAGTCATGATCGATTTATGCAAACGATCCAGCATTGCCGAAAAACTGGATGACCGTTGCACCTTCATTCAGACGGATCTTCTCGAATACGACGGCAGGGATTCGGAGTTCGATGTGAGTTTCGGTATTGGCTTGTTTGACTATATACGCGACCCGCTGCCAGTACTCAGAAAAATGCGCGAGCTCAGCGGTGATAAGGCAATTATGTCATTCCCTCGTTTGTGGACATGGCGCGCGCCAGTTAGGAAGGCGCGACTATCCATAAGAGGGTGTGATGTTGTTTTCTACAGTGCTGCAAGAATTAGAAAGTTGATGGCCGACGCAGGCTTCAGCCGACACATCTTAACAAAGGTTGGTAAGCTGTATTGCGTCGTGGCTTATCGATAGATCATAAGATCGTACCAGGACTAAGTCAGCTTTATGACCCTTAGGCCCAATGCTCTTGATTATGACGAGCTATTCCCGACAAACAGGCATGCCCGGGATAAGGACAGCTCTGACGAGAATTCGTTCAGTTCCAAGAGCCCTTCTAAAAAGGCCTTTAGTTACGATCAGACTGCAATAAGAGATGCCAATACTAAAGCCCCGCCCGATGATGTTGCTTCCTCTCCAGGTAACGAGCGGTCCTCAACCGATCCTGTGTTCCCAAAAAGGAATTCCTGGATCCACCGCCGGGGCCACACGCTTAGTTTCATTGGACTCTTTATCTTCAGCGTAGTTCTCTATCTCAGACCTTACGAGTTCTTCCCTGGCCTTTCATCGCTTACATCGATGGCGTTCTATACGGGATTGGTAACCTTACTAATTTATGCGAGTACTCAACTCAGCACGGAAGGGAATCTTACGGCGCGACCGAAGGAGATCAACCTTGTTCTGCTGCTCGGCGCCGCCGCGCTGCTATCCATGCCGATGGCAGTTGACATTGGAGATGCCTGGAAGACTTTTAGCGAGCAGTTGCTAAAAACAATTGTAATTTTCGTTGTCCTTGTTAACGTTGTTCGGACTGAGTCACGTCTCAAACTGCTTCTGCTGTTGGTTCTTGTTGTGAGCATCTATCTAAGTGTAAATGCTATCAACGATTACCGGCTGGGAATCTTTGAGATAGGAACTTCGGAAACTGCTCGCATTAGAGGCAGGATTAAAGGGCTGTTTGAGAATTCCAACGATTTAGCTCTGCACCTTGTAACGATGATTCCGATTGCGGTGGCGTTGGGAATCAGTAAGCGTGATCCATTTCGGAAGCTCATCTACTTGGGCGCAGCGGCATTAATGGTTGCCGGGGTGATTGTTACATTTTCGCGTGGCGGGTTTATCGGTCTCGTTGCGGCAGGGTTACTAATGGTTCGCAGGTTGGGCCGGAAGAATCGAGTGGCAACAACTACTGCAATGGTGTTTGCTGTGATTATGTTTCTGTCCCTGGCACCCGGCGCCTACTCTGGCCGGCTCTCTTCTATCTTCGATTCCGCTGCAGATCTGACTGGCTCTTCCAGCCAGCGAAATGAAGTCCTAAAACGTTCGATTTGGGTGACCTTAAGATATCCGTTGTTGGGCGTGGGTATTGGAAATTTTCAGCACAAGTCGCCTCGGAATTTGGAAACGCACAACGCGTATACGCAGGTAGGATCTGAAATGGGTATAGCTGCGATGGTGGTGTACATCCTGTTTCTGGTCCATCCCCTGCGGCGCCTGCGGTTAATCGAGAATGAGAGTTATTCGAAATTTGAGCAAGCCAGGTTCTATTACCTTTCCATCGGCTTACAAGGGTCGTTAGTGGGATTCATGGCTAGCAGCTTTTTCGGGGCCGTAGCCTACCAGTGGTATGTCTACTATCTGGTGGCTTACGCGGTTTGCCTGCATCGGCTGTACATAATGAAATTTCGATCGGAAAACGAGTTTGCGGGCAAATACTGGGAGCACCCATTCGCGAAGAAAACTGCGAAGCTCGTTAACGGCCAGCCCGCTTCTCAATTAGGTAACGTTTAGGCGGTAACTTTATTCGTAGGTGTGAGATGGATTTAATCGGCGGAATTCATGACAGCTTGTCAATGCATGTGCTTATGCCATTTTCACGTCTACACAGGTCAACCCGTCCAACGACGAGGCCCGCACAACGAGCATTCTACGAAGGCATTCGCTTTCGAAGACAGAGTTCCGCCTGGGACAATGAGAGAAGAACCCAGTGGATCCTGGATCGTCTGCGAACGCAGGTCCGACGAGCCTATGAGGAAACAGTTTTTTACCGGGAGCTATTTGACCGAGACAAGTTCGATCCGTACGCGGATTTTAGTTTCAGTGACTTTTCGCGCTTACCGGTTCTAACGCGCGAAGATATACACGAAGCGGGCGCAAAGCTGCTGGCATCGTCAATTCCCGCTGAGCAACGTCGTAAAGACAGCACTGGCGGTTCGACCGGAGTTCCGACCGAATTCTGGTTGGGCCCAAATGAACGCGGTTGGCGAGAGAGCGGTATGGAGCACTTTTTCCAGACCTTAGGTGTACCAGAGGGTTGTCGCGCGGCGTATCTTTGGGGCCATCATCTGGATCCAAAAGCGAGTGATTCTTTTCGCGACCGGTATCAAGCCTTCGTTTCAAATATAAGATGGTTCGACTCGATGCGGATGTCACCCCAGACTCTCGACGAATATCACAAGGAGCTCGAGCGTCTTCGTCCTGCTTGCGTCATTGCTTATGCCAGTGCTTTGGGCTACCTGGCCGAACACATACTTGCTAAGGGTTACAAGCCTTCCTATCCAACACGTTGTCTTATCACCGGCGGTGAAAAGCTTTGGTCCAGGCACCGGCGTCAGATCGAAGAAGCATTTGGCCGTACGGTGTATGAGCGATACGGATCACGCGACGCAGGATGTATCGGCGTGCAGTTGGACCCCGCCCACTCGCTCGAGTACACAGTGGATTGGGCCAACACCTTTATCGAACCGGAGAGATCGCAATCGGAATCGGCCATCCTTGTTACGAAACTTCAAGCGGATGCGATGCCGATGATTCGCTATCGCCTTGGCGACATCGGGCGCTTTCCCGCTGGTAGTAAACCCGGGCACCCGACGTTTGTTTTGCTTGATGTTATGGGCCGGGTTATCGATCGCATTTCGCTACCGGACGGCCGCTGGGTGGCAGGCCAGGAAGTGCCACACTTGCTGAGGGACTATCCGGTGCGTGAGTTTTTGTTTTTGCAACGACAGGATCACTCGGTGGAACTTCAGATCGTTCCGCAAAAAGATTTTGATGACGATAGTCTCCGCAGTATTGAGCAAATACTGAACGCAAACTTACCGGGTTTGCCAATACAGATCGAGTTGACAGAATCCGTCGTGCGCACGACCTCGAATAAGTGGCGACCAGTGATCAGTGAAGTCATATCGGATTCGGAGGCGTTCGTATGAATACGAACATGAACGCCAACTTTGAGTCCAACCTCGCCCTCTCGGAGGTGTCACCCAACGCCTATCGCAACGAAGAATCATTTGTGGTCGCCCAAGCCATCGATAAATTAGCCTCAAACCTCGGATGGGCGCGTGCGGGAAATGGTCCTTTCGGAGAGTTGATCCAGCCCGGCGCGCGCGTGCTGATCAAGCCCAACTTTGTGCTGCACCACAATCAGGGGACTGATGGCATGGATCCGATGATCACGCACCAGTCGATCGTGAAGGCTGTTGCAGTAGCGGCGTTGCAAGCTGAAGCGTCCGAAGTGATGGTAGGTGATGCTCCGATTCAAACTTGTGATTTTTCGGCGCTTCTCGAAGAAACGGGTTTGGGCTCGTGGGCTGAAACTCTGATGAGAGCAGATGCCCGGTTCAAGGGCGTGAAGGACTTTCGTCGCACTACTGCTCGATACGTAAACGGCGTTCGCGTGGCAGACGAGAACGTGCTACCCGAAGAGCAGTTTGTGCTTTTTGATCTACGCGGCGACAGTTTGCTCGAACCGATTACTGACGACAAAGATGATTTCCGCGTCACTTGTTACGACCCGCGGCTGATGGCCAAAACGCACGGCCGGGGAAGGCATCGCTATCTCGTTGCCAAAGACGTGATGGAAGCAGATGTTGTCATCAACTTACCCAAACTCAAGACGCACAAAAAGGCAGGTATAACCTGTGCTCTGAAAAACCTGATTGGCATCAACGGCAACAAGGAGTACCTGCCACATCATCGACTCGGCGGCTCCAATCTCGGTGGCGACTGTTATCCCGGTGATTCCAAAGTCAAGCGCATGTTGGAATACGCGTCGGATCAACAAAACCTTTGGTACTCGCATAAGATCGGACGAGTTTGGGGCAGCGTAGCAACGCAACTGAATCGCGTGATTCATCTGATGGGCGACAATCTCGGTATCGAAGGTTCGTGGAGTGGGAACGATACGATTTGGCGAACTGGGCTCGATCTCAACCGAATCCTTCTTTATGGCGAAGCTGATGGCTCGATGGCTTCATCGCCGCGACGACGTGTAGTTCATTTAGCTGATGCTATCGTTGCGGGACAAGGCGATGGTCCACTGTCACCGCAGCCGCTTCCGCTCGGTCTGTTGTTCGCGGGAAATAACGCCGCTTGTATGGATTGGTTTGGCGCACGACTCCTTGGTTATGACGCGCAACTGGTGCCGATCGTGCGAGAGGCGTTTGGAAATTTTCGATGGCCTATTTCTACTTCTCAACCGAACGATATAACGCTGATGGGAGATTGGGGCACAGGCAACATCGATAAGGTAATGGTTAAAGAACTACCTCCGATTATTCACCCCGCTGGCTGGCGAGATGCAGCAGCGTCAGCAGTACCGGTAACGATAGAAGCTTGAGATACAACGCACTACAATTAATCGGGAGTTTCCATCAGGGTGGATCCGAACGCCAGGCAGTGCAGCTAGCTCGACTGCTGCTGGAAGGCAGACGCTGTAACGTATTTGTCGCCACATTGGACTACGATGGAGTGCTGCTGGACGAGATGAACAGACTCGGTCTGACCGAGATTCCCGAATTCCGGCTCAATAGCTTTTATGATCTTCATGCGGCCCGTCAAGTTTGGCGTTTTGCGCAGTATTTAAAAAGGCACCAGATTGACGTTGTACATACGCATGACTTCTACACGAATGTTTTCGGTATGGCAGCAGCGGCCCTGGCGCGCGTTCCAGTCCGCATCGCTTCGCGCCGGGAATCTTCAGTTCGTCCGGCAAGTCAAAGATTTGTCGAGCGTTGCTCTTATCGAGCTGCACACGCGGTGATCGCCAACTGTGAAGACGTGCGCGCACAACTGTTAACTGAACGAGTACCCGCGCAAAAGGTACGAACGATTTATAACGGGATCGACCCAGCACGCGTGCAGGCTCCTCAGGCAGAGAAACAGGAAATTCTGGCAAGTCTCAATCTGCCCCAATCGGCCCGGTTTGTAACGATAGTGGCAAATATGCGAGTGCACGCGCGGCACCCTGAGCCCGCTTGTTTGAAGGACCATCCCACTTTCCTGCGAGCTGCCCGGCACGTGCATCAGAACTTCCCCGAAGCCGCTTTCATCATTGCGGGTGAAGGCGAACTAAAAGAGACGACGCAGGAATTAGCCAGAGATCTGGGCATCGAGCACCGGACATTCTTTATTGGGCGGTGCCAGGACGTCGGTGCTGTGTTGTCGATTTCAGACGTTTGTGTGCTCACCTCACGTTCTGAGGGATTTTCTAATTCAATACTTGAGTACATGGCTGCGGGCCGGCCGGTAGTTTCTACAGACGTCGGCGGCGCTAGAGAAGCAATAGTTCACGGCGAGACGGGTTATCTGGCTCCTGTGGGCGACCACGATCGAATAGCGGAGCACATCATGTCGTTGTTGTCGAATCCGGATCAGGCCCACCGGATGGGCGAATCTGGACGGCTCGTGGTGAACGAAAAGTTCTCGTGTGTCAAACAACTTCAAAATGTCGAAAGCGTCTACAACGAATTGTTGGAGGTAAGTGTTCCCCGGTGGGTGTCCCGTTTGTCACGCGTCGACCCCAACCATTAGTAAAACGATGTCGTCAAAAGATACAAAGAAACGGCTTCGTGTCCTTCTGGTTGCGCCTTCTCTGGATATTCTCGGGGGGCAGTCGCGACAGGCCGTACGTCTCATGGACGGATTGAAGCACGAGCCGGATCTCGACGTCAGGTTTTTGCCGCACAATCCGCGATTACCGGGAATTCTGAGGCGATTGCAGTCTATAAAGTATGTTCGTACCGTCGTCACTACGCTGCTGTATGTGACGCTATTGCTGTGGCGAGTAAGAAAGTACGATGTCATTCACATCTTCTGCGCCTCTTATTACTCTTACTCGTTGAGCGCAATCCCAGCGCTGTTAATCTCACGGGTTTATGGAAAGAAATCCATACTCAACTACCGGAGCGGTGAAGCGCAGGACCATCTCGATAATTGGCAAACCGCAGTGCCCACACTCCGCTGGGCCGACGAAATCGTGGTCCCTTCCGGTTACCTCGTAGACGTTTTCGCGGGTCACGGTTTGAGCGCCCACGCGATCTACAACATCGTGGAATTGGAGCGTTTCACGTACCGCGAGCGACAGCCGTTACGGCCCATTTTCCTGACAAGTCGTTTGCTTGAGCCACTATACAACGTACCTTGTGTGCTTCGTGCGTTTGCGATCATTCAACAACACTATCCTGATGCGAAGCTGACCATTGCTGCTGACGGCTACCTGCGTAGTGAGTTGGAAGCCCTTGCGCGTGAGCTAAAACTCCGTAATGCCGAGTTCATCGGCTTTGTGAGATTTGAGGACATGCCGGCGCTTTACGATGCGGCGGACATTTATCTTTCCGCCACGAGCATAGACAACATGCCGAGTTCGATTACTGAGAGCATGGCGTGTGGGCTCAACGTTGTTACAACGGACGGCGGTGGTGCTATACCGTACATAATGACGAATGAGCTGACGGGTCTGATTGTCGACCGTGATGATCACAAAGCGCTGGCCGCCGGGGCTATTCGTCTTTTGAATGATAATGAGTTGGCATTAAAGCTGGTGCGAAATGCCCATGAGTACAGCAGGAAGTTTACCTGGCCGCACATCCGTGAGGAATGGGTTAATCTTTACCGGGAACTTGCTAAAGAAAAAGGCCTTTCGATGAGCACCAATACTGATGGTGGCCGTGTGCCGCTCGCAAAGACTGATTCTGCTGTTTAGAGAAAAGTAGATTTCGTTCAAACATGAAACAAGTTTTTCGCAAAGGACTAAAACATATTGTCGTAGCTGAGGCGCCGGAGCCGATGGTGAGGCCCAATCACGTCCTGGTTAATCCAGTTTATTCACTGATTAGCAGCGGAACTGAGAGCGCGAGTATTCATGAAGGAATTCTGAAAGAAGTGGCAGAGAATCCCTCGCAGTTGAGTAAAGTTTGGGACGGACTCAAGGCGATGGGACCGTTTTCAACCATCGCTGAAGTTCGTGCCAAGTTTCAGGAATATGCGGCGCTCGGATACGCAGGTGCGGGAATAATTGCGGAGCGGCACCCTTCTGTCACCGGAGTCGAAGTGGGCGATCGGGTGGCGTATGGAGGAGAAGGAACCGGCCACGGACAAACGATTTTGGCTTCTGAGAACCTGGTCGTCCGAGTGCCGGATGAAGTTCGTTTTCAACACGCGTGTTTCACCACGTTAGGAAGCATTGCTCTCAACTCCATCAGAATTTCCGAGGTCGGTGTTGGTGATGTAGTTGCAGTTATCGGCCTGGGTTTGGTGGGACAACTGGTCGCGCAGTTGGCCCGACTTCAAGGCGCGCGTGTAATTGGCATCGATTTGAGGCCTGATCGCGTGGAGTTGGCGCGGAAGTCCGGAATGGACCACGGTCTCGACGGCAGTATTTCGATCGCTGAAGAAGTAGGTGCAATAACAAACGGGCTCGGAGCTGACTGCGTCATCGTAGCGGCAGCTTCAAAATCTTCGGCGCCGTGCCAGATGGCCCTCGACATTTGCAGGGATCGAGGACGGATCGTGATCGTGGGAGCGGTAAAGATGAGTTTTCCCTGGGCCGAAATGTACGCGAAGGAGATACAACTCCTGATGTCGCGTGCGTATGGACCAGGAAGTTACGATCCCGAGTACGAAGTCCGTGGACGCGATTATCCGATTGCTTATGTACGTTGGACCGAGAAACGAAACATGGAGGAGTTTCTCCGGCTGGTCGCGCTTGGACGAGTCGATCTCCAGTCGTTGATCTCGCATGAATTTGATCTTGAAGATGCGCCGCGGGCCTATCAGGCCGTAAAGGAGCCAGCGTCGAATAGTTTGGGCGTGTTGTTACGGTATCCCGACACGAATTCTTTGAAGGAACCTGAGAAATTTAAACCAGGGCGCCGTGTGGAGCTGCCGAACAGCGCAGCGAAATCGAACTTGAAGGTGGCGCTGGTTGGCGCCGGCAATCTTGCGCGCTGGGCGCACCTGCCGAGTCTGTCGCGGATACCAAACGTTAGTCTGCACGCCGTGTATTCGGCGAGCGGCGCCCGTGGCAACACTTATGCGCGCCGCTTCGGAGCGTCGTACTTTACTTCTGATTACCGGCAGATTTTGGACGATCCGCAAGTGGACGTGGTGATGGTGCTAAGTCGAAACCAGCATCATTTCTCTCAGGCGTTAGAACCGCTGATGGCGGGCAAGCACGTGTTCGTTGAAAAGCCGATGGCTTTGACTGAAGCGGAATGTCGCGAACTGTACAACGCGGTCGTGATTTCCGGTAACCAATTAACGGTCGGATTCAATCGTCGCTTCGCGCCGTTTTATAAAGAGTTGAAAGGGACGCTCGCCAAGCGCAGCGGTCCGGCGGTAATTAACTGTCGCGTCAGCTCTCCGGGTATTGCAGGTAGCTACTGGATGGCGGATCCGTCGATAGGGGGCGCGATCATCGGTGAAGCAGTTCACTTTGTCGACTTGATGTATTGGTTACTCGAGTCGGAGCCGACCCATGTGTCGGCATATTGCCTGCCGATCGGTAAAACCGATCCTATCGGCGAGAATAACCTGGTTGCGAATTTTCGTTTTGCGGATGGATCGATCGGTACGTTGAACTATTCCACGATCGGCTCGAAGAAAGCTCAGGGTGAACGGGTAGAGGTCTTTGCCAAGGGCGTGAGTTCGATGGTCCAGGATTTCAAACGATTCGAGTCGGCTTCAAATTCCAAGCGCACCCGATCGACGTGGTGGGCTTACAAAGGTTACGACGACCAATTACGCTCGTTTTTTAACAGTATTGCTCGAGGTGTATCGCCGGAGATAACCGTTCGCGACGGCGCCCGGGCGACGCTCGTCTGTGTGGAAATGTTGAGGTCGGCGCGAACACTTACTCCCCGCGAGATCGATTTAGAAGCTTTGTTAACCGGCGAGATCCAGGAAACAAGCGCTCCCGTCGAACTTCCGACGGGCGAGTGGACGTAGACCGATGGTCGCCCCAAAAGAATCACGCCCAAACTCCGATTTACCCGAGAAGCCGATTCGACTTTTGCTGGTCGCTCCTGCTTTAAGGATCTTGGGCGGTCAAGCCGTTCAGGCTAATTACCTGATCGAACACCTGGCTCGCGAGCCGATGTTTAAAGCGTCGTTCGTTCCTCATAACCCGCGCTTACCCGGTCCTCTTAAACTACTGCAATCGATCAAATACGTGCGGACGATCGTGACATCATTGCTCTACTGGATAACTCTTCTGATCCAGGTTCCCAAGCACGACATCGTTCACACTTTCTCAGCCTCTTATTTTTCCTTTTTGCTGGCGCCGACGCCGGCCATCCTCATCGGCCGATTTTTTGGCAAGAAAATTATTTTGAACTATCGAAGTGGCGAGGCAGAAGATCATCTCAGAACCTGGCGACGTACTGCGATTCCAATTCTGAAGTTAGCGGATGAGATTATCGTTCCATCTCGATACCTGGTTGACGTCTTTAGCAAGTTTGGTCTGCGTGCTCGTCCGATAGCAAATGTCATCGACCCGGACCGCTTCAAGTTTCGCGCGCGACAGCCGTTGCAGCCGATTTTTTTGTCGAATCGAAATCTCTATCCTTTGTACAACGTACCTTGTATTCTGAGAGCATTCTCGAAAATCCAACAAAAGCTTCCCGATGCAAGGTTAATTATCGCTGGCGACGGCAGTCAACGGGCGTCGCTCGAATCACTCGTTGGTGAGTTGAAACTGCGGAATATTGAGTTTCGTGGACCTGTTGCTCCCCCCAAAATGAATGAGCTGTACGACGAGGCGCATATCTTTCTGAATAGTTCGAACATAGATAACATGCCGGGTTCGATACTCGAGTCGTTTGCTTGCGGCGTGCCAGTCGTGTCGACTAGCGCGGGCGGAATACGCTGGATTGTTACCCATGGAAAGAATGGGCTGCTCGTTCCAAGGAATGATCACGACGGCATGGCCTCATGGGCCATCCGGCTGATCGAGTCGCCGGAACTTGCTGACTCTATCGTGCGCAATGCATACGACGAGTGTTCGGCTTACACCTGGCCAGCGGTCCGCGAGGCCTGGTTGGCAGTGTATGCGCGACTCGCGGGCCACGGATCTGCACTAATGAATTCTGATCAAAAACAATCAGTATTCATTAGTGAAAATGCGCGGTCGATCTAGAAGACACTTCAAGTGCGCGGATGATTATCTCCAGTAATAGCAATCCAGCCGTAACGATTGTAATACCTGCTTACAATGGCGCACGTTACATCGGTCAAGCACTCGACTCGATAAAAGCACAGACGTTTACCGACTACGAAGTAATCGTCGTGAACGACGGATCCAGGGACCGCGACGAACTCGAACAAATAATCAACTCTCATCCGCTTCCGATCATTTACATATCTCAGGAAAATAAGGGTGTCAGCGCCGCCCGAAACGCGGCTATTACGATTGGAAAAGGAGAGTTCTACGCGCAGCTCGACGCAGATGACCAATGGATGCCTGAATACCTCGAGGTGCAACTAGGAATTCTGCGCGACAATCCCGACGTCGCAGCCGTTTATCCAAACGCAACAATTATTGGAGATGCATCAGATGTCGAACTGGAGTTTATGAAGTTATCTCCGTCCGAAGGCGAAGTGACTTTTGAAGCACTGGTAAGAGAGAAGTGCGTGGTGATGACCTCTGTGACGGCGCGGATGAGTGCAATAAGAGAAGTCGGCATGTATGACGAGAGTCT
>Ga0079218_10000383_pt1 | contig 12900 bp, 7 predicted proteins | sample NCCompost_FD_77181 | JGI IMG/M metagenome (GOLD analysis project Ga0079218, IMG submission 77181) | Agricultural soil microbial communities from Utah to study Nitrogen management - NC Compost | ecosystem: Environmental > Terrestrial > Soil > Agricultural land | place: USA: Utah | collected... | reverse complement strand
GAGAGCTCCACGCCGTTGGGCATCGCGTACTCGCCCGGTCCGATCACGACGCGCGCGGCGCCGTCCGGCGCCACGTAGTACACCTGCTTGCCCGGCTGGCTCTTCGTGGCGTCCGGTGTGAACTGCGGGTCGGTGACGTACAGGCCGCCCCTCGCGTCCATCACGAGGTCGTTGGGACCGTCGATCCGTTTCCCGTTCACCGTGTCGAGCACGACGCGCACCACACGTCCGGTGGCCGGATTCACCTCCACGACGCGGTGGCCGAACATATCGCACACGATGAGGTTGCCGTTCCGTGCCGCCAGCGTACCGTTCGACTGCATGCCGCTCGAGAGGACCCGCCATTTGCCGTCCGGCTCCATGACGATCAGCCGGCTGCGCGCCGGACTCCCGGTCCAGTCGTTGGCCGCAGGGTTCTTGAAGAACATGTCCGAGAAGTACAGCTTTCCGCTCAGCCACGTGGGGCCTTCGGTGAACGTGAAGCCCTCGGCCAGCTTCCTGGGCGTCGCCCCGGGCGCGACAACCTCCTCATAAAGCGCCTGCTGCGCCCGCGCGCGCGCCACGTAATCGGGCCGCACGGGCCAGAAGACATCGAGCTGGTCGGCGCCGGTGTCGCCGAGCCGGGCCGAGTGCACCATGCCCCCGGGCAGGTACAGCATGTGGCCCGCGGCGCCCGATGCGGGGAACGACCCGTCCATCACGCCCTGGTCGAGCGAGCCCCGAAGCGTATGCGTCAACTGGTCCTCGGGGTGCCGGTGCCGCGCGATTTCGGAGCCCGGATCCATGCGGATCAGACTGATCTGCGCGTTCTTCCCCCAGATGAGCCGGGAGAGCGCGGTGCTGCGGCGGTACGACTGCCCCGCCACGGGATCGGTCAGCGGTGTCCATTGAATCTCGTTCAGGTTCGCGACCACGCCGGGCCGCAGCGACGGCGTGACGCCCTGGTCCGGAAAGGCCGGGTTCACGCCAGCGATGTCGTGGCCCGCGAGCGCGAGATGATCGAGCCGCACCGGCGAATACATTTCGAACGCCGTCCACCCGTTCGGCCCCGCCGTCACCGATCGCACGGTTCCAGGCTGGAGGTACAGCACGTGATCCTTCGTGAGCTCCGCCTTCGTGCCGTCGAACTCGATCGTCGCCGACCCGTCCTGGACGATGACGATCAGCTCCTCGTTCAGCGTCTGTGACGGATACACGGCGCCCGGCTGCATGGCGACGCGCTCCAGGAGGGCGCCGCGGCCCCAGCCGAGCGCCGCGACGACACCGGGGGCAATCGTGATGTTCGGGAGCGCGGTGCGTTCGACCGGCTCGCCGTCGGCGAGCGCCATCGGGACGGCCACCCGCGGCAGCTCGCGCGTGCGTCCGGTCACCTGGTGCTGATCGATGACGCGCTGGTTGCGGTCGGTCCAGCGCGGCGCCTGGCTCGAGCAGCCAAGCGGCGCGAGGGCAAGCGCTACGACAACGGGGACGCAGAAACGGAGCACGACACGCATGCGGGTGCACAGTACGAAACTCGCGGCGTGCGCGTCTGCTCTTTGACCGTTTTTTGCATGCCTTGGAGTGTTCTTTGTCCGCCCCCCTGCCGGCCCGATCGGCGGGCGCCCCCGATGGACCGCTATCATTACGCGCCTCGAGGAGCGTCACTACCCATGATCGAGACCCGAAGGTGGTCCTGGCGGCACGTCGGTGCGGCCGCGTGTGTCGCGGCCGGCGTCGCCGCGGGCGCCACCGGCCTGGCGCAGCCGTCAGCGGACACGTGGTGGACGGGATACGGCGGCGGCGCCGACAACAGCCGCTATTTCGCGTCGCGGCGGATCGACAAGGCCAACGTCACCCGGCTCCAGGTCGCCTGGACCTATCCCTACGGCGAGACGGGCAGCAGCCCGATCGTCGTGCGCGGGGTGATCTACGGCCGCGGCCGCAACGGATCGCTCGTTGCCGTGGACGCCACGACCGGCAATGAGCTGTGGGTCCGCGAGCGCATGAGCGGCATGACCAGCCGCGGCATGAACTACTGGGAAAGTGCCGACGGCCGCGACCAGCGTCTGATTTTCGCGATGGACAGCCTGCTCCAGGAGCTGGATGCGAAAACCGGCATGCCCATCATGTCGTTCGGTACGAACGGCGTGGTGGACCTGCGCGCCGGCATCGACGGCCGCGATCCCGCGACCATCGGCAACATCCAGTCGACGATTCCAGGCGAGGTCTTCGAGAATCTGGTGATTCTCGGCAGCGCCACCGGCGAGGGCTACATGTCGCCCCCCGGCGACATTCGCGCCTACGACGTGCTCACCGGGCGTCTGGTGTGGACGTTCCACACCGTGCCGCGGCCCGGCGAGTTCGGCTACGACACGTGGCCGAAGGACGCCTGGAAGTACATCGGCGGCACCAACAACTGGGGCGAAATGACGGTGGATGTGCGGCGCGGTATCGCCTACATCCCGCTCGGATCGCCGACCTACGACTTCTACGGCGCCGATCGGATCGGCGCCAACCTCTTCGGCACCTCGATCGTGGCGCTCGATGCGCGGACGGGCACGCGCCTCTGGCACTTCCAGCTGGTGCATCACGACCTGTGGGACCTGGATCCCAGCGCGGCGCCGCAGCTGACGACGATCCGGCACAACGGGCGCCCGCGCGACGTCGTGGTGGTGGCGAGCAAGACGACCTGGCTCTACGTGTTCGACCGCGTCACCGGGGAGCCCATCTGGCCCATCGAGGAACGTCCGGTGCCGAAGTCCGAGATGGCCGGTGAACAGAGCTGGCCCACCCAGCCGTATCCGTCGAACCCGCCACCGTTTGCGCGCCAGTCGTTCGGCGTGGACGACATCAGCCCGTATCTGCCGGCCGGCGAGGCCGACGCGCTCAGGAAGCGCCTGCTCGCGGCCAACAATCAGGGTCTCTTCACCCCGATCAGCTACGGCGACACGGTGCACATTCCGACCAGCAATGGCGGCGTGCTCTTCGGCGGTCTCGCGTCCGAACCGGGCACGGGCGCCGTCTACGTGGTGACGCACGACAACCCCGGCATCCTTCGATTGCTGCGCCCCGGCGAGACCGTCGGCCGCGGCGGCGCGCCGCCGGTGCCGCCCGGTCAGGCGATCTATCAGCAGAACTGCCAGTCGTGCCACGGTCCGGATCGCCTGGGCACCACCAGCGGCGTGGCGCTCGTGCACGCAGTGGCGGATCCGGCCAACGCCATTGCGGCCGGGGCACCGCGATTCGACGCCGCGGCCATTCGCGCCGTGCTGAGCGCCGGCAAGGGACGCATGCCGGCGTTTCCGCACCTCGCTGCCGCCGACGTGGACGCCGTAGTGACGTTCTTGACGAGCGCACCCGGCGGCCGCGGCGGCCGCGGCGCGGGTCCGCTGGCGTCGGGCGCACCGGCGGCGCTGATCGCGGGATCGGGCTCGGTGTGGACGAGGCCCGCCGCCACGGGCGGGCGCGGCCGCGGCGCGCTGCCGCCCTATCCCGACGGTGTCCCGTCGTTCGAGCGGCCGGTGATCAACGAATACAACACGATGGCGCACCGCATCACGCCGCCCTACACGTCGATCGTGAAGTACGACCTGAACCAGCCGCGGATCCAGTGGCGCGTCGGCTTCGGTGACGATCCCGCGCTGGTGGCCCGCGGCATCACGGGCACGGGCATGCCCGCGGTGAACAACGGGCTCGTCGTGACCGAGTCCGGCCTCGTGTTCGGCGCCGGCGGCGACAACCAGATCCGCGCGTGGGACAGCGAGACGGGCCGGCGGCTGTGGGCATCGCCGTTTGCCGGCGCCTTCGCCGGCTCGCCGGTGATGTACGAGACGCGGGGCCGGCCGTATCTGCTGGTCCCGGCGGCGAGCGCGCCGGGCGGTCGCGGAGCGGGACAGGCTCCTCCGAAGGCCGGACCGCTCGGCTGGGTCGCCTACACGGTGCCGGAGAAATAGATGCTGACGGGAAAGAGTCTGATTGCCGGCGCGCCGGTCGATTCGGCCGAGGGGCGCTTCGCCTCCGGCGGTACCAGGGCCGCCTTCGAGGAAGCTTCCAGCGTGCACATCGATGGCGCGCTCGAGGCCGCCGAGCACGCGTCGCACGAATACCGCCAGCTGTCCGCCGCGCAGCGCGCGGGATTTCTGGATCGCATCGCCGACGAGATCGAGCACATCGGGGATCTGGTGGATGTGGCGAACCTCGAGACCGCGCTGCCCCCCGCGCGTCTGGCCGGCGAGCGCACACGCACCACCGGACAGCTGCGGATGTTCGCGAACCTGGTTCGCGAGGGCTCGTGGGTGGACGCCCGCATCGACCGCGCGGTTCCCGATCGCAAGCCGTTACCGAAGCTTGATATCCGCCGGATGCTGATTCCGATCGGCCCGGTCGCCGTGTTCGGGGCGAGCAACTTCCCGTTGGCGTTCTCCGTTGCGGGAGGCGACACGGCCTCCGCGCTGGCCGCCGGGTGCCCGGTCGTCGTGAAAGCACACCCGGCGCACCCGGCCACCTCCGAGCTGGTCGCCCGCGCGATCGTCAAGGCGGGCAAGGCCGGCGGCATGCCGCCGGGCGTCTTTTCGCTGATCCAGAGCACGCGCAACGACGTCGCGACGGCGCTCGTCCAGCATCGGCACACGAAAGCGGTCGGCTTCACCGGCAGCCTGCGCGCCGGGCGCGCCCTGTTCGATGCCGCGGCCCGTCGCCCCGATCCGATTCCCGTGTACGCGGAAATGGGCAGCGTGAACCCCGTCTTCCTGCTTGCAGGAGCGCTCGCCGAACGTGCCGAGGCGATCGCCGAAGGGCTCGCGGCGTCGGTCACCCTGGGCGTGGGGCAGTTCTGCACGAATCCCGGAGTGGTCGTTGCCACGGGCACCGACGCGCTCGACCGCTTCATGCGGCGGATGGAGGACCTCATCGGCAACGCGCAGCCGGGCACCATGCTCTATCCGGCCATTTTCCAGTCGTACGAAGCGGGCGTTGGCCGGCTGAGCGCCGTCGAAGGTATGCGCACGGTTCGCTCCTCGATGGCCGTCGCCGTGCAGGATGCCCGCGCCCTGCCATCGCTGTTCGAGACCACGGCGCAGACGTTCCTCCAGCATCGAGCGTTGGCCGAAGAGGTCTTCGGACCCTCGACCGTCGTCGTACGGTGTGGCTCGCGGGCCGAGATGGAAGCCGTCGCGCGCCGTCTCGACGGGCAGTTGACGGCGACGATTCACGGCACCCCCGCGGACCTCGCGGAGCATGCGTGGTTGATGGCGATTCTCGAGGACAAGGCGGGGCGGCTGGTCGTCAACGGCTTTCCGACCGGAGTCGAGGTGTGCGGGTCGATGCAGCACGGCGGCCCGTACCCGGCGACGACCGACTCGAGAACGACGTCGGTCGGCACGGCGGCGATCCTTCGCTTCGCGCGGCCGGTCGCCTACCAGAACTTTCCGCAGTCGTCGCTGCCGCTCGAACTGCAGGACGCCAACCCGCGCGGGATCTGGCGGCAGGTCGATGGAGAGCTGACGAAGGACGCGCTGGCCGGCTAGCGGACAGCCATCACCTGCTGCCGCGCGGATCCGCGAACTGTTTGCGCTGCAGCGACCACTGCGTGTCCTTGCAGAGCCCGCAGTCCTCGCCGACGAACCGCTTGGCGCTCTGCGCATCGCCGCGCAGCTGCCAGTTGAGCCAACTCACCGCGACCGATGCGGCGGCGCCGCCATTGGGTTCGTTGAAGGTGCCGCCGTGCCCGACCGGGAGATTCGCCATCGCCGCCGGCACGTGCGCGATGCGGTTGAAATCGTCCATGCCGTTGACATAGGCGATGTCGGTGGGTCCGCCCTCGATGTAGATCACGGGCGTGTGCAGTGTCTGCAGTACCTCCTTGCCGACGCTCGTGCCAGTCATGGTGGTTGGCCCGGTGTTCAGGACGCCGCTGTTGTGAATCACCAGCGTCTTCACGCGCGGATCCTTCGCCACTTGCAGCGCCTGTACGCCGCCGCAGCTCCAGCCCGAATACGCGACCTGCGCGGCATCGATGCGGCCGAAGTATGGACTGCCGGCGCGCTGGTTCTCGGCCAGCGCCCAGTCGACGGCGTCGGTCAGATCCGATACCTGCGTGCGCGGCGCCGGAAGCTGACCTTGTGGCGTCGCTGGACGAGGCTCCCTCGGCGGTGCACCGGGACCACTCAGGATGCGGCCGCTCGCGAGCACCAGATACCCATGCGAGGCGATCTCGAGCAGATGGAAGCGGCTGCTCGCGGCATCGTCCGAGCATCCGCCGTTGCCCCACGCCACCACGCCCAGCTTCGTGCGGCCGAGGGCACTGAGGTCCCGGGGACGGTAGACCACGTGGCGCGGCAGCGACGCGACTTCCTCCTTCATCGCGGGGAAGGCCCCGGTCCCGGGCGTGTCGGGCCGCTTGTTGATCTCGGCCTGCCGCTCGAGCGCGGCACGGTCCGGTTGCGGCGGTGCCGGCTGCTGCGCAGCCACGAGCGCACTGACGCAGGTGGCGGCCACGGCAAGCGCCATCGGAAGCGAGACGAAAGGCGCTGACGGTCGGCTGATTGTCATGATCGATGCCTCAACGTGCGATCAGGTGTTGCGAGAAGAAGCGGAGAACCTGGGCCTCGAAACGCTCGCGAATCCGGTTGCCGTGGTCGCCATCATAAACCTCGAACGTATGCGCGACGTCCAGCCGTGCGAGCGACTCGCCGAGCTGAGTGTTGGTGCCGACGAACGGGTCCTGATTGCCGATGTCGAGTGCGATGGCCCGCATGGATTTGAGCGCGGGCACATACTGATCGACCATCACGAGCGGCGAGTTGGCGATCCACTTCGCGGCGATGAGCGGCTGAATTTCTCCGTCTTTCGTGGGGAGATCGAAGAACGGCGGCGTCTTCGCGTTCGGCGCCCAGGCGGCCGCCTGCGCCGACAGCGCGTTGGCCATGCCACCACCGCCGCGGCCCGCGCCGGCTCCACGTCCATCTCCCCGTCCGGCGCCGGCGCCGCGAGCTGCCGCGTCGCCGCGTCCGGGAGCGTCACCGCGCGGCCCAGGCCCGGCGCCGCGCGCGGCCGGATCGTTCATCAGACAGCACGAGCTCATCGCATAGAGCGCCGCGAACGCCGCCGGCTGCTTCATGCCGATGCGCATCGTGCCGTAGCCGCCCATCGAGTGGCCGGCGAGGCCACGGCCGGCGCGTGACGCGATGGTGCGATACCGCTGGTCGATGAATTCCGTCAGATCCCGGGCGATGAACGTCTCCCAGTCTCCGGTGGTCGGCGAGTTCGAGAACATGCTGCCGCTGTACTTCGTGAACGCGTCGGGGATGACGACGATCATCTCGCGGGCGCCGGCGGCCACGGCGCGATCGATCGAGTCGGGAACGGCGAGCGACTTGACGTAGGCCTCGGCGGTCGCCGTGTAGCCATGGAGGAAGTAGAGCACCGGATAGCGTCGCGTGGCGTCTGTCGCGTAGCTTGGCGGCAGATACACGACCACCGGGCGATCGGGCGAATCGCCTTCGAGATTGCCTTCGAGCGCGCGGCCGTGGACGGTGATGCGTTCGAGCGTGCCTTTCGGCGGCGCCGGCTGTTGCGCCGCCGGCGCGGTCTGCGTGACGAGCGCCGCGAACAGGACTCCCAACGCCCAACGGCCAACGCCCAACCGCTTCCAACCTGCTCCTTTTGAACCAGGCCCCTTCATGTGCAGCCCCTCCCGTGGAGATGGTAACTGCAGTCGTCCTCCCCGCTCGCGCAAAGTCTCGTCGAAACGGCCGATTCCGGCCGCCCACGCCTCCCGCCGGCGCATAATCGCGGCATGACACTCCGACCGATCGCCGGCGCGACGCTATTGGCCGCGGTGACGTTTACGGCGTACGCGCAGGTGCCTGCGCCTGTCACACCCGAAGCCCTGGTCACGGCCGCCAAGCGGGCCGCGGGCGCCGACCATGCAGGAACGTTTCTCCGCATCTGCGTCGCCCCCGACAATCTCACTGCCGGCGGCCCGCGTGGCGGAGGGCCAGGACCCCGCGCAGTGCCCGACCGCGCCACGTGGTACGCGAAGCCCTACAGAGTCTTCGACAACCTCTATTTCATCGGCACCAGGATCCACTCCGCGTGGGCGCTGACCACGAGCGCGGGGATCATCGTCATCGATACGCTCTTCGACTACGCGATTGAGCCGGAGATGGTGGAGGGCATGACGACGCTCGGCCTCGATCCGCGCGACATCAAGTACGTGCTGATCAGCCATGCCCACGGCGATCATGATCAAGGTGCGGCGCTGCTGCAGAGTCGTTACAGCGCCAAGATCGTGATGGGTGCAGCCGACTGGGATGCGACGCTCCAGCGCACCGCATCCGCTCCCGGCGGCGTGCCGAAACGCGATATCGAGGTGGGTCGTGAAGGGCGGAAGCTCACCCTCGGCGACACCACCGTGGACGTCATCGCCACGCCGGGCCACACGCCGGGCACGCTGTCGTACTTCTTCCCGGTCAAGGACGCCGGACGAACGCTGATCGCCGCCTACTCCGGCGGCACGGCGTTCAACTTCCCGCGCCAGGCGGCGAACTTCGCGGTCTATCGAGACAGCCAGCGGAAGATGATCGAGGTCGCCGGGGCGGCAGGTGCGACCGTCCTCATGTCCAATCACACCGAGTTCGACCGGGCCTATGACCGTGCCCGGATCGCCCAGCTCCCGCGCGCTCCGGGCGAGCGGCACCCGTACGAAAGCGACACCGCTACGGTGCTGCGCTATTTCGAGATGGCGGGGAACTGCGCCGAGGCGCAGCGCCTGCTGGTCCAGTGAGCGGCGGGCGTCCTGGTATCAGGGTCCCTCACCGATCGTACAGCCGTGACGTCGAGAGCATGTAGCCCAGACCGTAGTTTCCCTCGTGGCACGCGTACTCGAACACGCCGGCATCGTCGCGCCGCGCCCTCATGTCGAGGGCGGCGGTCCATGGCGCAGTCCACGTCGCCGGATCGATGAACGTGACCTGATAGTCGATGGCGTCGCGCCCGGTGCGCGTGAACCGCTCGATCAGCCGGAGCCCCGGCGACGCCCCGCGCGTATTCGCCTTCAGATTGCTGGTTTCGACCACCAGCGTCGTTCCCTCCCAGCGGCCGCGCGCGAGGCCCATGTAGGTCCGCAGCGCCGGCGACGTCTCGCGCGACGAGGGGTCGAGGGGAATCACGCGCGTATCGTGAATCAGCTCATAGGAGATGGCCACGACACCGGGAGCCTGCACGATGCGCATGTTGGCGTTGTAGACCGCGGGAATCATCGCGTCGGGAAGCCCGCCCCCATGCACGATGCAGCGGACGCCGAGGCCGTAATCGACGTACGAATCGCACGGCTCGCCCCGCTGCAGGCTGCCGCAGCGCTGCACCGGCACCGGCCTGGCCTGCGCGGTTCGCGGCGGCAGACGCCCGTCAGGGGGATCGATCACCAAGGACGTGCGCCGCGACGTCGTGTTGTACTCGCGCCAGTGCGGGATCGGGGCATTCGGCGCGTCGACTTTCCCTGAGAGCACGTCGACCCGCGCCAGATCGCGCTCGTCGCGGATGCGCACGTCCTCGAGCCGCTTGGCGTGTTCGGTGTCGGTGAGGAACTGCCGCGTGCCGTACTGCACGGGGCGCTCGAACGGCACACCGTATTCACCCTCGGTGGTCCACTCCCCCTGCAACTCCGGATCGCCCCACGAGGTACGCTCGCTCCACCCCGTGTCGCGGTTCACCTGCGACGCGCCACGCGTTTGCGCCGGCAGTTGAACCGATACTACGAGCGCGATGGCACTGACCGCCATCGTGCAGATCACCCGAGCGTTCATGTCGGCCCCCTGGGGGCGAGTGTACGGCGCAACAGCGGTCTACGGCACGAGCGGCAGCACACATTGCCTGAATTTTGTCCGTGCCGCGGTCGCCTGCAACGGCGGCTTCGCGAGACTGGCTCGACCGTCTAGAATTCCGGGCACCACTTGATGGATGCTCGCACTGTCGCTGGGCATCAGCGATGTTTCGTCAAGCCATGCGCCAACACTTCACGGGCAGATGCGTCGCGGGGATTGTCATCCTCGCTGGTACGGTGCTGCTGCCTGCACGTCAGGCGCAAACGCCGCGGTTGACGGGACAAGCACTTCCGCCATCGTCGCCACTCAGCGTCTGGTATCGGGCACCGGCCGCTGACCATCCGCTGGGGCCGCCACGCCCCAACGGACCGGGCGGCGATTCGGAGTGGGTGCGCGCCCTGCCGGTCGGCAACGGACGCTTGGGTGCGATGGTGTTCGGCGGGGTCGTTCACGAGCGGCTGCAGCTCAACGAAGACACGTTATGGGCCGGCAGGCCATACAACCCGGTCAATCCTGATGCAAAGGACGCACTCCCGGAAGTGAGACGCCTGCTGGCCGCGGGTGCATACAGCGAAGCGGCAACAGTGGTGAGCCAGAGGGTCATGGCGAAACCGCTGGGGCAGATGCCGTACCAGACACTCGGCGATCTGGCGCTGACGTTTTCGCCGATTGAGTCGGTCCACAACTACCGGCGCGAGCTGGACATCTCAACGGCGACGGCGCATGTGTCGTACACGTCCGACGGCGTCGTGTTCGATCGCGAGGTGTTCGCGAGCGCCCCCGACCAGGTCATCGTGGTTCGGCTCACGGCCAGTCGTCCCGCACAGATTTCGGTTGACGTGCGGATGCAGACGCCGCAGCGGGCGTCGATCGACGCGACCGACGCCGGCGACCTCGTCATGCGCGGCGTCAACGGTGACGGGCGGGGCGCCACTGCGGATGGGCGCGCCATGACGGGGGCGTTGCGATTCGAGGCTCGTGTCCGCGTGCTCACCACGGGCGGCACCCGCCGCAGTGCGGGTGCGGCGGTCGTCGTCCGCGGGGCGGACACGGTCACACTGCTCGTTGCTGCGGCGACGAGCTACAGAAGGTACGACGACGTCAGTGCCGATCCTGCAACCCGTGTCGCCTCGGCGCTCGACTCCGCCGCGCACAAGAGTATCGATGCGCTGCGGGCCGCGCACATTCGGGATTATCAGCGGCTCTTCAATCGCGCGAGCCTCCACCTTGGACCGTCGGCGGCCGCTCCCACTGACCAGCGCGTGCGCGAGTTCGCAGACGGTGGCGATCCGGGCCTCGCCGCCCTGTATTTCCAGTACGGGCGCTATCTGCTCATCGCGAGCTCGCGATCGGGCTCACAGCCGGCGAACCTGCAGGGGATCGGGAACGACAGCATGTCGCCGCCGTGGGGCAGCAAGTACAGCATCAACATCAACACCGAGATGAACTACTGGCCAGCGCTGTCCACCAATCTCGCCGAGACGATGGATCCGCTGACGGCGATGGTGTCGGACTTGACGGTGACGGGAGCGCGGACGGCACGCGAGATGTACGGCGCCGGCGGCTGGGTCGCGCATCACAACACCGATCTCTGGCGCGCAACAGCGCCAATCGACGGTCCGCAGTGGGGCATGTGGCCGACCGGCGGTGCCTGGCTCACGCTTGCGCTGTGGGACCGATACGAGTACACGGGCGACCGCACCTACCTTCGCCGTATCTACCCGATGCTCAAAGGCGCGGCACAGTTCTTCCTCGAGACCCTGGTTGAGGAGCCATCGGGTCGCTGGCTTGTGACGTCCCCCTCGTTGTCACCCGAGAACCTCCATCCGTTCGGCACGTCACTCGTGACGGGACCGACGATGGATCAGCAGATCCTGCGCGAGCTGTTCACGAGCGTCACGACCGCCGCCGGCCTGCTGGGCGTCGATCGAGATCTGCAGAAGACGTGGAGCGCGACGCGGGCGCGTCTCGCGCCGCTTCAGATCGGCAGCTCCGGGCAACTGCAAGAGTGGCTCGAGGATTGGGACGCGCGCGCGCCAGAGCAGGACCATCGACATGTATCGCATCTGTTCGGCCTGTTTCCGGGACACGACATCGACGTCCGTCGCACACCGCAACTGGCGGCCGCGGCGCGGCGCTCTCTGGAACTTCGAGGTGATCAGGCAACGGGGTGGGCCACCGCCTGGCGTATCAATCTATGGGCGCGTCTGGGCGAAGGCGAGCACGCCTACGGAATTCTGAAGTTCCTGCTGAGTCCGGAACGGACCTACCCGAACCTGTTCGATGCGCATCCGCCGTTCCAGATCGACGGCAACTTCGGGGGCACATCTGGAATTGCGGAAATGCTGGTCCAGTGCGACGCCGGCGAGATCCGCCTGCTGCCGGCGTTGCCGTCAGCGTGGCCGACCGGCAGGGCGACCGGCTTGAGAGCCCGTGGCGGCTTCGAAATCGATGTGTCGTGGAAGAATGGATCGCTCGAGCGCGCGACCCTGCGGTCGCTCCTCGGTGAGCCGCTGCGCCTCCGGCGCGGCGACACGCAGCGGACGCTGGCGCGTACGTCACGTGGCGGGGTGCTCGTGTTCGTCGGCGACGACCTCCGGCCTGCCTCCAACTGACGGGCGTCAGCGTCGCGGTTGTTCTCGAGCGACGCGACGTTCGAAGTCAGCCTCGCTCATCGCCAGTTGCCGGGTCCACGCGTCGGCCCCATTCAGCAGTGGATGAGGCCGTTCGCTTCTTCGCATCTGCTCGATGGTTCGAGCGAACATCGCCTGCGGATGACCGACCAGGACGATGTCGGGCTCGCGTTCGGCTTTCAGCTTCCGGAACGTACTCCTGGTGTCATCCACGACGCTCTTGTGGCGCGGATTGTCGAAGAGCGGCACGCCCGGGTTCGGCGTCGTCGTGGTGAAGAACGCGACGTTGTAGCGGCGGCCGCCGTCTTCGACCGTCGTCGTCCAGATGGTCGCGCCCCGGGTGTGGCCGGGCGCGTGGATGGCCCGCAGCGTCGTGCCGCCGAGCGTGACCGTATCGCCGTCTGTCAGCCGGCGCGCCACCGCTACCGGCTCCCAGCCGATCGCCCCGAGCGCCGAGCTGTCGT
>Ga0079218_10000382_pt1 | contig 12913 bp, 10 predicted proteins | sample NCCompost_FD_77181 | JGI IMG/M metagenome (GOLD analysis project Ga0079218, IMG submission 77181) | Agricultural soil microbial communities from Utah to study Nitrogen management - NC Compost | ecosystem: Environmental > Terrestrial > Soil > Agricultural land | place: USA: Utah | collected... | reverse complement strand
CTAGTGAAGCGTTACGGCGGCGCTAGCATCATTCTTTGCCGGGCTGAGATCGATCTGCAGCGTCGCGCCGAGACTCTAACACTCGAGGAGTGGCTGCGCTTGGGGCGGACAATAATCGATTGATTCTCATCCTGATCCCATCACGCGGTCTAAGGGACATCGCCGGCATCACGGTCACTGTTTGGTTTGGAGCCAGGCTGAGGCGGTAACGCTGACCGATGGTCGCGAGTACCAGAATTATCTCCATCATTGCGAATGAGTTGCCAATACAAAATCTCGGTCCGCCGCCAAAAGGAAAGTAAGCATACTTCGGCAGACTGTTGCTGAACTCTTCTGTCCAGCGCTCCGGGTGAAACTCCGCGGGCCGATCAAAGTAGCGCGGATCCCGTTGAGTGACCCACTGAAACATGAACACTTGCGTCTTAGCCGGCATACGAAACCCACCCACCTCACACTCCTCAAGCGACTCGCGCCCGAGTCCAAACGCTGGTGGGTAAAGACGCATCGATTCCTTCGCAATCATCTCGCAGTACTTAAGTCGCGGCAGATCGGCAACGGTTGGAAGATTGCCGCCCAACACTTCCTCCAGTTCCTGATGAAATTTGGTTTCGGTCTCAGGATTGAGTGCCAGCAGATACCAGGCCCACGACAGCGTCAACGCAGTAGTTTCATGTCCCGCCAGGAATAACGTCATCACTTCATCACGAAGCTGTTTGTCGCTCATCTGGGTGCCATCTTCATCGTGCGCCTGCAACAGCATCGACAGCAGATCACCCTGATCCCTGTCGCTGCCGCGTCGCTCCGCAATGATGCGGTAGACGATGGCATCGATTTCGTTGGCATCCTGGTTGAAGCGCCGATGGGCGGCAGTGGGCAGTCGATTGTCCATAATCCACTTCAAGGTTGCCTGCGCCGCGAACGGTTTTACGATCTGGGCGAGAACCCGGCCGACCTTATCGGCATCCGCAGAAACGTCGGCATTGAAGAGCGTCTTAACCACGATCTCCAGTGTCAGACGCATCATGTCGCGATGAACGTCACGCTCTTCGCCATGGTTCCAAGCACTTATCATGCGCTGGGTGTAATCGACCATGACTTCGCCGTAAGAATTAATTCGTTGCCGGTGAAAGGCGGGTTGGGCGAGACGACGTTGCCTTTTCCACTCATCGTGTTCACTGGTTAAGAGGCCATTGCCGACCAGTCGTTGGAAAAAAGGCGAGCGCAACGTGCGCGACTTGATAAAGTTTTTCGCGTTGGTGGCGACCACGTATTCAATGTCGTCAGGATTGTAGAGAAAGTAAGCCGTAAGGTAGAGAAACCTCATCCTTACGACGTCACCATAGCTGCGCGCTCGTTCGATGAAGCCGAGTGTGTCGCGGCTGAACTCCGGCATCACTCCGAGAATCAGATTGCCGCTTGGGCCGGGCGGAAGTGGCGCTCGTCCGGACTTCGTCGACCTTACAGGAAGTTCACTCGCCTGGTTCATAGCTATTTGAGCAGATCCGTGTAGATGCCAGGTTCGCTGTCGCCAATTACGCTAGCGCCCACCGTCTTTTGATAAAACCTGATCGGGCCGGCACCCCCGATAATGCCATAAACATAACCCGACTCGCGCAGTGACAGCAGGGAAGCGAGCAGTAATGCTTTGCCGATGCCGCGGCCCTCCAGGTGTGGCGCTACACCAGCCGGTCCAAAAAAATTTCTACGGGTGCACTCGTGCGCCGCAAAGCCAATGACTTTATGTTCGAGCGTGGCAATATGCACCGATACCGGTTTGTTTGAGAAACCGACTGAGACTTCATCGGCCCAACCAATAGAGAAATGTTGTTCGATGAAATTGCGAACCGGGGTTAGTTCAAAGGGTTGCGCGCGACGAATCGAAATGCCCTGGTCGTTAAGCCCCTTGAGCGCTGGTTCGAGCGGCGGCAGCTTCAGTAGGTTTACTAAAAGATCGGGCACGAGGAAGAGCTTAAGAAGTCCAACGTTCAAAGTCCAATGTCCAATGTCCGCAGCTATGCTCGCAAGGGCGCATCGCAAGGCGAGACAGCGCAGCCAATGTTCAGACTTTGGTCATAGAATGCGCGCAAGTCTTTGAATGATTTTAGGGGTATGAGACCTGGACGTTGGACATTAGCGGCGATTGCAGAAAGGAGCAGGGGCAGGCCCTTCCAAGTAAGCAATCTTTATCAGTGTCATCCGCGAAAATCTGCGCCTGATTCTTGTTTTTTCAATCGGTAGGCGCAAGAGCAAATCGTTTGAGAGAAAAAGTTGTGCAGTCAAATTTACGATCCCTTTATCCCAGTTGGACCGCCAACATCGAGATCGAACCGCCGTCAAATCCTGCAACTGGAAAGGTCACCTTCTCGCCGGGTTGCCGTATTCCCAGGATGTAAATCAGCGGCAGGTAATGCTCTGGGGTGGGGACCGAAAGGAGCGCATCGCGGCCGAGCGAGTCGTAGCCCGCGAGTTCCGCGTCGTTGCCGTCGATTATGAACGAGCGCACTTGCTGCTCAAATCTTACTGCCCAATCAAAAGGTTCGACCTCATGTTGACCCCAGGCGTAGGTATGGAGGTTGTGAACAATGTTGCCGCTGCCAATCACGAGGACACCTTCATCACGAAGCGGCACCAGTTGCTGGGCGAGTTGATAGTGAAACGCCGGCGGCTGCGTTTCATCAATGCTCAGCTGCACGACCGGAATATCAGCTTGAGGAAAGACGTGACACAAAACTGACCAGGTTCCATGATCCAGTCCCCAGTTGTTTTGATCGAGTTTCACGGCAACCGGCGCGAGCAGATTGCGAACGTGCATCGCCAGTTCAGGACTGCCTGGCGCCGGATATTGAACCTGAAAGAGCTCCTGAGGAAATCCGCCGAAGTCGTGAATCGTCCGTGGCGCGGCCATCGCTGTTACTGCTGTACCCGGGACATACCAATGAGCGGAGATACAAAGGATGGCTCGTGGACGAGGAAGGGAACTACCGATGGCTGCCCAGCTTTCGGTGTAGGAATTTCGCCGTAGCGCGTTCAGCGGATTCCCGTGACCGAAGAAAATGGCGGGCATAGAGCTGCTCATGATGGAAGTTTCCGCCTTTTGCACCGGGCTTCAGCCCGGTGCAAAACCGCCCTCATTTGATGCGAAACCGTTTTAATGGTTTCGTTTTGAGGCCCCATTAGAAACCGTTAAAAACGGTTTTCGATGAATCTTGAAAGCGTTGAGACACCGGGCTGCTATGTGAATGAATCCAGCACCGAGAATCTGGTGCAGTGCACGTCGCTCGTCTAATTATTTCTACGATAGAGTCACTCGTTCAGGAGCGTCGCCTGAGAAGCAACTACTTGCCAATTGCCTTCGCGGCGTCTAAAGACATCCATGAACCGGAGGGTTACGTTGATCTCATTGCCCTCGTAGCGCCCTGCGACATGAGTCTTACCTGTTACGATAGCCCAATCGCCATAGGGCCGCACATTCACCTCATCAATCCGTCCGGATATTTCACGCTCGCCTGGGCGAAACATCTCTTCCAAAACTTCGGCCTTACTGCGAACGCGACCCTGGGCGTCGATAACACTCCAGTCTTCTGATAGAACGAGTTCGTGAACTGAGGGATCGCCGGCGACCCAAGCGGCAACTAGCTGGTTCTCGATCTCGCGCAGTTCGTCGGCGATGGCAGCAGACGAGTCTCCGTTTTGGCTCATAACCAACTCCCTGGCAGTGGTAGCAAGAAGATTACCCAACAAGTCTTTCTTGAGGCGGCTCCGGCTTTTGCCGCCTCACCTCCGGCGGCAAAGACCACACATGGCTGGCGACTGCTAGAGCAAGGCCAAAGAAGCTAATTACTCGCGGTCAGCGAGCGCGCGCCGCCCGCCATTCTACCGCGAATAAAGATCGATAATGCGATCAATGGCGCGACTGCAAACTTTGCAAAATTGATTCGTGCGGGTGAACATGATGCAATCCACTTCGGGGCGGTAATAGCCGCGCGCCTCATAGATAGCGCCCTCAAACGCTCCCACTTTCCCAAGGTATTTTTCTTTAGCAAACAAGTCGTGCTCGTACGCGAGCTCTTCGCGAAACAGCGCCTCCATCTCGGTTTCCGGGCGATTGTCTTTGCGCAGTTGCCGGCGACGAGCCTGGATTGAGAGTGAATAAGTCTCGAAGGCTTCCTTGTTCCAGGGCGTAGGGATCGGTGTGTCAGGCGAAACCAAATCGCGCCATTTTAGTTTAGCCGGATCAATGAGGGCCGTAGCGTTGGGTTCCCACGGCTCAAGTCTCTCTGTGGCCGGAGCGTAAGCGACTGAAGAGGTGTAGTACTCGTCCGCGAGACCGGCGAAGTGATGACCAAACTCGTGAATGAAAACATAATTTGCGAAGGCATTATCGGCAGCTACTGTGCTGTAGAGATTAAAAATACCGCCACCGCCGTAGGTGCGGTTGTTGGCGAGCACTTCAATGAACTCGTAGGGCGCAAAGGCTGCGGTCTCGCGCAGGGCGTGGTTATCAAACGTCAGGACGTAACGTTCGGAGCCAAAAGCGTCGTAGGTAGCCCCGAGTGGCGAGTCGCGATAGATCCCGGTGGAGGGCCGCGAGATTCCCGACTCAGCAGCCGGCGGGCAAAGACCCCAGACATTGAAATCCTTGCGGCGTTCTTTGAATGGAGATGTCGCGAAGAGTTCGCGAGTCAGGCGACGCGCATCAGCTTCGAACTTCTTAGCTTCACGGGCCGTGTAACCATCCCCGAGGATCAGGAAATCAACCTTAGTTGCCGGGTCGCCCATTTTCTGGATAGGAATCAAGCGTGCGGGCGCGCGCGGTTTGGAGCGGTCGATGAAAATACTCGCCGGATCGATAGCCGTCGTCCAGACGTTGCGCCAGTTATTCTGCGCATCGCGTTTTTTCAAAACAATCTCGACGGGCCTCGTCGGAGCAGGGAAGCGCAGCGACTCGCTAAAGGTGCGATGCAGGGACTTAGCTTCGTCAGTTGTTTCCCATTCACCGTAGATCGAAGCAAAGCCACGGGAAAAAAGCACGGCCTTGGTCTGCTGGTCGCGAACCTCAAAAAAATATTTCCCCAGATTGGTATCGTCGATGGCCCTCCCCAGGTCGCCGGGCCAGGTTAGCGGTTCCAACACAATCCGGTCGAGGCTGAAAACTTCTTCGGTGGCGGTGCCGGTGTGGTAATAGTCGAGCCGCATCGTGCGCGGCGCCGCGACTATTGTGAACGTGAATAGCAACAAGAAAACTGTGGAATTAAGAAGTTTCATGGTTTGACTCTGAAAATTAGACCGTAGTAGAGCACGCGGTTCTCGAGGATACACGGGATACCTTAGCCGCCGATTCTCGCGGATGACACGGGTAAACAAAACCAGAATCCAGTTCCTGAACTTTTTGGGATCCGCGTTTTCCGCGAGAATTCGCAGCTAATTGCTTATTTCTTTTCATCCGCCAGGCGATACTTTTCTTTCTCTTTCTCGCGTTGAATGTAAGGAATTCCTTTCTGCATCCATTCGGGCGCCGGGGCGCCTTTCAGGAAGTGGTCGAAGAACTCCTGCAACCGACGCGTGTAGTCTTTCTGGTTCGGTCGTTTTTGTAGACCGTGCTTTTCGCCGTTGTAGCTAAACAAATACGCTTCTTTACCGAGCCTGCGGAGCGCGAGGTAGTACTCAATTCCCTGGTACCAGGGTACAGCGTCGTCCGCGTCGTTATGAATCATGAGGAGCGGCGTCTGGACCCGGTCAGCGCGAAACACCGGCGAGTTGTCGAGAAAGCGCATCGGATATTCCCATAAGTTTCCGCCAATCCGCGATTGCGTCCGTTCGTATTGGAATTGGCGCGGTAAGCCGGTGCCCCAACGAATGCCGCTGTAAGCACTCGTCATGTTTGAAACTAGCGCGCCCGGCGCCGCGGCTTTGAAACGATTAGTTTGCGTCACCATGTATGCGATCTGATAACCGCCCCAGCTGTGGCCCTGAATGCCAATCGCATTTTCATCGACGAAACCTTTGTCGACTACAGCCTGCACTCCGGGCAAAACGCATTTCAAAGCACTGTGTCCGGGATAGCCGATCGTGTAAACAATGTCCGGCATGAACACCAGGTAGCCGTTGCTGACATAGAAGCTGGGATTGATTGACGTCCCGGGTCCTGGATTACCAAACCCGTGCAGTGTCTGCGACAGTCTCTCGTAAATGTAGACGATCATCGGATACTTTTTCGTGGGATCGAAGTTATCCGGCTTCATCAGCTTGCCCTTCAAGGGAACGCCATCGACGTTTTTGAAGCTGACTAGTTCTGAGGTGCCCCAGAGGAAAGGAGTTCTCTGGGCGTCGGCGTTGCTGACTTTGCGCAAGTCTTTGAAATCCATTCCCGAGATCAGTACATCGGGAAATTCATTAGTGCGGGAAGCAGTCAACATCAGAACGTCGGCATCTTTTGCCTTCGTCGGGCTTGCATAGTTTTTACTCCCCAGCAGGAGTTTCTCCGGCAGGCCACCGTCGATGCGATCGCGATAAAAGCCGGTGTCATAGGTGTCTTCATTCTCAGCGCGCAACAACATCGACTTGGCCGGATCCACGAAACGCTCTTTCGGATCGAGTCTTACATAACGAAGTTCGGTTTTTGTTTGTCTGCCGACACCATCCGTAAGATTCTTCGCGCCCTGTCCGTCCGGTTTTACCTGCCACACATCGTAGCGGTCGTAGAGCAGGACATACTTATCGTCTTTCGCCCAGCCAGCCGACCCGTACGACTGCGGGATGCTGGGCGTATCCGTATCCTCATTCCAGAAATTCACGCCGAGTTTTGCTGTCAGGTTAATGTCGCGGCCATCAGGAATCGAAAGACTGTGCCAGTCTTTTCCATCGAAATAGACCGCGTACTTCGCTTTCGGCGAGAGACCGAGGTTGTAGGATTGCTTTTGCGAAAGCGGTTTGCGCACGCCGTTTTCTGTATTGACGAGATAGAGATCAGTGTAGGAAGTGTCCCAGTCGCGTAAACGCCGGTAAGCACGATCGTCGTAGCCGATGGCGTAGCGTCCGTCATTGGATGGAGTCAGATTTTCCATTGACTCGTCTGCCAGTTGCAAAAATTTCTTTTCCTTGACGTGATAGACGGCACGATACGATCTATTCCGATCCTGTTCGGCCCGGGCCCTTTGAATCGGTTGGATGAAATCATCCTTCCAGTGCCAGAGATCAACTACAACCTTCTCATCATCGAGCGGTTCTTTGTCGGGATCTCTTTCAGGATCCGGCGGCGTCGTAGTGCCGAAGAACAACCTGCTGCCGTCGAGTGAAAAAGCGAGAGAGGCCTTCTCGCCTACTACCAGATCTTTTCTAAAGCCTGTGGTTGCGGTAGAGACGATCTCTGCTGCCTGCGGATCACGGCGGTTCCAGAGATACAGTTTGAACTTTGGCTGCTTCGCGGCCGCATCGTCGCGGTCACTAATAAACGCCAGCCCTGTTTGATCTTCATCCCAAGTCAGCTTTAGGAATTTTCCTTTTCCTGTAAGCAGTCCTGCAGGGGCACTGTCCCCAGCTTGAGGACTCAAAGCAAACACTCCGTTGTTTTCTTCCTTCTTCGCAGAGACCGTGTAGACGAGTGTTTTCGCATCTTTACTAAAGCTATAGTCGAGCACTTCGGCGAATACACGATCGGTGTTGGTGGCAATGTTGCGGAGGATTAGGTCCGTGCCGTACTCCTTTTTCTTCTCCCTACCCTTTTTTTCTGCAGGAGATGCGGCAGGCGAAGCTGTAGGAGCGGGTTCTGTAGTTGCCGGTTTCGGTTCCGATTTTTCTTCCGGCTTTTTCTCTTCGGGTTTTGCTTCCGGTTTTACTTCTCCGGGTTTGGCTTCGAGCAGATAGGCGATGTAACCGCTGCCATCCTCGGGTACCTGAAAGTTTTTGACCCGATCAATCCGGGCCACCTGTCCAGAGCTCAAGTCCATGATGCCAAGGGCATTTTTCGGCATCTCTTCCGGTTTCTTCTTTTCCCGCTTGGCTTTTCTTAGTTCGTCTTTGGTCGGCTCGATCGAGAAGACAACGAAGCGGCTGTCGGCCGTAAACACCGGGCGGATGAGGCGGGCTTGGCCCGCCTGAAATTCGCCCAGATTGGAAACGTCGTCAGGAGGCGGCGTCGGTGGGCGGTGCCCGCGGGGCGCCCGCCATTCGTTGCCGGTAGCAATGTTGCGAACCACGATCTCACCATCGCCATCTTGTGGCATGAAGGCATACGCGACGAATTTTCCATCTCGAGAAAGCTGCTGAGCTTGAATCGTGCGCCAGGAATCGTAGTCGCTATGAGTAAGCGGCCGCTTCGCCGGTTGCGCCGTCACCGCGCTCGAGCCTGAGAGCAAAGCGATCAAACAGAGCAGGGATACCAGTTGCCGCATGCGAGCGACGTGGATGGCATAGTTCTTAAGCATAAAACCTCGCGAGTTTGGTGGATTGAAGAGATAAAACGGAAACGGCTAGCTGTCGTTAGTTCTGTGGGTCGTATTCTTCCGCAATTCTTACTGTAAGGCAAACGGATGCTAAGTGGTACCGGAGCCGTTTAGAGGCCTAAGTCCCAGGTCTCAGGCTTCAAGTCTCAAGTTTCAATACTGTGAAACCTAAGACCGGAGATCCAGAAGTCTGAGATTCAAAACTTGAGACCTGAGACATGAGACTTGAGACCCACACGGCCCCCGTGCTGTACCGAGAGTCGGCGACTACTGTTATACTGCGGTCACTACCCAGCCCCCCGTGCTGAATGCAATCGTAGTCGCGGCGACTTTTCGGCGAAAGAGTAACTATCGATAGTGAGTAACGTTCTGGAGATTATTCCGCTCGGCGGCATCGGCGAGTTTGGAATGAATTGTATGTCTGTGCGCTACGGCGACGAGATGATCATTCTCGACGCGGGCATGGGCTTTCCCGAGGAAACTGCTTACGGCGTTGATATCTCGATTCCTAATTTTGAGTTCCTCGAAGAGTATCGCGACAACATCGTCGCCATCGTCCTGACGCACGGCCACGAAGATCATATTGGAGCCCTCCCTTTCATCCTTAAGAAGTTCAACGTGCCGGTTTATTGTTCGCACTTCACCGCAGGACTCGCGGAAAGCAAACTAGACGAACATGATCTGCTGGGCGACACCCTGCTTCATCGCGTAGCGCCGCGCGATGTTGTCGAGATTGGTCCATTCAGCGTTGAATTTATCCGCGTCTCTCACTCCCTCGTTGACTGTTTCTCACTCGCTATCAAAACGCCAGTGGGCACCATTATTCACACCGGGGATTACAAGGTTGACGAAACGCCGGTGATTGGCGAGCCAATAGACTTGCGCTCCTTCCGCCGCTATGGACAGGAAGGCGTGCTGGCGCTGCTGTCCGACTCCACCAACGCTACCGTGCCGGGCCGCACTCCTTCCGAGCGTGCTGTGATTCCCGCGTTTGAAGAAATATTTGCCGAGGCCGCCGGACGAATTATTGTGGCCGCGTTTGCGTCGTCAATTCACCGGCTGCAAATCGTGCTCGACATCGCCCAGCAGTTTAATCGCAAGGTGTGCGTGCTCGGCCGTTCGATGCAGAAGAATGTCGAGATTGCCGATCGGCTTGGCTATCTGGACATCCCGGATGGCTTGTTAGTGCCACTGAATGAAGCGAAACAAATGCGCAGCAATCGGATCGTGTTCCTGGTTACAGGATCGCAGGGAGAATCGCGCGCGGCCCTTTCGCAGATGGCAGTGCAAAGTTACAAGGGTATGTCGATCGAGGAAGGCGACACAGTTGTCCTCTCTGCCCGCATCATTCCCGGAAATGAACGTCTAATCTCGCGCATGATTGGTTTCATTTATAAGCGCGGCGCCAACATCATCGAAGAGAAACGCCGGCTGATCCACGTGAGTGGACACGCGTCACAGGAAGACATTCGCATTATGACTGAAGCGGTGCGGCCGAAATTTGTGGTGCCGATCCATGGTGAGTATCGCATGCTCTTCCGCCACAAAGAGTTCATCAAAAACCACGTAGGATATGCCGAGGAGAATATTATCCTGATTGAGAACGGCGACGTGCTTGAGCTCGATGGCGAGCGCGCGGCGATCATCAATAAACGGGAGATTGGCCGGACGTTTATTGACGATTCAGGTTTTGAACAGATCGAGCGGGAAACGGTTCGCGAGCGCAAGCAGATGGCGGCGGAAGGAATCGTTACCCTGATTGTGACCATTGACGCCGAGACGGGAGAGTTGCAAGCGACGCCCGAGATCGTTGTCCGCGGCGTGCAGGGCTTTGACGGACAGAACGGATCCTTGAAGGACGCACAGCGGGTGATCGAAGCCGCGGTCACGGGAGCTTCGCGCGATACGCTCGCCGATCAGAGCTTGCTGAAAGAGCACGTGCGCGTGGAGCTAAAGCGTTTCATTCAAAAATTGACCGGCGCGCGACCCGTCATCATGCCTGTTGTGGTAGAAGTCTAGAACGGGTTTCGAGTTTCGGGTTTCGAGATTGACCGAAACTATCTGTTCAACCCAATCCTAAGACATCAAATACCTGGGACAACTTTAGCCGCGAAACTCGAAACGCGAAACTCGGAACTTTGTGTTGATGTTCTGGCAAGATAAGACAGTCATGATCACGGGAGCATCGTCCGGGATTGGGCGCGGACTCGCCGGGGAACTGTCCAAGCGCGGCGCGAAGGTCGGTCTGATCGCTCGTCGCGCAGCAGCCCTTACGGAACTGGTTCGCGAGATTGAAACGGCAAACGGCAAAGCCCTGGCGTTACCGGCCGACGTCATGGATGCCGAATCGCTGAGCGCAGCTGCCACTAAGTTGCGTTCTGCGTTTGGTCCGATCGATGTGCTGATTGCCAACGCCGGAGTTGGAGCCACCGTTGATGGCGCCGAGTTAAAGGGAAGCACCGTAGCCGGCGTTATCAACGTCAATGTCCTGGGGGCGGCCAATAGTGTTGAGGCAGTGGTGCCCGAGATGGTGAAACGAGGCAGCGGTCATTTGGTCGTGATTTCCAGCCTCGCAGCATACCGTGGTTTACCAAAGTCAGCAGCATACTGTGCCAGTAAGGCGGCGGTGTCGGCGTTTTTTGAAAGTCTGCGACTTGATCTGAAACCGCGCGGAATTGATGTGACAATCATCCATCCTGGATTTATCAAGACCCCGTTGACAGCGGGCAGACAGGCGCAGATGCCTTTCCTGATGGAGCTGGAGGATGCGGTGGCAAAAATCATCAGCGCGATCGAGAAGCGGAAGAAGTCTTACGCCTTCCCCTGGCAGCTCGCGAGTATCGTCCGCGCAGGAATGATTATGCCCAACTTCATGTACGATTGGATCTCGCGACGAAATTCATTTCGGGAATAAGAACGAGCTTTGTACTTAGTTCTTTGAACTTGGTTCTAATTATGCTACTTGAGATTTGGCATCGACATTAAGTAGAGAACAAAGTACAAAGTTCCAAGCACAAAGTTCGTTTTTGAAAGACCAAAGACCAAAAACCATTTTCATTTAATGACCATCCTGCAAGCGATCATATTGGGCATCGTTCAAGGTCTCACTGAATTCATCCCGATCAGCTCAACCGCTCATCTCGTCTTCGCAGCCCGGGCTATCGGACTTTACAGCGGCGCGGATGCCACGCTTAAAGCTGAACAAACCACGGCGACAATCGCGGTAATCCAGCTAGGCACGCTGCTGGCAGTGCTGATTTATTTCTCGCGAGACATCATTAACATCAGTCGGGCCTTCATCCAGGACCACTTGGCGCTCCTTTCGGGGCGGAAATCTCCTCAGACCATGGGTGGCAAACTCTCCCAAGACGCGTGGCTCGGTTGGCTCGTGATCATTGGTTCACTGCCGGTGGGCATCGTCGGTCTGCTCTTCAAGAAACAGATCGAAGGGACGTTCACGAAGAACCTTTGGGTGATTGCCACGATGATGATTCTTGTCGCAATCCTATTGGGAATTGCCGAGTTTGTCGGAAAACGCACCCGATCGATGGAGAATTTGGGCATTCGCGATGCGCTTGCGGTGGGCGGCGCTCAGGTTTTGGCTTTAATACCAGGTTCCAGCAGGTCGGGCTCGACGATTATGGGCGGGCTGTTCGCCGGAGAGAACCGCGAAACCGCGGCTCGCTTCTCGTTCCTACTATCGATCCCAGCCATCGCCGCGAGCGGTCTGCTGGAACTTAAAGAGGCGTTTGAAAAGCTGCCCTCTGGCACGTACCTGCCGCTCGCGGTGGCGACGATTATTTCGGGGATCGTGGGCTACGCTTCAATTTGGTTCCTGCTAAGGTTCCTGCGAAAGCATTCGACGGGAATTTTCATTGGCTATCGTTTGCTTGTAGGGGGCCTGATCATTTTTGCACTCCTCGGCGGCTACCTTTCGGCCGATATAGGGTAATTAATTCGTGTTCTGGAACCCGCCCACCTTGCTTCCAAAAATAAAAGGCTAACAATCAGAGTCAAGATTAGCTAAACTACGGTCGCCCCGACTCCTCCCCTCACGCCGGTGCCAACCGGGTAGTCTAATAATGGTGATAACAAGGCGGTGTTTTAATGGATCAGAATGAGAGGCCCAACGCGAGCCCGTCCCAGCGGCCGCGAAGTCCCAGAGTGCCTGTTGAATTTGCTCTTGAAGTTGAGGGCAGCACCCCCGCTGGTGAACCATTCCATGTAAAAGCTCAAGCAATAAAAATTAGTCGCGGCGGGGCCACGATCGTCCTCGAACGCGAAATAGCCGTCGGATCCGTCGTTACTTTGACGCCACCTTTTGGCAAGAAGCTGGAGGCCGAGGTCAACGGAGTTTGGAAAGACGAAATCGATAGCTCGCAACGCATCGGGGTGAAGCTACTCGATAGCGACGGATGGTTTGCAGAATAGGCGGGGATAAACTAATGTCCGCATGTGAAAAAACGCTGGAT
>Ga0079218_10000380_pt1 | contig 12918 bp, 15 predicted proteins | sample NCCompost_FD_77181 | JGI IMG/M metagenome (GOLD analysis project Ga0079218, IMG submission 77181) | Agricultural soil microbial communities from Utah to study Nitrogen management - NC Compost | ecosystem: Environmental > Terrestrial > Soil > Agricultural land | place: USA: Utah | collected... | reverse complement strand
TCGCCTCGACGTCGCCGATCGCGAAGAACTTCTGCCCTTTCGCGAGCTCGTTCGAATCGAGGACCACCTCTTCGGGCGCGTCGAGGCTTCCGCGCCGGCGGCAGTGGATCGGGTACTGCTTCCCCTTTTCGGTCCGCGTGTACCAGAAGTCGTTTCCCTTCCGGTACGGGACGGTGAGGTCCGTCTCCTTGATCCGCCCGAGGAGCTCGGAGTAGAGCGCGGCCTGGAGCGGCTCCGTCGCCTTCTTCACCGAGTCCGTGTATTCGTTCTCCGCGTCCAGGTGCGCCCGAACGAGCGGGTCTTCCTTCCGGCGGAGCCAGAAGTAGTCGTCGGCCCGTGTGTTTCCGTGGAGCGCTTCCACTTTAGTCTCCCGTCGCGCCATTGGCGGCTTCCGCAACTCCGTCGACGAGGCCTCCGTCGCGCCGAGGAGCGCGTGGAGTCCTACGGCGAGAGCGATCCCGTGAATCATTCTGCCTCCGCATCGTACAAAAAGGGGGCGATGATATCGCCCCCGACTCTTGCGTCGTCATGTGGCCGAAGCGGCGAGCCCGACGTTATAATCCTGCCGAACATGCCTCGCAGCACAAAACGGCGAGCCCTGATCGTCTTGAGCGTCGTTTTGGCGGCCGCTCCCGCGGTGGCGCTCCTCATCACGGACGGCGATTTCTCCACCTGGACCTTCGGTTCCTTCGGTACCGGCACGGCGACCGTGACACGGGAGACCACGGGCGGGAACCCGGGTGCGCGACTCAACGTGACCACTTCCACCGGGGGCTCGCTGACGGCATTCGGAACGGCGTTGAAGACGGACTCGCAGGTCAGTTCCGCGCTGGAAGGCCTCGCGTTCACGCTCTCCCTCGATGTCCTGAGCGGCGCCGGCTCCTTCGGCCAGGGTCAGGCGATCCACCTCCTGGTCGAGCAAGGTGGGACGATCTACACGAAGGCTCTCGGCATCACCGGCGTCCAGGCGAGCTTCTCGACGCTCCAATTTCCCGGCGTGCTCACCGCCGGATCGTTCGCGCGGCAGAGCGGCGCCGGTCCGGCCACCCCCGTGTTCGACGGAAGCGTCGTCACCCGCTTCGGCTTCGCGGCGGGCAACTCGCAGAGCGGCGTGTTGACGCAGTACTACGACAACTTCAGCCTGGACCTTGCCGGCTTGACGCCGACGCCGACGGTCACAGCCATGGCAGCCGCGACCCCCACGCCGACACGAACGGCGACCAGTACGCCGACCAACACTCCGCCCAGCACGGCGCCCGGGACTCCGCTGCCCGCGGTACCGACCCTCGACCACTCCGGCTTGCTCGTGTTCGGAATCCTGATCGCAGGAGCCGGATTGGCGCTCCTGATTCGACGGGGGTAGCCGGCACAGGCGCTCGCTCGCTGGGAAGACTGGTCTGCCCGGCAGGATTCGAACCTGCGACCCACGGCTTAGAAGGCCGTTGCTCTGTCCGGGCTGAGCTACGGGCAGCCCGGCGATTATCGAACAGATCCGGCCCCGCTTAATTCTTCAGCAGGTCTCCCGGCTTGAAGCCGCTTCCCGAAACTGTGACGGCAGACGACAGGCGCGGCCCCCGGACGGTGATGATCTTGATCCGCCCCACCTTCACCTCGCTGCCGCCGAGGACTTCGCCGGTGTCCGGATCCTTGATCTGCTCGCCCACGCGGAAGACGTCGAACTCGTCGCCCTCCTTGATCCCGGCCTCCGCGCCGACGTTGACGTAGATCGCCCCGCCGTCGGCCTTCGCGATCTTGCCGGCCACGCCCGAGGCGTCGGCCGCGCCGCCGAGCCCGGTCGTGGCGAGCTTCTTCCGGGCGAGCGAGTCGGCGAGCTTCACGACCACCGGTCGGAGAATCCGGTCGAGCTTGCCGCGGTCCTCCACGCCCCCGCCAGCGCCATGGACGTAGACGCTGGAGTCGGACGTGGACTCCGACGCGGTGTCGGCCCACACGATCTCGCCCGTGGACGTCGAGAAGGCGCGCGCGTCCAGGGCCGCGTCGAGTTTCTGGCTCCTCACGTTGACGGATGGCAGCCGGCCGAAGAGCCCCGGCACATTCGCGCCGCGGTTGGCGACTCCCATTTCCGTCACGGCGCCCGCGATCAGGTATTCGACCCCGAGCATCTTGCCGAGCTTCACGGCGGTTTTCGGATCGATGTCGCCGGAGAGCGAGAGGTTCTTCTCCCGGAGGATGGCGTCCAGTTGCTCGCGCTCGATGACGCGGTAACTGCCTTTTCGAACCAGCTCCGTCACCAGCATGTCCTGCGCGGCCTGACCGGCTTTGTATCCGGACCAGCCATAGCCCTGGACCTTGTTCTTGAACTCGAGGACCGCGACTCGCGGGCGTGTGGAAGCGTCCTCCGCCGAGAGAAGACGGGTCACGGCGAGGAGCGCGAAGACGAAGGACAGCAGTCGGGAACCGTGGGTCATGGGGTCACCTCATCCTTTTGGAGTCGTTTCATTCTAATCGGCGTCGTCGCGGGAAAGTTTGACGAGCTCAACCATGAGCGGCGCGAGTGAATTAGTTGCGACGCCGCGTAAATTTCACCGGCGCCTATCCGTCCGGCTCGGCCGGTGCGTCGGTGACTGCCCGACGGTTACCCCTTCCGGAGAAAGGAATACCGATCCCCCGGGCAAGTGTAAAACGCGTCTGGCCCGAAAGGTGCATCCGTCCCTCCGCGGATGTTCGGTACTTCGCCGAAAACGGGAGGATGGGAAATGCGTGCAAGGGGTGGAAGGAACTCGCAAGACTCTTGTAAGCCGAATCGTCTCGCGGTGTCGGCGTCTCTTGTAATGCTGCTCCTGGCGTCGTCGCTGGCGTACGCCGCGCCTCCCTCGAGCAGTCGTCCGTTCCGAGTAATCGACCGGAACGGAGCGCTGGTGGGCCATGTCGTGACGGAGAACCTCGTTGCCCGGGAGATCAGCGGCACCTGGGTGACCTTCTACGTCCACGCGGGCTTCGGAATCTACGACTCGAACGCGATCTACCTCCATTACACGACCACCGACTGCCGCGGCGCCGCCTACATCCCCCACTCGTCGATGTTTGCGGAAGGCACGCGGGTCGGTTCGCGCTTGTATTACCCGGCCGACCAGCAGGTGCTGACGCCTCAGTCGCACAAGCTCGTATACGGCAGCGGTGAGGAAGGCCCCTGTTACGCCGCGGCCGGTATCGCGGACGTCTACGGGACCGCTGCGTCGGCAAACGTCGACAGCTTCGGGCTGGCCCTTCCGTTCCGGGCCGTCCAGTAGACGCCGCTCCGGCTTCGAGCGCGACCCGCGCCGGTCTCTTACGCCGGCGCGGCGTCCGCGGACGGGCCGTAGATCGAAGGCACTTTCCCCCCCATCGGGCGGATGTACGTCGAGAGTTGTCCGCGGTGATGGATCATGTCGTGCAGGAAACCCCAGAGCCATTCGCTCGCAGGCTGCTCGTTGGCGACCTTGCCGCCCAGCCGGAATTTGACCGGCTTCTCCCAGTCGGCGTCGTCCAGCTTCCGAAGACGGGATCGCAATTCGTCGGTGCTCTTCTTCCATAGAGCCCGCATCTCGTCGACCGGGTCGGAGCCGAAGTCCCGGATGTCGATTTCCCCGCTGTCGAACATTTGGCACAGGATTTCCTGCTCTCGGGCGAGGAGCGTCACCATCTCGGCGCCCGACCGCGAGGTGGGGTGGGGGCGGTAGTCGGCGCGGTCCGGCGGGACGGCCTCGAGCATCCGTTCGAACTTCGGCTGCTCCCGTTCCCAGAGCTTGAAGAACAACTCGCGATTCGTCACGCAGGCCTCCTTCGTCGGCCGGCGACCGGAGCGGCGCGCCGGAATGCGGATCTTAAGGGGCCCGACGACCTATCGATCCGACGAGATGAGAGTCGCGATCCCTTCTTCGCCCCGCAGCGTCTCCTCCCACTCCGGCGAGCCTCCCCCGGAAGGAAGACGATGCGTCTCGGCGATCTCTGCCGCGCGCTCGACCCGGTTACCGGCCCGTCCGTAGATGTCGGGATGGACTTCCATGAAAGTCGTTCCGTCGGGGTTGCGGGCGAGGAGAATCGGCTCGTAAATGATTTCCACCGGGGTTTCGACCTCGACCCGGTAGAAGAGGTCTTCCGCGTCGTCGGGATTCATGCGCACGCACCCGTGCGTCTTGAACTGGTAGACGCTCTGGGGCGCGTTCGTGCTGTGGATTCCGCAGCAGGTGGCGGACAGGCCCATCCAGTACTCGCCCAGGGGATTGTCGGGACCGGGCGGGACTTTCCTCCGGACCCGTTCCCCCTTCTGACGCATCTCTCTCTGGATCGAGACCGGCACGTCCCACACGGGATCGGTTTCCCGGGTGACGATCTTGAAGGAGCCCGTGGGCGTCTGCCAGTCGGGTTGCCCCACCGCGACGGGGTACCACGCGACGAGACGGCCGTTTTCGAACAGGAACAGGAGCCGCTGCGGCAGATTGATCAGGATTCCATCCTGGAGCGACGACGGAACGATGTGCCGGTTGTCCACGCGCAGGACCTGCCCGGGGCGGAGCTTCGCCGAAACCGCGAATCCGTTTCGCGAGGCGAGGCCCTTTGCGCTCACGCCGAACCGCGCGCCGATGCCGGACAGCGTGTCGCCCTTCTCGACCGTGTAAGTGAACTGCTTGCCGACGACCGTTCCCCGCGGGGGCAGGGGGGCAATGCGAAGGTCGTTCGACGGAGTCGTCTGGGAAGACAGAATCGGCGCGCACGCCGCGATCGCGGCGATACCGATCACCAGGGCCAGCAGCGCCATTCGCCTCATCACAAAGCGGTGAATTGCGAAAGACGTGCCGCAGGCCTTATGGATCAGCTTGCAGTCAAGGAAGTTGCTGAGGAGAAGAACCTTGGGTCGGTCGGCGCGTTTTCGCGGGAGTCGATTGCGGAGGACTCTTCGAGGACCGTGTTTTACGGGGCGATCGGCGCTCTCCCGGGGTCTCCGACCGTCCGCAGGAGCGGCGAGACGGCGAACAGCGAGTCCTCGCCGACACCGTCGCTCAGCATGCGGCGGCCCGTGCCATCCACTTTCATCGCGTAGATCCTGTCTTTGCCCGACTCGTTGGAGCGAAAGAGGACGTCCCGCCCGTCGGGCGAGAAGACTGCGTCCAGAACGCGGCCCTCCCCCGGCGAAAGCCGCGTGCAGTCCTTCTGCTCGACGTCGACTATGCAGAAGTGGCGAGCCGCTTGGGTCAGGAGGCGCTTCCCGTCGGGCGACCACGCAACGTTCCACCCCCGCGACTCGCTGATTTGTCTCAGATCGGCGCCGTTCTGATCGATCACGTAAACGCCCGTTTCGGAACCGTCTACTCCGAACGCGGCATGCCGCCCGTCGGGCGACCAGGCGGGCGTCACAGCGACTCCGCGACGCGTCGTCAACGGTTTTTGATTGGTTCCGTCCGCGTCGACGACGCAGATCTCCCGAGATCCCTCCGGCCGTTTCCCGCAGGTAAACGCTACTCTCTTTCCATCCGGTGACCATGCGGGAGCAGGGAGCACGTCGGTCTCTCCTACTCGCGTGATGCGCTTGTACGCACCGGTCGCCACTTCTAGAACGTAAAGAGCAGCCGACGTCCGACCGTCTTTTCCACGCCCGGGGTCCTCTCGATCGGGATCTTCGAATGCCGATGTGAACACGATGCGCTTCCCATCCTGCGACCACTTCGCCTCCGGGAGGACCGGCACATCGAGCAACCGTTTCTGGCCCGCGCCGCTGGTGGCATCCATTACGTAAAGGGGGTAGTGCATGGGGGTCCGTATCGGACGAGCAGTTCGAGGTCGCCCTGTCGAACCGCGTGGAACAGGATTCGCTGCCCGTCCGGCGACCAGGCGCCACCCGTGACCAACGACAGCTTGTCCTCCGTGAGGCGTTTGACGTTGGAGCCGGCCGCCTCCATGACGTGAATTCCCGCTGCTCCATTCCGGGTGGATAGAAATGCGATGCGGTAAGTCTGCGCCGCGGAGAGGGAGGCAAGACCGATGAGGCCGGCAGTGACTGCCCAAAGGGTCTTCGCTCGCATCGGCTGCGCCTCCACGCTGGAACTCCGCCGTTTTATGGAACACGTTACACCCTCGCCCCTCGTCGGGAGGATTGGCGGCGAGCGATCCGCGGAGGAGAGTGGTCGGGGCGGCCGGGATCGAACCGGCGACCATCTGCTCCCAAAGCAGATACGCTACCGCTGCGCTACGCCCCGGAAGAGGAGGAATTATCCCACGCTGGTCGGCAGGGACGTGCCCGCCGAAGCGATGGAGAACACGAATGAACCGCGAATTCTTCACCTGGTACTCGCCCTCGCTCGGGCGCCGCATGGACCTGCTCTGGTTCGGCGGCGCGGGCAAGCCGATGATCTGGTTCCCGACTTCCTTCGGCCACTTCTTCGAGAACGAGGATTTCGGCTTGATCGGCGCCGTCGCGGACCGCATCGAGGCGGGCGACATCCAGGTCGCGTGCGTGGACGGCATCGACGCGGAGAGCCTCTACGCGCAGTCGTGCCACCCGGCGGACCGGCTCGTGCGGCACGATCAGTACGACGCGTATCTCTACCGCGAGGTCGTCCCGTGGATGCGCGCCAAGGCGAAGGCTTCGGCGAAGGTCGCCACGCTCGGCGCGTCCTTCGGGGCGTACCACGCGGTCAACTTCGGCTTCCGGCACCCCGACGTGGTGGACAAGGTCGTCGGGTTCTCCGGGAAGTACGACATTCACTCCTTCCTCGACGGCTACTGGGACGAACGGGCCTACTTCCACTGTCCGACGGCGTACGTCCCGAACATGGACGCGGGCTGGGTCGAGCGGTTGTCGAAGATGGACATCGCGATCGTGACCGGCGCGCAAGACAACATCGTCAGCGGGACCGAGGACATGATCCGCATCTTGAGCGAGAAGGGGATCCCGCACCGCGGCCACGTCTGGGACGACCCGTACGGGCACGACTGGCCCTGGTGGCGGATCCAGATCCGGAGTTACGTTCCTTGATCGAAAAGCCGCGGCGCGGCCAGCTCTGGAAGTGCCCGGAGTGCGGGCGCGAGTTCGCGAAGCGCAAGCAGTGGCACTCGTGCGCGGTGAAGGGGCTCGACGAGCACTTCCGCGGCCGGGATCCTCACCTGCGCGGCGTGTTCGAGGTGCTCCTTTCGAAGCTCCGCAAGATCGGTCCGGTGAAGGTCGATCCGGTGAAGACGTCGATCAACCTGACCGCGAGCCGCCACTTCGGAGCGGTCACGGTGCGGGGAAACTACCTGCGCGTCGGCTTCTACGCGCCGAAGCGGATCATCGACCCGCGCATCGTCCACTTCGAGAGGCTCGGGCCGGACCGGTTCGGGCACTCCGTCGTCCTGGAATCGGTCGCGGACGTCGATGAACAGCTCATGGCGTGGTTCGCGGCGGCCTTCGCAATGCGGGCGTGACTCCGCGACGATTCGTCTAGCCCTTTCGACGGGGGTGGGCTCGCCGCAGAACCCGCACTTCGATTTCGCGGACGACGGACAGCCGGCGGTCCGTCGTGACGAAAGCCGATGCGCCGGCGGCCACTCCCGTCGCGACGTGGATCGCGTCCGGCGTTCGGAGGCCGTAGCGGGAACGAAGCCGTGCCGCTGCGACGGCGATCTCCCGATCGACATCGAGGACCTCTATGCCTTCCGTCTCCTCGAAAGTATTCAGGTAACGGCGCGACCGGACTTCGTCTCCTCTCCGAAAGCTTCCCGTCAGGACTTCAACGAGAGTCAGGACAGATGTAATTGCTGCCACCTGTCGTGCGATAACCGCCTCCATTAGTGGTGACACGACCGGAGCGAACTCGCTGTCCTGTTCCACCCAGTGGATCCATGGCGAGGCGTCGAAAGCCAGCACCGGCCGATTCATTTCCAGCTGTTGCGTTCCTTATCGATGAATTTTTCGACATCCACCCCGCGGAACGGACCCGCCAGGAGTCCCGGCCAGTCTTTTAGCGTGTACCTTTTCGGGCGGTCTCCAACGCCTTTCTGCAGCAGCACCGTGACCTCACGCGCGAGCGAGCGGCCTTCTCGCTTGGCGCGAGCTTTCAGCCGCCGGTAGAGGCCGTCCGGGAAGTTCTTGATGTTGAGGGTGGCCATCATTCCTCCAAAGTGCCACCATTTTACCTCCACCCAGCGCGGTCGGCCGTGCCCTGCCCACAACTACTATTGTCGCGGCCAGAGACACCCGCTCGAGCCCACCCACGTCTTGTCCTTGTTGAAGGCGACGCCCATCATCTTGCCCTGAGAGAGGCGCGCGAGCGTCGTCACCGGGAAGGGCTTCCCGTCCCGCCACACGAACATGATCCGCACCTCGACCTTCGAGCGGTTGCCGTCCACGGTTTCGATGACGGGCGCGTACTCGACTTTCCGCATCAGGATGGTGTGCGCGCGGTCCGCCTCGGGCACGGCGTCGAAGTCCTCGCGCGTGACGTCGACCTTCACGCCCGAGCCGGCAAAGGAGAAGAGGGGCTTCAAGACCCAGCGGTCGAGGTCGCGCGGCGGGCCGTCGAAGTCCGAGAGGAGCCGCGCCTCGGGGGCCGCGGGGTGGGAAAGGGACGGCAGCGAGTGCTTGCTCCAGCGGAAGTACCAGTTCGGGTGCCCGGCCCACGAGACGTCGAGCGGCTCCGTGAAGTCGATCGGCAGCGTGATCCGCTTGGCGAGGAGCTCGTCGAAGATCAGGCGGTTGTAGATGCGGAGGATCCGGGTCGGCCGGCCGTCCCGCCGGTACCAGAGCTCCCGGCCGCGTTTCTCGATTTCCGTCGCCGACACGGGCCGGATTCCCCACAGCTTTTCGGTGAGCGCGAAGTCCACGTAGGTCTTCTGCGTGGGCGGGTCGATGTCCATCAGGACGACGTTTTCGGCGGGAAACCCGCCGAGGATCGTCTCGCCGACCGTGCGGACGTAGCCGCCCTCGTCGAGGCCGGACAGGTAGAAGTCGAGGTCGTGCCCGCCCGGGGTGATCCGCGCCGCTGCCCGGCTCTGAAAGAGCTGGAACGCGTAGAGCGACGCGAACGCCTGCAGCTCGATCAGCTTCGGAGTGAGCGCGCCCTCCGCATCCCGGGTGACGGCGAAGTCCGCCTGGGCGAACGTGGGATGGTCGCCGGCGCCGGGCACGTCGAGCTCGGGGGGCACGGCCTCCAGAGACGCCCGGAGGTTCGCTGGTCTAGAAAGCTCGGTCCAGATCTCCGTCGCGGCGCGGACCATCTCGTCGCGGAGGGCCGGCGGGAGGAAGACCGGCGTCTCGCAGAGGTGGAAGTCGATTCGACTGCCGGCCTCTTCCTCGAGGCTTCGTTTGTAGGCGGCGTACTTCGCTTCGGTGAAGCTCTCGTTGTAGGCGCGGCGGAGGTCGGGGATCAGAGAGATCCTTCGCTTCGCTCAGGATGACCGCCTGCGGCGGTCAGATCAAAAACTTCCCGTCGGCCATCACCTGGTCGTCGTCGAACCAGACGTCGAAGTGCCGGCCGACGATGTCGAGGTGCGTGCGGCAGCTCCAGGACGCGCCCGTGTGTTCGGCGTAAGTGTGTCCGAACGCGAGGTGGAGCCCGGGCAGCTTCTCGTCCTGGAGGATGTTCCCGATGATGGAGTCGACGGCGACGTTCGTGCCCATCGCGAACTCGCCGACGCGGTCGGAGTTCTCCTCGGTCCGCGTGTAGGCGAGAAAGTCCTCGAGCACGTCGGCGCGCGCGCACTTTGCGTCGGCGACGCGGCTGTTCTCGATCCAGACCGTGAGCGGCGTCTCCTCGAGGTCGCCGTAGCGAGCGCAGAGGTAGTCGCCGAGGACTCCGTCCACGACGTAAATGCCGTCCACACGCGCGGGCGCGGTCAGAACCTCGCCGCCCGGCAGGTTCGCCCACTTCGCCGCGGTGATGAGCCCGCTCGTCTTCAGCCAGAGGACGGAGGGATCGAACGTCGCTTCGAGGTCGCTTCCGGCGCGGGAGCGGGCGCGGATCCGCTCGGCCTTCGCGGCGCGGTCGCGGACGCGCGTCGAGAGCGCGTCGACGACTTCGAAGTCCGCCCGCATCCCCTCGGCCATGATCCGGGGCGATATGGAGACCATGTGGGCGTGGCGCATCTCCCGCCGGTTCACGATGGCGGTCATCTCGCGGCGCGAGGCGAGCTCGCCTTCCCGCGGCTGGCCGGCGTAGATCGAGACGTCGGAGCGCTCGAGGGCGTCGCGAACCGGCTGGGGCAGGTCGAGGATGGGGCGGTCGCCGTAGTCTTCGAGCACGAGGAGCTCGTACGGGGCGCCGACGTCGCGGATCTCCGCGGCGAGGCTCTCGGCCACTCGCTCGGTCTCCCGGTCGGTGATGATCGCGACGTGCTCCTCCGGCGTCACCCGCAGGCACGTCCGGATCGCGTTTCGGGCGCCGGGCGCGAGGTCGTAACCGTTACCCGAGGCGGCTCTCGCGAGATCGGCTCGGAAGGGGCCGCTCAAGCGGACGCCGCCGCGCTCGAGGGGGCGGTTTCGATCCCGTGCGCGCTCTCGTCGCAGATGAAGTCCACCACGCGCTTCAAATCTTCGCCGCTCTCGCGATAAACGGCAAGCTGCCGGTCGGCCCCGCTCCCGTTGTCGAGAATCCAGCGGATCGACTCGACTTCCTTCCGGCTGCCGAGCTCGTCGACGACGTCGTCCACGAACAGGAGCATCTCCTCGGCGAGGTCGCGGAAGGGCACCTCGATCTCTCTTCCGAAATCGATCATCTTTCCTTCGATCCCGTACCGGCTCGCCCGCCACTTGTTCTCGAGCAGCAGAGCGCGGCGATACGTTCGCCAACCCAGATTTTTCTCGCGGAGCTGAAAGAGCTTGACGCAGATCGCCTGCGTGAGCGCGGCCAGCGCCACCGTTTCGTCGAGCCGCATCGGCACGTCGAAGATGCGGAACTCGATCGTCTCGAAGAACGGGTGGGGCCGTACGTCCCACCAGATCTTCTTGCCGTTGTCCACGCAGTTGGTCTTCACGAGCACGCGGACGTAGTCGTCGAACTCCGCGGGCGTCTCGAAGACCTCCGGGATGTTCGTGCGGGGGAACCTCTCGAAAACTTTCGTCCGGTAGCTCTTCAGGCCCGTGTTGCGGCCGAGCCAGAAGGGAGAGCTCGTCGAGAGGGCGAGGAGGTGCGGCAGGAAGTACCGCGCCTCGTTCATGATCTGGAACGCGAGCGAGCGATCGGAGATGCCGACGTGGACGTGGAGCCCGAAGATCAGGTTGGCCCGCGCCACGAGCTGCATCTCCTGCACGATCGCGGCGTAGCGCTCGTCCGGATAGATGAGCTGGTCCGCCCAGTTCGAGAAGGGATGGGTCCCCGCGGCGGCCACGCGCATCCCCTGGCGCCGGGCGAGGGCGATGATCTCGCCCCGCAGCTCCGCGACGTCGCTGCGGACCTCCTGGATGTTCTTGCAGATGCCCGTGCCGATCTCCATGACCGACTGGTGCATCTCGGGCTTCACGCGCTCCTTCAGGACCCGCTTCCCCTCGTCGAGCATCTCCTGGACGTGCGACTTCAGCTCGCGCGTCTCGGGATCGATGATCTGGAACTCCTCCTCGACGCCGAGGGTGAAGGCGGGGCGCTGGACGGTCATTTACGCCTCGCCGGGAGTCGTCGTCACGCGGTTGCGCTTCGACCCCGCGCGGGCCCGGGGCTTCTTCGGCTGCTCGGCGGCGACGGGGGCCGGAACGGTATCGCGCGCCTTCTGCCACTCCCAGGCCCGCGACGGCCGGGGCCCCTCGTGGACCCGCTCGATGAGCCACTTCGCGGAGTTCTCGACGATCCACGCGAAGTTGTCGGGTCCGATCGACGCGGCGTCCGCGTCCGGGGCGGGGTTCAGGAAGTCGATCGCGTAGGGGACGCCGTCCCGCACGGCGAGCTCGACGGTGTCGAAGTCGTAGCCGAGCGCCCCCGTCAGCTTCCGGCAGTCTCCCCGCAACCTCTCCTCGAGCGCCGGGTCGATCGCCGCGGCGTCCCGGACGTAACGGTTCGCGTGCGGCTGGCGCGGGTCGTACGGCATCAGCAGGACGTCCTTCGCGCCGAGCACGTAGCAGCGGTAGTACTCCTGGAAGACGATCTCCTCCTGGAGGGTCATGACGTGCTGGCCGGACGCGCGATACGCGGCGAAGAACTCGTCGGGGTTCGACACCCGGTAGACGTTCTTCCAGCCGCCGCCCGAGTAGGGCTTGAAGTACGCCGGAAAGCCGACGTAGGAAAAGATCTCGTCCCACTCGAGCGGGAAGACGAGGTTGGTCATCGAGGCCGCGGTCGTCTCCGGCGGGTGCTCGTGCGAGGGGAGGAGCACGGTCTTCGGGACCGCGACCCCGACGCTTTCCGCGACGACGTTGTTGAAGAACTTGTCGTCCGCCGTCCACCAGAAAGGGTCGTTGACGACGATCGTCCCATCGAAGGCGAGCTTCTTGAGCGCGGCCCGGTAAAACGGGATGTCCTGGCTGATCCGGTCGAGGACGAGGTCGTACTTCTTCGGGGTCGAGAGCCCGATTCCTCCGAGGAGCGCCGGTTCGGCGACGACGTCGCCGCCCTCCCGGTTGATGCGCTCGACGAGCGCCTGCGGGAACGATCTTTCCTGGCCGAAAAGGATGCCGATTTTCTTCATGCGAAAGCCCTTCTTCCGTGTTGAGTCTCGCGGCCGGGCCGCGGAAACCGGCGATTATGTCAGGCCTCGGCCGGGGCCGCCACCGGTCGTGACAACACTGTATCGACGCATGGCTCGCTCGCGCCCGCCCGACACCGACCAGTTTCCGGCCATCTCCGTCCGGCAGCCCGCCGCCGGAGAGATCGTCCGCGGCTCGAAGCGGCGCGACGTGCGCACGCGGCCGTCGAATTTCCGCGGCTGGATCCTCATTCACGCCTCCCGGACGCTCCGCCGGAGCGATCTCCCGAAAGGATCCCCCGAGCCGGAGCGCGGGAAGATCCTGGGGATGGC
>Ga0079218_10000379_pt1 | contig 12923 bp, 13 predicted proteins | sample NCCompost_FD_77181 | JGI IMG/M metagenome (GOLD analysis project Ga0079218, IMG submission 77181) | Agricultural soil microbial communities from Utah to study Nitrogen management - NC Compost | ecosystem: Environmental > Terrestrial > Soil > Agricultural land | place: USA: Utah | collected... | reverse complement strand
TGCCGGTGACGCAGGTCGCGCCGTTCGACGTGAACACGCCCTACCCTACCGACGTAGCCGGCACGCCGATGGCCACCTATCTCGATTGGATGCGCTCGTGCTGGTACGTGACGATGATGGCCAACCCGGCCTTGTCGGTCCCGGCCGGATTCACCGCGGGCGGGCTGCCCGTCGGACTCCAGATCGTCGGACGGCACCGCGACGAGTGGAGCGTGCTGCAACTCGGTCATGCCTTCGAGCAGGCGACCCGTCACGGCGCGCGCCGTCCTGCCATGCTCGAGACGACGGCATAGAAGGAGTCTCGTGGTCATGCGTCTGCGTGCGGCACTCCTCGGCGCGGCGCTCACCGCCGCGTGCACGACGGCTGGTCCGGCGCCCGCGGCGCCGGCCGGCGGCAGTGATCCGCGCTCGGACGGCGACCGCAACGTACGGCTGGTCGGCTATCACGATCTGCAAGGGCGGCAATCGCTCGTCGTCACCACGAAATCGGATCCCGCCAACGGCAACTGGGTCTACATCGGCCACACGCCGAACGACCGCGCCGATCCGCAGGCGTCCGACGACGGCCAGGGCAACGACCAGCCGATCTTCAACCCACTCACCGGCACGATGGAGTGGAACGGCACGTCGATCGTCGAGATCTCGGACCCGGCGAAGCCGCGCCTGGTGTGGCACATCCCGAACGATCAGGCGCACGTGAACTCGCGCTCGGTGTCGGTGGTCTACGACTACGGGTTCGACTCCGAGCCCAGGGGCCACGACTACCTGGTTCGCAGCTACGACACCGGCACGGCGTTCAAGTTCCAGATCTTCGACATCACGACGCGCGACACCGACCCGTCGAAGATCGCGCTCGTGTCCGAGATTACGGGCACGCCGGCGGGCAACTGCGGTCCCGGCTGCGGCGGTCCGTTCATCCGTCGCGCGCACAAAGGATGGTGGTCGCAACGCTCCGGTCTGTTCTATTCGAGCTCCGGCGAGGCGGGCTTCCGCGGCGTCACCGTGATCCACATCTGGGACCTGAAGGATCCGCGGCGTCCGAAGTTCGTGGGCCGGGCCGCGTCGCCCGCGCAGCGCGACGGCCAGCCCGGATATCAGAACGAGTACGCGCACCACCCGATCGTCGACGAGGCGAACAATCGGCTCTACATCGGCTTTCGCGGGGCGGGGCTGGCTGGCGGTTGGGACATCTCGAATCCGGCGTCGCCACGGCTGGTGTGGATGATCGACACGAGCCCGCCTGGACGCGGGCCGCACACGGTGTCGCCGATCCGCTACGACCAGGTGCCGAACTTCAAGGGCCCCGACGGCCTGCCCCGCACCTACGCGTTCATCACCGACGAGGCCGCCGGCGCCGCCGACATGAAGCCGTGCGCGAGCGGCGTCCGCACCAAGGCGTACATGGTGGACATCACCGACGAGACGCACCCCTTCCCGGTGTCCACGTGGCAGGTGCCGGTCGGCGAGTTCTGCGAGAAGGGTGGGCGCTTCGGGCCGCACCAGCACGCCGAGACGGTCAACGGCGAGATCAACCGCTTCGAAAACAAGCTGGCGTGGGTGGCGTACTTCAACGCGGGCGTGCGCGTGGTCGATCTGTCGGATCCGTACAACCTCACAGAGGTCGGCTACTACGTGCCGAAGACCAACACGCTGTCACATCCAATTACCAAAGGGCAGCCGGCCGCCATCCAGATCAACGACGTGGACATCGATCACCGCGGCCTTGCCTACGCTTCGGATCGCGTCGGTTCGGGCCTGTTCGTCTTCGAGTACACCGGACCGTCTGTTCTGGCAAGATAGGCCGCGCAGCCACTGTTCTTGGAGGTTCTCATGCCCGTGCTCACCCGAACCCGCGCTCTTCTGCTCACGGCCGTCCTGGCGGCGCTCGCCTCGACCGCGCTCCTGTCCAAGGACCTGCCGTCGGCCAAACCGGAAGACGTCGGTCTTTCGAGCGAGCGGCTGGCGCGGATGACCAAGGCGATCCACGCCTACGTGGACGCCGGGCGCACGCCGGGCGTGGTGACGCTCATCGCGCGCCACGGCAAAGTGGTGCACGTGGACGCCTACGGAAAGGCGGACCTCGCGTCCGGCCGGCCGACACGCGCCGACGACATCTTCCGCATGTACTCGATGACGAAGCCGATCACCTCGGTGGCGCTGCTCATGCTCTACGAGGAGGGGAAATTCCAGCTCACCGATCCGCTGGCGAAGTTCTACCCGGCCTTCGCCGACGTGAAGGTGCTCACCGGCGGCGCGCCGGGTGGCGGCGTGCTGCTCGACTCGCCGCGGCGCCCCATCACCATCCAGGACGCGTTCCGCCACACCGCCGGCTTCACCTACGGCTTCTTCGGCGGTTCGCCGCTCGACAAGATGTATACGGACGCCAACGTCTTCGCGACGGACCTCGACGGCCTGATGACGAAGCTGGGCAAGCTGCCGCTGGCCTACCAGCCCGGCGAGCGCTGGGTCTACAGCGTCGCCCACGACGTGCAGGCCGCGCTCGTCGAGAAGCTCTCGGGGCAGAAGTTCGACGCGTTCGTCCAGCAGCGGATCTTCACGCCGCTGGGGATGAGCGATTCGATGTTCAAAGTCCCGGCGGACAAGACGTCTCGCGTGCCCGGGCTCTACGGTGTCCAGAAGGGCAAGCTGGTGCCCGACACCAGCCCGCTCGGCACCGGCTACGGCGACCAGGTCTTCGGCGGCTACAGCATCTCGACCACCGCGAGCGACTACGCGCTCTTCGCGCAGATGCTGCTCAACAAGGGGCAGTTGAACGGCGTGCGGCTGCTCAGCCCGAAGACCGTCGAACTGATGGCCACCAACCATCTGTCGCCGGGGGCCATGGCGTCGGCCGACATCCTGGGACGCGGCACCGGCTACGGCCTCGGCGTCTCGGTGCTGATGAATCCGGCCGAGCGCGGCAACGTCGGCTCGGTAGGCGAATTCGGCTGGTCGGGCGCGGCGTCCACGCACGTGCTGATCGACCCCAAGGAGGATCTCGTCGCCATCTACTGCACGCAGCTGATGGGCGGCGACTTCAGCCTGCGCGCCGAGTTCGCTACGCTGCTCTATCAGTCGATCGTCGGGAACTAGCCAAGGGCGCTGCCCGTCCGATCCCGGCAGCCTCTTGGCTAGTTCCCGTTTCCTCTGCCGCGCTTCGCGCGGCGGGCCCGTTATGCGATCGGTCAACGAGCTCAACACTCGCACGGAGCCGCATAACGGGCACATCGCGGCGCTTGAACAAGAACGGGTGCCCGCAGGTGCGGCACACGTACTCGCTGAAGGCGCCGCGCGTCTCCACGAAGGAGATCCAGTGGCCGAGCAGGACGCAGCGAAGCGGATGCCGCACGAGCGACTTGCCTTGCGGATGATGCACGAACGTGTGGCCGCAGCCGCACGCGTACTCCGTGCCGCCGCCGCGTTCGGTCACGCGATGACCCCAGACCCCAGCAGACGAGTCGTAACAGCATGAGCTCTCCCCTCCTGATCGAAAGGTGCAAAAGGCGGGAACGCCGGTTCACGGGCACGGGAGATGCATCTCCTCGATGCATGGCCAAACGCATCAGCAAACCGAAACAGCCCACCCCACCATCAAGTGCCCTCGAACGACAGGTCTTGGCTTTTGCCGAGCAGCTCGGGTACGTCGCCGGCTCGATCGAGTCGAAGGTAGAAAGCCGGATGGATCGCCAGAAGTTGAGCCGGCAGGTCACGAGCGTCCGTGACGGCGCCAAGCGCCTGCTCGAGCAGCTCGCCAGCGGCGTCGCCTCACGGGTGCGGCGCAGAGCCGCGCCGAAACGGCCGGTGCGCAAGGCGCGCAGCGGCGGCACGGTGGACGCTCCGGGCAAGAAGCATCGGAAGCCGGCGCCTACAGCTCCGCCGCCGGCCGGGGAGCGCGCCCGCAACGCAAACATGCAGGCCGCCACCCACATCTCGAAGCGCCGCTCACACCTGGCGCGTCAGGGCTGACGTTACATCGTAGAATCGCGGCGGCATGTCGCCTGTTCGAGTGGGGCTCGCCGCCGCGTGTCTGGCCGGCCTGGCCGTATTGGTCCAGCCCGGCGCCGGCGTTGCACAGTCGTGTCCGGGCGGACGGCTGCTGCTCCTGACGAACGGCCGCATTCACACGATGGATGCGAAGCGCACCATCGTGTCGAAGATCCGCGTCGCCAACGGGCGGATCGTGGAAGTGGGCGACGCCGCGAGCAGCAGCGGCGGCTGCACCGACACGATCGATCTCCGCGGCCGCACGGTCATCCCCGGGATGATCGACAACCATTTCCACGTCCAGCTCGTGGGCAGCCGCCCGGGCTACGAGACGCGCACGATCGAGACCGCGTTCTCCATCGCCGAGGCACAGGCCGTCATCCGCGAGCGGACGAAGACGGTGCCCGACGGCGCGTTCATCACCGCCATCGGCGGACTGCAGCCGCGGCAGTTCGTGGAAAACCGGCTGCCCACCCTGGCCGAGCTCGACGCGGCCGCGCCCCGGCATCCCGTCTACATCCACACGTCATTCAACGGGCCGGCGGTCACCAACACGCTCGGCAGGACGTTCTTCGAGAGCAAGGGCGTGGCGGTGGCCCCCACCGGCGCGATCGAGGTGAACGGCCCGACGTGGGACGCGCTCGATGCGCTGCGCGCCAACTGGACGCTGGCCGACACCAAGCGGACGATGCAGCAGGTGTTCGGCTACTTCAACAGCGTCGGCCTGACCACCGTGCACTCGGTGCTCGGGTCGCAGGACCGCGGCCCGGCGCAGTACTTCGGCTGGAACGAGCAGCGGCCGATGCAGGAGCTGCAGCGCGAGGGAAAGCTGACGCTGCGGCTGCGCCTCTACTTCAACACCGGCCCGCGTGTGGACGGGAAACCGGGCAATCCACGGCTGTCCGACGTGCTCGACAACCTGTGGCCCGACCTCGGCAACGATCTCGTGAAGACAGGCGGCATCGGCGAGCACATCGTGGACTGGCCGCTCGAGGGTGCCGTGCCGCTCGGCGACGAGTACTACCAGTCGGTGCGTCAGGTGGCGCGGCACGGTTGGCAGCTCATGGAGCACAGCTTCAACGACCCGAACCACGTCGCGCGCGCCGACGTGTGGGAGCGCGTGAACCGCGAGTTCCCGATCACGGGCCTGCGCTGGAGCATCGACCACGTCAACACCATCGAGGCTCCGACGCTGGCGCGGATGAAGGCGCTCGGCGTCGGCGTGCGCGCCCACGGCTGGCGCTTCCTCGCGGGCTCACCCGGACAGGCCGGACCGCCGTATCGCACGCTGCTCGACTCGGGCATTCACGTGGGCACCGGCATGGACGGCGCGCAGGCCGCCCCGATCGATCCGTGGCTCAACGTCTACTACATGGTCACGGGCCGGAACGTGCGCGGCGAGCTGATCAACGCCGGCCAGCAGATCACGCGGCAGGAAGCCGTGTGGCTCTACACCGGCGCCAACGGCTGGTTCTCGCGCGACGAGCAGCAGCTCGGCACCATCGAGACCGGCCGCCTCGCCGACCTCGCGGTGCTGAACGCCGATGTGTTCGACGCGCGCGCGGTACCGGACGAGGCGATCAAGCGCGTGCACTCGGTGCTGACGATCCTCGGCGGACGGATCGTGCACGGCGACGCGTCACGGCTCGCCGGTTCGCGCTGACGCGCTCGCGTCTTCCTCCATCAGCAGGTCGGCCACCACCGGAAAGTGATCCGAGGCGGCACCCGCCTGCGGGTGACGCACCACGTCACACGTGGCCACGCGTGCGGAGAACGGCGCGGGCACGAACACGTAGTCGATACGGATGTGGGGCGTCGGGGTAGGCAGCGTGAGGCCTGGGTCCTCCTTGTGCTTCGCCCGGAAGCCATCCACGTAGCCGGCGTCGAGCACCGTCTGCACCGTGCGCCAGCGTATCCGTCCGCCGCTCATCCAGACGAACGGGCGCAGCCGCATCGGCAGGCTCCGCACGTCCATCTGTTCGCCGGGCGCCACGGTGTTGAAGTCGCCCGACAGCACGTGGAAGCCGTCCTGGTGGCGGGCCACGCTGCGAAGGAGCGCGCGCAGCTCGAAAACGCGGCGCTGCTCGGTCCACGCGGCGTGGACCGCGCTCAGGTGCACGCCGAATACGCGCACCGCTTCGCCCGCCGGCACCACTTCGATGAAGGCGTGCCGCGACACGCGCGGCCGCGTCCACTCGGCGAAGGCTACGCGCTTCCGGCTGAGAAAGCCGAGCGACTGGCCCGCATACGCGCGCCACTCCTCCATGCCTGTGCCCTCGGCGATCCGCTCGATGCTCCGCGGGTCGGTGGCTTCCTGCAGCAGCACCAGATCGGGCGCGCTGGCGCTGATGACGGCGGCAATCGCGGCTTCGCGGCCGCGCCCGCCGTGACGGATGTTGTACGTCATCAGGCGGAACATCACGTGTTCAGAGACAGCCCCTCGGGCTTGCGGAACAGCTCCAGATACGGCTGCCCGATCAGGTCGCCGCGCACCTGGATGACGATCTCGCGCGACGCCTGGATGTTGACCGGCCGCCCCACCATTGCCATGAGCCGCTGGCGCAGCGGCACGAGCCCGGGGGCGATGTCGGGGTCGTCGTCGCTCAACGGCCGCGAGTGCACACCGGGGACGAAGAAGCCGGTCACCTTGAAGAAGGCGAGTGGACCTTCCCCGACGAGCGTGAGGTCGAGGTCGCTCGTGCCGGGCCCGCGGCCATCGAAGGGCTCCTTGTGATCCCAACGCCAGCCGGTGAGCGAGCTGCCGCGCAGCACGACCGTTGTACCCGGCGGGATCTCTTCCTCGACGGCTCGGCAGAACTCGTCGAGCCGTGCACGATCGCCGCCGAACGCCAGCCGGACGAGGTTCTGCCGTTTTTCCTCGTCGGACAACCCACCCTGCACCTCAGCGTCGGCCATGGTCCTTGGTCTTTCAAAGATCGCGCCGCGAGCGCACACTTGGCGCCATGCGCACAGCCGCCCTCACCGCCGCGCTCATGCTTACGTCCGCTGCCGCACACGCCCAGGGCCTGGTGACCCAGAAGATCCTGTCGCTGGGGCTGGCGAAAACCATTGCCGAGGCGGCGCTCGCCGAGTGCAAGACGAAGGGATTTGCCACCTCGGTGGCCGTCGTCGATCGCGCCGGCCAGGCGCTGGTGCTGCTGCGCGACGAGAACGCCACGGCGCAGACGCTCGAGATGTCGCGCCGCAAGGCCTACACCGCGCGCATGTTCCGTACGAGCACGCTCGAGTTCCAGAAGCGCACCGCCGACCCGATGTACGCGGCACAGCGGGACGTGTCCGACATCCTCGCGCTCGGAGGCGGCGTACCCATCCAGATCGGCAATGACGTGATCGGCGGCGTGGGGAGCTCTGGGTCCAGCCAGCCGCAGGACGATGCCTGCGCGCGGGCCGGCGTGGCAAAAGTTGCGGACTTTTTGAAATAGGCGGTCGCCGGGCTTCAGCTACAGTTGGCCCCACGAATGGGGGAATCCCGATGCGTAGACTGACCCTGCTGATGGCCGGCGTTCTGGTGGCCGGGCTCGCGTTCGCGCAGGCGCCGGCGGCGCCCGCACCCGCCGGCCCCGCGCCGACGGGGCTCATCGTCGGCTCGGGCAACTTCTTCAGCCCGATCGTGGCCGACCTCGACGCCGCCGCGGCGTTCTATCGCGATGGGCTCGGGCTCGACGTGCAGGGCGCGCCGGCCAACGCGGACGCCAACCCGGCGCTGCGGAACATGTTCGGGCTGCCCGACGCGCAGCTGCGCTGGCTGATCGGACGGCCGGGCGGGATGCGCAGCGGCGTGGAGATCGTCGAGATCTCGAAGGCCAACGGCCGCCCGCTCACCCGCCGCATGCAGGACACCGGCGCCTTCACCCTCATCGCCTTCGTGCGCGACATCGACGCCACGCTCACCCGCCTCAAAGCACTGCGCGCGCCGATCCTGACGCCCGGCGGCGTGGCGGCCACCATCCCCTTCGGCGCGCAGAAGGCCAAGCTGGCCGTCGTCGTGGATCCGGCAGGCCACTTCGTGGAGCTGATCCAACCGGACCAGTTGCCCGAGTCGCCGGCGACGCCCACGTCTAACGTCGTGCAGGTGCGCGTGCGCGTGACGGTGCAGGATGCCGAGAAGTCGGCGCGCCTCTACCGTGACGTGCTCGGGATGCGCGAGCCGCGCCCGATGGGCGCCTTCCGCAAGGACCCCGAGGTGATGACGGCGTTCGGCGTCCCCGGAGCCGAGTGGCGCGCGGCGATTCTGGAAGTGCCGACCACGGGCCTCATCTTCGAGCTCATCGAGTTCAAAGGCGTCGGCGGCCGCGTGGTGAAGGGCGACATCCAGGACCCGGGCTCCACGCGCATTCAGCTGCAGGTGCGCGACGTGGACGCCACGATTGCCGCGCTCAAACAGGCGGGCGGCGCCGTGGTGTCGTCCGGCGGCACCACCGTGGAGCTCCCGGGCCGCGGCGGCGCCACGACCACAGTGGCGATCGTTCGCGATCCCGACAACCTGTTTCTGGTCCTGCTGCAGGCGCCGAGACCACAGTAGATGCACCGCGTGACTCGGGCCACCGCACTGGCCATTGCCAGCGTTGCCCTCGCGTTCGCCTCGGCGGCCGTCGAGGCGCAGTGGATCGGCTATCCCACCGCCAACGTGCCCAGGACGCGCGACGGCAAACCGAATCTCGCGGCGCCCACCCCGCGCACGAGGGACGGCAAGCCGGATTTCTCCGGCGTCTGGGAAGCCGACGGCTACGTGCGCGGCAGCGAAGGCGTGGGGGCGCCCCCGAGAACGGTCTTCTTCGATCTGGCGCACGCGCTCAACGCGCGGCCGCCGTACCAGCCGTGGGCCGGCGCGCTCTACGACCGGCGCAAGGACGACCTGAGCAAGGACAACCCCGACGCGCGCTGCCTGCCGCTCGGGCCGCTGCAGATGCTGGCGCATCCGCTGCCGAAGAAGATTCTGCAGATGCCGGGCCTGCTCGTGCTGCTCCACGAGCGCAACATGGAGTTCCGGCAGATTTACATCGACGGCCGTCCGGCACCCGTGGACCCGAACCCGAGCTGGTACGGCTATTCGACCGCGCGGTGGGACGGCGACGCGCTGGTGGTCGAGACGACCGGGTTGCGCGACGGCCTGTGGGCCGATTTCAACGGCAGCCCGCTCACCGATCAGGCCAGGATTCGCGAGCGGTACCGCCGTCCGGATTTCGGCACGCTGCAGGTGGACGTGACGCTGGACGACCCCAAGGCCTATACCAGGCCGTTCACCGTGGCGGTCAACCACCACCTGGCGCTCGACACCGACCTGCTCGAGTACGCCTGTCTCGAGAACGAAAAAGACGTGCCTCACCTCGTCGGCAAGTAATCAGGCTTAAGCCAGCATTCTCCGTGTTACGCTGCCGCCCGTCTCGTCGTATCGAACTACGGAGGAATGGGCATGATTCGGCTGTTTCTGGGCGTAATGGCCGCGGTGGGCTGCGTGCTGCTGCCGGCACCGGCGGCGCTGGCGCAGGCAAAGGGGTCGGCCGACGCGGCCGCTGCCAAGCGGGCGAATCCGAACTGGAAGGCGCCCCGCAACGCGTTCGGCCAGCCGGACCTCGAGGGCATCTGGACGACCGACGACATGCGCGGCGTCCCGATGTCGCGTCCGGCGCAGTTCGGCACCCGCCCCTACATGACCGACGAGGAGTTCGCGAACCGCGCGAAGCAGCGCGAGAACGCCCGCGACATCGACAACGCGCGCACCGGCACCTTCCGCAACGAGGAAGGGACGCGCTCGTTCAGCTACACGTCGATGGTCATCGAGCCGGCCGACGGCCGTGTGCCCGCGATCACGGCGGAGGCGCGCGCGCGCCGGCGCCCCGGGGATCAGGGCTCGTTCGGCGTCGGCCCGTGGGACAAGGTGCAGGACTTCTCGCTCTACGACCGCTGCATCACGCGCGGCATGGTCGGCTCGTGGATGCCGGCCGTGTATGGCAACGGCGCCCGCATCATCCAGACGCCGGACTCGGTCGTCATCGCCTACGAGATGGTGCACGACACGCGCGTGATCCCGCTCGACGGCCGCCGGCACATCAGCCCCGCCATCAAACAGTTCATGGGCGACTCGCGAGCGCGCTACGAGGGCGACACGCTGGTGATCGAGTCGACCAACTTCACGGACCGCACCAACCTCGGGGGAGCGCGCCACAGCGAGAGCCTGAAGATCACCGAGCGCTTCACGCGCATCGATCCGGAGATGATCGACTGGGAGATCCACGTCGAGGACGCGGCCACGTTCGCCGCGCCGTGGACGATGCGCCTCACCGTCACCCGGCAGCCGAACTACGAGATCTACGAGTACGGCTGCCACGAAGGCAACATCGCGATGCGCAACGCGCTCAGCGCGGAGCGCGCCTATGAGAAGGCTGTCGCCGAGGCGATCGCCAAGGGGCTACCACCGCCGCCGCGCGTCTTCGAACAGGTGAACGGGCCCGACCGGGCCCGCTGATCCGGCCGCCGGCCCTGCATGGACTCGCTGCACGATCGCGCCGTTGCGTGGGCGCTGCGGCTGGTGTCCACGGCGCTCGTGTTCGCCGGCGTCGCGCTGTTCATCGCCGGCATCCCGGTGCTGCCGGCATCATCCGGGACCGTGCGCGACATCCTGGTGGTGGTGCTGCAGATCGGCGCGGCCTTCCTGCTGTTCGGGCTTGCCGCCATCCGCGCCTCGCGTCTTCCCCCCTTCTCTTCCGCCGAACGTGCCGGGCAGACGAACACGGGCGGCTGGGCGATGGCGCTCGCCTTGACGCTGGTCGTGGTTCCCGTCTGGCTGCTGGTGACCCTCCAACCATTCCTGTCCGAATGGCGCGTGGTGGCGGGGCTGTTGGCGAACAGCGAGCTCTGGCGGAACGCCAACGCCAACATGTCCGGCGTCGTGCTCCTGCCGCTCTTCGCCGCGTTGACCCCACCGTTCATCCAGCTGGCGGCGCTCGCGGCGTTCGTCGCCGCGTCCCTCGTGATGCTGCCGCTGCTCGCCACGAAGAGTCCGCGATTCTCGCGCCTGTTCGTCGCCACCGTGCTGGTGCTCACGGCGCTCGCGGCGGCCAGCGCGCGCGGCGCCAGCGCGGTGAGCATGACAGCGGACGCGCTGCAGCCGCTCATCGAGGAGTCGAAGTCCCGGCCGCAGGAGTACGCGGAGATTCGCGGGATCGTGGACCGCTACACGGCGGCGGTGACGCCAACCGCCGCGGCGCTCGGCTGGGCGTGGCTCGGCTACGCGATCTGGATTCCGGCGCTGGTGCTGTCGGCAAAACGGCGTTAGGCCGGCGGCGCCGTCGCCGCGTCGAGCGAAGCGGTCACGGCGTGCATCGAGTCCAGGACCTCCCGCCACTTCGACTCGGCGAACGCTCCCGGGAAGAGCACGAATCCCTGCGGCTGCCACCGTGCGTGCAGCCACCCCTCGCCGGGGCGAAGCATCAGGTCGTGCTTCGCAAGGGTGAACAGCGCGCGCCGCCCCGCGTCGCCGGTCGTGTGCGCGTCGATGGCGGCGGCGTCGATGACGGCCGGCGCGTTCGTCCGCATCGACACCACGAGATATCCCTGATCGTGTCTCCCGCGCCTCAATTTCAGTTCGATCACGACGTCGCGCCCGCCGAACGTCCCCGACGCCCTCGATCGTCCAGACACCACGCTCCAGGGGCCGGCGTGGACGGCACGTTCGGTCAACAGGCGGGCGAACGACGGCAGAAAGCGCTGCCCCGGGGCGTTGAGCGCCCACACGACAGCCACGATTGACGCGAGCACCAGCAGCGCAAGCACGACGGCGACTCGCCGAGTGTAACTGGCCGGCCCGGGCCCGATGACATTTTTCGAGGCGGCTTTACGCAATGAAGAGTATGGGCAGACACATCTCCTCTTCCGCACTCATGCTGCTTCTGGCGGCGGCGCCGGCTGCCGCCCAGGTGCCCGCCGACTTCCAGGGCGACTGGGTGCCAGCCGCCGCCACCTGCGATTCGCCCGCCCGCGCCCGGATCGAGGCCGCACGCCTGACGCTCCTCAACGCCGCCGACAAGGAGGCTTTCGCCGGCATCGAAATGGCTGGCCCGTCGTACTTCGGCCCCGGCTACAACGGCATCCAGGCGGTGCTCATCACCGAGTTCGAAGGCGCCCAGCCGGTCACCGCGACGTTCAACCTCGACGAGAAGAAGGGCGTCGCGCAACTTGAACTGGGGGTGCCGACGCCGGCACACCCGGCGAACAAGGTGGCGCAGGCCTCGAACGCCCGTCTCACCAAGCTGAATCTGCGCAAGCGGTTTCCGCTTCAGAACATTCCGCTCAAGCGGTGTCCCACAGTAAGACAAGGCACCGGTCGCTGAGCCCCTTTCGGCGCCCGGCGCGCAGATGTAGCGTGCCCGTTACTAAGACGTGACCTTGCCGTAATCGCCAGGCGATTAGCTATCTCAGCCAAAAACTAAAAGGTTGAGAGGAGCCCCATGAAGATTCGCCTGTTCGTCGTGCTGACCGCGAGTGCTCTTGCGCTGGGTCAGACCACCATCCGCACAACACACGCCTCGTCCGGTGCCGTACTCGTATCCAACAATCTCGATTCGGGCGCCGGATCGTTTCGTGACGCGATCGATCAGGCCAACGCCGATGCCGGCGTCACGCACATCCAGTTCACCGGCCCCGTTTCGGTGATCGCGCTGCAGCAGTCGGTGCTGTTCACCGGCGCGCAGGCACTCACCATCGAGGGCAACGGCGCCGTGCTCGAGGGGTCGGGCATCGCCATCGGCGCGGCGTTCCTGGCCACCGGCGGCGGCGACCTCGCGGTCTCGCGAATGGTCGTGCGCGATGCGCCGGCCGAAGGCATTGCGGTGGAGGTGCCGCCGGCCGCGACCGGAACGATCCACGTCTCGCTCTTTCGCGTCGAGATCCTGAACAACCTCGGACACGGCGTCCTGATC
>Ga0079218_10000378_pt1 | contig 12937 bp, 12 predicted proteins | sample NCCompost_FD_77181 | JGI IMG/M metagenome (GOLD analysis project Ga0079218, IMG submission 77181) | Agricultural soil microbial communities from Utah to study Nitrogen management - NC Compost | ecosystem: Environmental > Terrestrial > Soil > Agricultural land | place: USA: Utah | collected... | reverse complement strand
GGTGCTCACGCGCGAATTCAACTCACGGACGAATCGAGAAGCTGGGCATACACTTCCATCGTAGTGCGAGCGGCTGCACCCCAGGAATGGCGCCGGGTCGCATCGTTCCTGATTTCGTTTCGGCGTTGATCGAGATGAGCGTACAAATCGCTTTTGAAATACCAATCGATCGTATTTGCCAGGTCGGCCGAATCCTCAGGTTTGAACACGCACCCGTTTCGTCCTTTTACAATCTCGTCCTTTAAAGACCCCACGTCGGATGTGAGCACGGGGAGCCCAAAACTCAACGCCAGAAACAGGATGCCGCTTTGATAGATATTCCTGTAGGGCAAAACGAGAACATCCGCGGCTTTGAAATAAGTCTCCACCTCGTGGTCCGGAATGAATTCCGGATGTAACAAAACGCCGCCCCTTTGCTCATGCTTGCGAATCTGGTCGAGAACCGATGCCCAGTAGGGACTGGCCTTGTCGGCCCGGCCCGCTATGATCAGGCGGTAGTCGTGACCCCCTCTCGGCAACCGGCCAAAAGCGTCGATCAGGTATTCGAGTCCTTTGTACGGGCGAATCCTTCCGAAAAACAGAATCACCTTTTCAGTGTCTCGTATTCCGAGCGCCTGTCTTGCCTCCGCGGAGGTGAGCCTCGTATTGGGAACCGCATTGTTGATTCCATATGCCACGGTCGTTACTCGCGCCGCCGGAACGCCAAACACCGACATGACCTCGCGTTTCATATTCTCCGTGTGGACGAGAATGTGATTCGCGAGCCGATACTGAATCCGGAGTGTAAACCGATTCACGGCTGAGTCGTCGGCGTCGCGCCTGCGCGTGTTCACGTTATGCGCCGTGAGCACGACTTTCTTTCCCAGGACCCGGTAAAAACACATCAGCAGCGTGCGATCGAACAGCTCGAACCGATTGTTCCAGAGAATATGGAATATCCTCGGCCTCGCAGTGGCGGAGTATCCCAGAAGTCTGGAGTAGTACCTCGATATCCTGGACATCTTATCGAGGAGGGAGACATCCGGTCGCAGGCTGCCGCGGAGTTTCAGAAACTTCAAGTTGGGAGTCTCGTGAAATTCCGGGCAATCGATATCCGAACCGCCGACCAACTCTACATTTGCGCCTTCCGTGGCGAGTGCCGTAGCTAATCCGTACGCATAATGCCTGTCCGTACCGCCTGTCAGCAGCGACACCGCCACGCCGGCGCGTTCTTCCTGTACGATCGGCTCAGTCACAAGGCTTACAACGGGATCCGACTGCCGCGCACTGGATTGTCCAGAAACAACCGGTGAATTATTTCAAGCGTGAGCAGCTGATGAATGAGAGTCGTGGCATTTCGGTTACCTCGCAGGTGATCCGTCAGCGCCCGTCCCACCGCCCTTTTGTCCAGGTAGGGCCGTGACAGACTGCGTTCACTCAACAGTGTCTCCTGGAGATACCCGCTGAGAGCGTCTCGATACCAGACGCGAAAATGCGCGAATTTGTGCCTGCCCAGGAAGAGGCGATCGAGCTTGAGGCCTGATAACGAGCGGTCAATGCGCACGGCCCAATCGGGCATGCCCTTATCGTAAGCGTATTCGGCCCTGAAGAAGAATTCCTGCCAGGCATGAGAGGCTGCTTCGACGATCGGTCGACGCCCGCCTCCCAGAGCAAGGTCGGTTGGAATGCGGCCAAGCTGAGGATCGCCGTCGCTTATGAGCCGCAGCGAAACATCGTTCGTCGTGAGACATGATGCCGGGGCCCGAAAAGCGGTTCGGACGAGCTCATTGGCGAGAAATGGCGACCGAACGGTCAGCTGAGTCTGCTCCAGCGAAAGGATTCCATACTGCGCCCATGGAGCTTGTCGAAAGGCTGCGAAGGCAATGGGGTGTCCCTCCGTGTTCGCCGCGAGAGTCTCCCTCGTTTTCCGCGCTTGACTCAAAACTTCCGGAGAGAAAACATCACCTCGCGGCTCTTCCGCCTTGAAGGTGCGCACGCGGCGGAGAATCTCACCACCGTAATTGCCCGTGAGTCGAACGGGAGCAACCTGGCGGGCCCTCTCATTCAAATACAGGTCGGTAGCGCGGCTCACATCGACACACCCGTCAGCCAGATAGACGGCACGCTCGGCGTATTGTGAAAAATTCGACAGGAAATCCCGGCTTACCGGGATGACTTCGTGGGTCTGGCTGCAGGCGCGAGCCACCTTTCGCGCGACAATCACGTCCCGACAATCGCGACGCATTCCGCCGAACGTGTAGCATGGCATCGTTGCGGGTGGCTGCTTCTGCCACGCCATGATCATTCGAGTGTCAAGGCCGCCTGTCAACGACATCGCCACGGGCGCGGGGCCTCTGAAATATCGCGGAACGTTTCGCGCGAAAACGTCGCGGAGCTCGCGATAGAATGAGGCCGGGTCGAGGGGGCCTTGTTCCTGCCATTGCGCTGGATCGAAGTAGTGAGCTTTCCGCTTCAACGCGCCATTTTGAAAAACCCAGGCCGAGGCTGGGGGTAAAACGAAAATGTCCTTGAATATTGTCCGATGCTCGAGCACTGCGCCGCAGGAGATGAATTCTCCCAGGCTTTGCGCGTCCAGAGTGCTTGAGTTCGGGACTGCAGCGAGTATCGCTTTCGCCTCTGCCGCGAAATAGAAACCCTCCGGCGCCTCGTGACAGTAAACCCTGTGCATGCCGTAGCGGTCATTGAAGAGCACAGCTTCTCCGGCGTTGCGATTCGCGAGCAGCCCGTGAAATCTGCCGTCGAGCGACGCTGGAAACGAAGGATCCTCTTCTGCAACGTGGACCAGATAGGAAAAGCCGCTCTCATCAAGCTCATGACCCCGTGACCGGAGAGAGTGAGATGCACCGGGCTCTGGATATTCCTCTCCCGAGAACACCAGAATCCTGTCTCCCCGCTCATTTCGATAAGGCATGTTGCCGGCGGCATTTTCTATCGCGGTCCAGCCGATATAAATCCCGGCGCGCTCGTCGAACCACGATCCGCAAACGTAAAAGCTCTCGTGGCGCAAAACGCCCAGCATCCTGCGCAACTGCTCGGCAGCAAGCTCCTTTGGCAGGACATTGGTGACGATACCTGCGATGCCTGGCATAGCCGCCTCAGCCGCCAGCCTCGCTGGCATTCAGCCTGCGCGTGTACCAACGGCTTCTCCATCGTAGAAGCTCAGCAAGCAATGGCCTTGGAAGCCGCCTTGCGAATCCCCGATGAAGCCCCAGCTTCATTGCGATTTCCCCTCTCCACGTCAGTGGAATGAAGTACCTGGGAACCAGAATCTGCTCAAATCCATTTTGCCGTTTGAACGCTGTCAGAGAACTTTCGTCGTCGTTGTACACGTACTGCCCATAGACCAGATGTGACATTCCAGTTTGAGCGCACGCCTCAACTGCCTTTGCAATCATGGCGTTTGCAATCCTTTTGTTACGGTGTCTGGTCGTCGACAAGAAGACTGCAATGTGCGCAATGCTACCGGCACGGATCATTCGGACGACGCCAACGAGCTCATCCTCGTAATAAGCTCCGAGGAGAATGTTCCGCTCGGGGTAGGTCGAATTCTCGGACTTAACTTCGGCGAAGCTTTTGTTGAAATGCCAGAACGGCTTGCCCTGCCGCACCGGTGTTTCGTTGTTGATCCTGACGATGCCCGCGATCAAATCATCGTTGAGCTCCGTCTCCTTCACCACCAGCCCGATTTTCGCCGACTTCCTGACGTCATTTCTTCTCGTGGCGCTTATCCGTCGCTGCCACCAATCCGAGAAAGTACTGATCGGAATGACTGCCAGATTGTCCCATTCGAGGTAAAACGAATGCCTGGGAACGACGTCCGGCAGCGTTTGAGCGAACGTGAAGATGTCGGCCTGCAAACCAGTTTCCTTCAGCGCGTCAACAAAGGACTCCTGCTCTGAGAATTCACTCTCAGCGAAGCGCTCATCGTGAACGGATGCGACTTTTGGCCACCTGCCAGCCGTGATTACCGTGCGACCCAAAACCTGCGCTGAGGGAACGGAGACGACCATTCCTCGCACGCGGATTTCGGTCGTGGCGCCAGAATTCATAGTCGATCAGGCTGTGCCCGAATCTTACCGAACTTCCGAAGAACCGACTGTAATGATTGGCAATTCCGGCGCGCAACGGAATCGAATCGGCAGAACGCTCGTTCCGATGCCCCGGCTCACGTACATTCTCGATCCACGTTGCGTATACCAGCCTCCAACATATCGTCCCGACCCGCGAGGTAATTGCGGCGCTGCGAACGGCACTCGGATTTGGCCACCATGCGTGTGTCCGGCAAAAGCCAGAGGAACATACTCGGCAACTTCGTCGAAAAACACGGGTAAGTGGAATGCCGCAATCACATATGCATCTAGCGGGATTGAAGAGAGTGCCGTGTCCAGTTTCACCGGCCCTTCTGAATCGCCCTCCAGGCCAACCAACCAGACATCCGGACGAAGAGGACGCGCCTCGTTCTTCAGAAACTGGACGCCAAGCTGCGAATAGAATGCTGCTCCATCGCGCGGCGAGACGTGCAACTCCGAATTGCCCCGCACCAGCCAGACGCCGAGCGGCGCGCGCAAATGCGAAAGGACCGGGCGAATCTTCTCGTAGTCATTGGACCGATCCCGCGTGTCGCCCGTGATCAGGATGACGTCCGGTTGTTCGGCTTCGAGCAGGCGAATCAGTTTCCGCTCGCGCCGCCCGAGGCCGGAAGTATGCAGGTCGGAAACGTGTGCGATCCTGAGGGGCGTGGCGAGGGGAGCCTCCACCGAGCTGTGAGTCACTTCGATGCGATAGGGTTCGACAAGGAAGGCATATACAACGATCAGGAGGGCGGCGGCCGGGAGCAGGATCAGGAAAAACTGCCACATGATTTATCGGGGGCAGGGCGCGGACGCTTGCTGTTTACGATGCAATCGATAAAGTAGCACAGCTCCGCCGCAAAGCCTCGGTTTGTTCGACCCTGGGAGACCACGCATGACCCCCAATCGATACAGCGAACTGGACCATGTCGAGCAAGCTCTCCCAACAACGGTCACGGACGCCCCAAATTGGATCGACATCCAGGCCCCGGCTGGGGATGTTCCCGGCGATCGAACCTACCGGATCCTGAAAAGAGGATTGGACATTTTCGTAGGCGTGGCCGCACTGCTGTTCTTCGCGCCACTCTTCGTTGTCATCGCGATTGCAATCAAACTATCGTCCAAAGGGCCGGTGCTGTTTCGGCAGGAGCGTTTTGGCCGGCAATTCAAGCCTTTCACGTTCTACAAATTTCGCTCCATGTACGCCGACAGCGATCAAACCGTTCACAAGGCGTATATAAGTCGCCTGATCGCCGGACGCGCCGAATCTGGAAATGAAACTGGCAATGGAACCGCGGCCGGCGAGAAGACACGGATTTTCAAGATCACCGGCGACCCAAGGGTAACTCCGTTCGGCAGACTCCTTCGCCGAACCAGCCTCGACGAGCTGCCGCAACTCTGGAATGTTTTGAGAGGCGAGATGTCACTGGTTGGACCTCGGCCCTGCATTCAGTACGAACTGGAGCAGTACGCGGATTGGCACACATTGCGGCTGGTCGACGTTAAGCCAGGAATGACCGGGCTTTGGCAGGTTGTCGCGCGGAACAGGGTCGGGTTCGATGAGATGGTAAAACTGGATCTGGCTTACGTGAAACACCGCTCGCTCCGGCTGGACATCAAGATTTTGCTCCGGACCCCACTGGCCGTCATATCCGGCAACGGGGCTTGTTAGCAGCGTCCGCTGTGAGCGTTCACGTCTCGCCTTCGCTCGCTCCACAAGCAGAAGTCGTTTCTCCTGCCGAGCAGCCGGTCCTGCACGGGAAGACGGTAGCGATGGCCGCGTTTTCTCCGTATCCGGCAGACCCTCGCCCAAGAAGAGCGGTGGACGCGCTTCTGGAAGCGGGGATGCGGGTAGACCTGGTATGTCTACGCGAGCCAGACCAGTCTGCACGGGAAACGATCGGCGGACTCAATATTCTGCGCGTGCCGATCGTACATAAAAGAGGTGGCAAGCTTTCCTACCTGCTCGAATACTCCGCGTTCATCTTCACTGCGAGTGCTGTGTTCGCGGCGCGGACGTTGAGAAGACGCTACGACCTCGTCCACATCCATAACATGCCCGATATTCTGGTCTTGTCCGGCCTGATACCGAAGGCATTTGGCGCTAAGGTCATTCTCGACATGCACGATCCCATGCCGGAATTGATGGGCACGATTCTCCATCGCGGTGAAGACACATTTGCGGTGCGGCTGCTGCTGAAGCTCGAGAAATGGAGCATGGCTCAGGCCGATTCGGTGATCACCACAAACGTCGCCTTTCAGAGGATTTTCGCGTCTCGCAGCTGCGACGCGACGAAGCTTCGCATTGTCATGAATTCGCCGGACGAGAAAATCTTCGCGCCTAGAGGGGAACGGAGGGTAACAGAAAAAGCGCGAAATTCCGGCTTCACCGTGATGTATCACGGAACGCTCGTTGAACGGAACGGTGCCGATCTGGCCGTCGAGGCGTTCGCGAAGGTCCGCCAGAACGTTCCTGACGCCCAATTGTTCATCTATGGCAAAAGGACACCGTTCCTCGACAAGGTTCTGCAGAGTGCGCGCGAAATAGGAGTGGCTGAGTCCGTGAAGTACTTCGGTGCGAAAAGACTCGAGGATGTGGTTCGAGCGATTGACGACTGTGACGTTGGGATTGTCCCCAATCCCCGGAGTGCTTTCATCGAGATCACTATGCCAACCCGAATTTTTGAGTTTCTCGCGCTGGGTAAACCGGTTATCGCACCGCGAACCCGCGGTATCTGCGATTATTTCGGAGAAGACTCACTGCTCTTCTTCGAGCCGGGGAACTCCGACGATCTCGCACGGCAAATCGCTTACGTCTTTTCTCATCCGGCTGAGGTCGGGGAGATTGTAAGACGCGGCCAGGAAGTTCTCAGGCTCAATGCATGGGCCGGTGAAAAACAGCGATACCTTCAGATTGTCAGCGATCTTCTAAAACCGGCAACGACGTGAAACCCGCTTTCGGTAACGGAAAGGAATCCTCCGTTCGCATCCCAGCCTACGTGCTGATCACGCCGGCTCACAATGAACAAGCCTTCATTGAGAAGACCATTGAGTCCGTCGTGAAGCAGACGGTTTTGCCCATCAAATGGGTCGTGGTAGACGACGGATCGACGGATAAGACGTCAGAAATCGTCAAACAGTACTTGTCTGCGAACGCCTGGATGGAGCTGATGGAGCGCCCCAAGCGGATCGATCGGAGCTTTGCAGGCAAGGCCCACGCCTTCAACGCCGCATATGAAACGGTGAAATGCCTGGAGTTTGAAGTCATCGGGAATCTTGATGCGGATATCTCTTTCGCCGAAGATCATCTTGAATTTCTCGTTTCGAAATTCACCGAGAATCCCGGTCTCGGAGTGGTGGGTGCAGTCTTCAATGAGGACGGCTACAGCTCGGCCGCCGATAGCTTTGCCGGTCGCAAGCACGTGTCTGGTCATTGCCAGCTCTTTCGCAGGCAGTGCTGGGAGGAAATTGGCGGATATTTCCCTCATCGCGCCGGCGGCGTCGATTGGATCGCGGTGACCACCGCCCGCATGAAGGGCTGGCAGACAGAAACTTTTCGAGAAAGTCCCTGCCGGCACCACCGAAAAATCGGAACTGCCACGCATGGTCCCGTTGGCGCGGCATTTTCACGTGGAGAGCGAGACTACTATCTCGGAGGGCATCCGTTCTGGGAGATATTCCGCGTGGGGTACCGATGCATGAAGAGGCCCTACCTGGTGGGGGGCATCGCCCTGGGATGCGGCTACTTTTTCTCTCTCCTGCGACGCGCACCTCGTCCCGTCTCCAAAGAACTGATGGCGTTCCATCGCAAAGATCAGATGGCGAGGCTGCGTGCTATTGTAAAGTCGCTGTCAAAATTTGAGAGGCTGGACGGTTTCAACGTGGAAGGGGTCTAGACTGCTTGGCCCTCCCCCTCATAGAAGAACGCCTCCTCGAGAAAACTGCCGCTGCCGTTCAACGTTTTTGCGGCTGGCTTGAAAGCTACGGCACGATTTCCTGGGACCATCAGAGCTTCTACGCAAGCAGACTGGGCCGAGCTGCCAAGTCACTTTACTATCGCAAGCCTTTCCTCGGCACGCTGGCGGTAGCCCCGACCGTCTTCTGTGAAGCGTTCGTGCCTTCTGCGCGACGCCTCTTCTGGAAGCCGCAGCGATTCCCGATCGCCGACGCGCATTACGCGATGGGCTTTGCGTTTCTCGCCGAGTTCCAGGAGCAGGACACGTATCACGGTCAGGCTGTGCAGTTTCTCGAAGCACTCGAAGCAACTCGTTGCCGGGACTATGAGGACTATTGCTGGGGCTATCCCTTCGACTGGGAAACCAGAACCGGGACGTTTCGAGCAGGAACGCCGATGATTACCACGGTCCCCTACGTGTATGAGGCGTTTTCCCAGGTTTACGCAATCGATCAGAATCCGAAGTGGCTGGGGATCATGGGGTCGATTGCAGACCATGTGTTCAAGGACTATCGCGACGAGGCTTCCGGACCGAATGCTTCAAGCTGTGCCTACACACCGACTCCTGAAGGTCCAACGGGTGTGATCAATGCAACTGCCTATCGGGCGTTCCAGCTCACGAAGGCTGGAATCGAGCTCTCCCGGAACGAATACCTGGACGTCGCGCAAAGAAATCTGAATTTCGTCCTGTCAACGCAGCAGGAGGACGGATCCTGGCCGTACGCCGTCGATGGCGTCAGGGATTTCGTCGATCATTTCCATACGTGTTTTGTGCTGAAGTCTTTGGCCAAGATCGAGAAATTGACCGGCTGTCCCGATTGCCGGAACGCGATCGATCGAGGAACGAGCTATTACGTGGAAAATTTCTTCGACGCTGACCGGTTACCTCTGCCATTTTCGCGAAGGCCGCGACTCACCGTGTACCGCCGCGAATTGTACGATTTCGCGGAATGCATCAATCTGGCGGTCTTGCTCAATGGCAGGTTTCCCGAGCTCGATCGTGTTCTACCGGTGGTGCTCGACGAACTCCTGACGCGATGGCAGAAACCGGACGGCTCATTTCACACGCGCCAACTTTTCCTGGGCTGGGATAAGGTGCCCATGCACCGCTGGGCGCAATCGCAGTTGTTCCGGAGCCTGTGTTTTCTGCTTTCGGAGTCGCGAGGTACGATCGATCAGCTTGCCGCGAATTGAACCAAAATTGCCTGACGTGCAGCCAGCAGGCGAAGAGAGCACCGAGAACATCGGTTTCACTCTGCCGGTATCGCGCTCTCGGCATCTCCTAAATACGGCTTGACGCGCTCCCAGGTCCACCTCGCCGACAAACCGGTATTCGACTGAACGACCGAGAACATGAAGTTCGGCGCTTGAAAGGAGCGCGACGGGTCCCAGTGTTGGGCATCCTTGAGATTCCAAATACAGTTGCCATGTATCGGATGCTGGTGGGGGGAATGAAACACCTGCCAGAGATCACGATCCTCGGCGTGGGCATGATAGAGAGTGTATTCAGTCCAGCCGCGTCGTTCGAGTAGCACTCGCTCCCACTGTCCAGTCGGCGTCAAGCCCTTCAGCCGCTCGATCAGGTCACGGACAAGGCGAACATTCAATAGAAACGGCGTAACCGATACGCTTTTTTCTGGCCGTTTTTGCAAACCCAGTAGACTTACCGACCCCTCATACCACTCGGGAAAATTCCTGGTTGGCACGTATTCCACCCCGCCGCGACCGTCCACGACCAGATTGTCCGGTGTAATCGTGCGCACCAGGAAACAATCCGCGTCAAGAGTTAGATAAAAATCGCTAGTTGTGAACGCGGCGATGGCCAGTTTGATCAGTTGTTGCTTGTACCATCCATGACGCGTGTCGCATTCCGCAAGAATCGGAGCGATCGTTGATTCTCTTAGAACGTGATAGCGATTGTCGTCGCCAACGACCGCTGCGACTGCGGCCTCGTCCTGGTCGCGAACGACCACGTTGATAACCCCTTCGCATGCCCAGAATTTCGCAATGCTCGCTCTGAGAATCTGGAAGCGATCCAGGTCCGGAAGCGCCAGCGGAACCACGGCGTCAATCCTCATTTCGACATGCCTCAGGTTCGACGGGGGCCGGCATGACCGCGTTGACGCCGACATTCGAGGGGCCGTAGGTTTGTCCCGCAGCCGTGTTGCCCTCGCACCGGGTCTTTGCAGCCAGCTCGCATCCCAGGAGTCCCCGCAATGAAGATCGGTGTGGTCGGCTACGGCTACTGGGGTCCAAACCTCGTCCGGAACTTCAGCGAGCTCGACGGCGTCACCGTAAAGTGGTGCGCAGACAAGCGAGCGGACCGCCGCGCTCTGCTCGAAAAGCGGCACCCATCCATCCGCTCGACAGACGATCCCCAGCAAATCTTCGACGACCCCGAGGTCGGCGCAGTGGTGATTGCTACGCCGGTGGCGGCACACCACTGTCTGACCAAGCAGGCTTTGGAGCGCGGCAAGCACGTGCTCGTCGAGAAGCCCATGACGCGCTCAGCTGTTGAGGCGACAGAACTGATCGAGCTTGCCGACAAGAAAGGCCTGGTGCTGATGGTTGACCATACCTTCATCTACACGGGTGCAGTACGAAAGATGAAAGAGATCATCGATGCGGGCGAGCTCGGCGAGCTGCACTACCTCGATTCCGTGCGGATCAACCTGGGCCTGTTCCAATCCGACATCGATGTACTCTGGGATCTCGCACCCCACGACCTGGCGATCCTGACATATCTGGTGCCGGATGCGCCGACGTTCGTCTCCGCCGCGGGGGCCGACCATACGGGCAGCGGTCTCGTCGACGTGGCGTACATGACAATACACTTCCCGAAAAACTTCATTGCGCACGTGCACGCCAACTGGCTTTCGCCCGTGAAGATCCGACAGATGCTCATCGGTGGCAGCCGGCGTATGCTCGTTTACAATGACATGGAACCGAGCGAGAAACTGCGTGTCTACGATCGGGGCGTCCGAGTGACGACGGAAGAAGGCATCCACAAGAGCCTCGTCGACTACCGGACGGGCGACATGTGGGCCCCGAAGCTGGACAACCGCGAGGCCCTCGCAGTGGAATGCGAGCATTTTCTGGAGTGCGTACGGTTTGGCAAGTTGCCATTGTCGAGCGCAGCTGCCGGCCTCAGCGTCGTCCGCCTCCTGGAAGCAGCGCAGACTTCCATCGCGAACGGCGGGGCGAGGGTCGCTGTGTGAGTCCGCGCAAAACGGCCTCCGGCGCCCCGGACTTCTCCCGCATTGCCTCCGATGTCAGGCTCGGCAAGGACGTGAAGATCTATGGTTTCGTGAACCTCTACGGGTGCAAGATCGGTGATGGCACCCAGATCGGAGCGTTCGTCGAGATCCAGAAGAATGTCGCTGTCGGCCAGCACTGCAAAGTGTCGAGCCACACATTCATCTGCGAGGGCGTCACCATCGAAGATGAGTGCTTCATCGGCCATCATGTGATTTTCATCAATGATCGGTATCCTAAAGCCGCAAACCCTGATGGATCGCTTCAAAGTGGCGAGGACTGGACCGTTGTCCCGACGCGGGTCGGCCGGCGCGCGTCTATCGGCAGCGGTGCGGTGATTCTCTGCGGCGTAACCATTGGCGAGGGTGCGCTCGTAGGCGCCGGGAGCGTCGTAACCAGGGACGTCGCTGCGTTCACAGTCGTCGCCGGCAATCCCGCCCGGGTCGTTCGCAAGTCCGGTGTCGCTGTTCGCGACCGCAAGCGTACCGCTGCTCGTGACCGACGCGACGGGCGATGACGCGCAATGGAACCACTGTGAACGTACCGTACTTTGACCTCAAGGCGCAGTACTCCGGCATCAGAGAGGAGATCCTCGCGGCCCTCGACGGCGTTTGCAGAAGCGCTTCCTTCAGCTCGGGCCCTGAGGTGGCGGAGTTCGAGCGAGAGTTTGCCGCCTATTGCGACGTCAAGCACTGCGTGGCCGTTAACACCGGCACGAGTGCGCTTCACCTTGCGCTGCTGGCCGCGGGAGTCCAACCGGGCGACGAAGTCATAACCACACCCAATACGTTCATCGCTACGGCCGAAGCCATTTCCTACGCGGGCGCCAGGCCGCGCTTCGTTGACATCGATCCCATGACGGCCAACATCGACGCTCAACAGATCGAGGGCGCAATCACCGGGAGGACCAAAGCCATCATGCCGGTGCATCTCTACGGCCGTCCGGCGGACATGGGCACCATACTGAAAATCGCCGACAGTCACCGAATCCCGGTGATTGAAGACGCTTGCCAGGCCCACGGCGCGCGATGGCTGAACAGGCGAGTCGGCGGGCTCGGGTTCGCAAGCGCATTCAGCTTTTATCCGGGAAAGAATCTGGGCGCTTATGGCGAGGGCGGAGCGCTCACCACGAACGACGATGGGGTCGCCGAGCGTGTTCGTATTCTGCGCGACCACGGGCAAAGCCGCCCACACTACCATGACTTCACCGGCTACAACTATAGAATGGACGGCTTTCAGGGGGCGGTCCTCCGAGTCAAGCTACGCTACCTCGACAAGTGGACCGCCCGCCGCCAGGCGATCGCACGGCGCTACCGCGAGTCACTCGCCGCGGTGCGAGTCGTACTTCCCGAGGATGCCCCCGACAATGAAAGTGTGTACCACCTGTTCGTGGCCTACCTGGAGAATCGCGACGCGACGCGCACAGCATTGGAGGCTAAAGGCGTGCAGACGGCGATTCACTATCCGGTACCGATCCACCTGCAGAAAGCCTACGAATGGCTCGGGCACAGCAGGGGCAGCTTCCCTCATACCGAGCTCGCCGCCGACAAGGTCCTCAGCCTGCCGCTGTTCCCCGAGATGACTGCCGAGCAGGTCGAGTACGCTGCGGCGACATTGGCCGAGGTTGTCGGCTCGAACGGGAGGTGATCGAACCGTC
>Ga0079218_10000377_pt1 | contig 12944 bp, 12 predicted proteins | sample NCCompost_FD_77181 | JGI IMG/M metagenome (GOLD analysis project Ga0079218, IMG submission 77181) | Agricultural soil microbial communities from Utah to study Nitrogen management - NC Compost | ecosystem: Environmental > Terrestrial > Soil > Agricultural land | place: USA: Utah | collected... | reverse complement strand
TTTTTTATGTCGAAACTAGACTTTAAGTGTGGGCGTTGGAGGTTTTAGAACTTGGAACTTTGTTCCTTGTTCGGCGCGCACCTAAATGGTTTTGACTAAGAAGCTCTCAAGCTCCAAAGCGAAGGAATGTTCAAGCCTAAGCACAAAGCTTGAATGCAATGATCCATGAAAGTGTCTTTTAATCGCAGACATCTCCTGGGAATTCGCGACCTGTCGGCAGGTGAGATTACTCACTTGCTCGATACGGCCGAGACTTTCCGCGACGTCTCGCGACGCGAAATCAAAAAAGTCCCGGCCTTGCGCGGGCGGACGGTAATCAACCTTTTCTTTGAACCTTCGACCCGGACGCGAACCTCGTTCGAAATTGCGGCAAAACGCCTTTCCGCGGACGCGATTAACATTAGTGTTTCCACGTCCAGTGTTTCCAAAGGCGAAACACTTCTCGATACTGCTCGCAATTTGGAGGCGATGGCTCCTGATTGCATTGTCGTTCGTCATTCAATGGCAGGGGCTCCGAACCATCTCGCAAGAATGTGCAATGCTCCAATCGTCAATGCCGGCGATGGCTCTCATGAGCACCCCACACAGGCACTGCTTGATGCACTAACGATTCGCGAATACAAAGGTCGCATCGAAGGGTTGAACGTCGCCATCATCGGCGACATTCTTCATTCGCGCGTTGCTCGTTCCAACATTTATCTGCTGACGAAACTGGGAGCGAATGTGAGAGTTTCCGGCCCCGGCACTTTAGTACCGGCAGATTTCGGTGAGTTGGTTGAGCAGGGCCTGCGCGTTGAGCGAAAAATTGAGGACGCCATCGAAGGCGCCGATGTCGTCATGATTCTGCGTATCCAGCGCGAGCGTCAGGACGCCGCCTTCTTTCCCTCAATGCGCGAGTATGCTGTTCACTATGGCCTGCACGTCGAACATTTGGAGCGGGCTACTACTGAAGCGATCGTGATGCATCCAGGCCCGATGAACCGCGGCATTGAAATATCCTCCGAAATTGCTGATGGCAGCCGCTCATTAATTCTCGATCAGGTCACTAATGGCGTCGCAGTGCGGATGGCAGTGCTGTATCTACTCGCCGGCGCGCATGATGCCGATAGTGGCGGGAAAGAACAGAAAGAAACTCAGCTCTGAAAGTAGACAAGAATGAAAACTCTGATTGCGAATGGTTACTTAATCGATCCTTCGCAGGGAATAAATACCGGTGGTAAGAATCTGCTGCTCGAGAAGGGAAGAGTGGCCGGAGTATTCAATCGCGATGAACCGTGGCCGGAAGATGCGGAAGTGTTCGATGCCACCGGGCTGTTGGTAGCTCCCGGATTTATTGACATGCACGTCCATCTGAGGGAACCGGGTCAGGAATACAAAGAGACGATTGCAAGTGGGGCGGCAGCTGCTGTGGCCGGGGGTTGGACCAGCATCTGTGCAATGCCGAACACGGATCCCGTCAACGACAGTCCGGCGGTTACGCGCTTTGTGATTGAGCAGGCGCAGCGAGCTGGCTTGGCCAACGTTTTTCCGATCGGCGCACTGACCAAAGGTAGTGGTGGGCGGGAGCTCGCTGAGATGGGTGAGATGAAAGCCGCTGGTATTGTAGCGGTCTCGGATGATGGCAAGCCCGTTGGAAGTTCCGAGATGATGCGCCGGGCGATGGAGTATGCAACCGGATTCGACTTAACGATCATCGACCATTGCCAGGAGCCGTCCTTAAGCAAAAACGGCGTGATGCACGAAGGTCGTTGGTCGCTGATTCTCGGATTGAAGGGAATGCCGGCGGCGGCTGAAGAAGTTGACGCTGTTCGCGATTGCGTGCTGGCAAAGCTGACGAATGCACGGGTGCACCTGGCGCACGTTTCCACGCGCGGAGCACTCGACGCCGTGCGGCGCGCCAAGGAATTGGGCCTGCGAGTCAGTTGTGAAGTAGCCCCGCATCACTGGACGCTTACTGACGAAGCTGTCTCTGACTACGACACAAACACCAAGATGAGCCCGCCCTTACGCAGCCGAGATCACGTCGGTGCTTTGCTTGAAGGCTTAAGAGACGGAACCGTGGACGCAATTGCTACTGACCACGCGCCCCATCATGCCGACGAGAAAGCACTCGAATTTGATCAAGCGCCATTTGGCATTACGGGACTGGAGACGGCAGTTGGCCTGGCCTTTGAGCTCGTTCATCAAGGCGTATTTGATTTGGAACGATTGGTGGAATTGTGCTCAACAAATCCGGCACGCATTTTTTCTCTCGCGGACCGCGGCACCCTACGCCCGGGCGCCTGGGGCGACGTGACAATTCTTGATCCTGATTATGAATGGATTTTTGATGTGGCCCGGTCCAAATCGAAGAGCCGCAACACACCCTTTTCCGGGCGAAAGATGAAGGGTGCTGCCGTGGCTGCAATCGTGGCTGGGCGCGTGGCTTACCTGCACCCTGAGTTTACCCGCACCACCGCTGCCAGGCATCAGAACTATCAACCCAAGTAAATTCATTGCCTCCTTTAGGACCCTAGTCCGCAAGCAATAGCATTAAACGCCGCCTTAGCGGACTTTTCGTTGAACTACGGCCGAAGGCCTAAAGCGGCCTTAGTAATGAGCGGTAAAAACTGCTGGCCAAAGGTCCGTCCGGCTAGCGCCGTACCGCGCTTACATCAAAACTCGCGCTTAAATTATTGCTGAGGCGGAATTCCTAATTCTGTCCGAGATATCCCTCAACCCCGAGGTTCAAATCATTCCATATGGTGCAGCACCTCACGAGCTAACGCACATTCAGCTGCATGTGAAAATAACCAATCCTCCTTAACATCATAATTAGCCCCGTCTTTGCTTCGTTTTTTTCCTCACGTTCAATTGGCACAGTCGTTGCCAAATGAACGGTGGCTCGCGGATTTAGTTAAGCCCTGAAGTCCGAGCGCGAGCGCTAACGGAGGAAACGGAAATGACGAAACGATTGAACACGCGCTTTACACGCTTGGCTGTTGCCTTGGCGATGCTCCTGACCCTAGTGGCAACAAGCGTTGCGCCCGTCATGGCGCAGACGAAGCGACGCGTTCGGAGACCTGTGCGCAGAGTTGCGACAAAGCCGGTGGTAATCAAACCTGCAGTCGTTTATTACAACGTGAACGCCGGTGAAGTTTTGCGTGTGCGCATGAACCAAACGATCTCGTCTGAGACGGCGCGTGTTGGCGATCAGTTTTCTACCACAGTGGTGGATCCGGTCTATGCCCGCGGCGTCGAAGTTATCCCGGCAGGAAGTATAGTCAGTGGGCGTGTCACGACGATTGACCGCGCTTCGCGCAAGAGCAAATCTGGATCTATTGGAGTCCATTTCATCGCAGTGCGATTACCCACCGGTATTACTCGCACGCTCAATGGAGATTTGACCGATACTTCCGGCGGCGAGATGAATGCGGACAATGAAGGAGAAGTTTCCGGAGGTTCTGCGACCAAACGCAATGTGGTCTTCATCGGCGGTGGCGCAGCAACCGGAGCGCTGATTGGCGCGATAGCGGGTGGCGGAAAAGGTGCAGGTATTGGAGCGCTCATCGGCGGCGGATTGGGTACTGCAGGAGCATTGTTCTCAAAAGGTCATGAAGCTGTTGTTAAGTCGGGCACTGAGTTTGGAGTGGTATTGAACCAACCACTTTCGTTGCCGGCAGCAAACGTGCGCTGACCACAAGATCGGCAACCTTGCGGTTGTCGGTGCGCTGGGAGCCCGCAAGCGAAGGGGAGAGCGCGGGCGGGTTCCCAACAATTTCAGTCGCCCCAGTACTAACGTAAGCAGGCGACTACAAAGAAACCCGTTGCGAAGGGGAGAGCGCAACGGGTTTTCTTTGTCTTGTTGAGGATGGCTTTTAAGAGGCGGCAGCTGTGAGCTTGCCACCATATGAAGGTCCCAAGCGGTGTTGCGCTGCGCTTGCCACCGCACTCCAAAAAATCAACTGGGATCCCAGCTGTGTCGCGCTCGCCTGCCACCGCACTCCAGAAAAACTAAGGAGTTGCGCGCATGGTCTCGTCGCGCTTGGCCTTGAATTCTGACCCGGTTTTCCACTCCGGCAGTTTGTCTGACTGCGCCACTCGATAACCAATCCAGGTGAGCATCTGCGCATCTTCAACGGCGCCGGACAGATCCCAGTCAGGTTTTATCTGGTCGGAAACTTTATGGTAGTCGATGTTGGTGTACTCATCGCGCTTTTGCTTGCTGTAGGCAACATCTTTCCCGATGTAATCCTGACCCGAATCAGTGTAAAGCGCAGGCACGCCCTGCTTCGCAAACTCGAAGTGATCGGAACGATAGTAAAACCCTTTTTCAGGTTCCGGATCCGGATTCACGCCGCGCCCTTGAGCTGCCGCAATCTCTTTCACCAAATCAATCAACGTGCTGTTATCGTCTCCCACCATCGTGATGTCTTTCGTGCGACCCCATTGGTTGACTCCATCCATATTGATGTTGGCGGCTGTCTTGTTCAGAGGGTAAAGCGGATTGGTGGCGTAATACTTAGCTCCCAGCAAGCCCTTCTCCTCAGCGGTGACGGCGAGAAAGAGGATCGAGCGTTTAGGTGGAGTTGCGAGTTTAGTGAAAGCCTCCGCAATCTCCAGAAGCGCCGCGGTGCCAGAGGCATTGTCCAGGGCTCCGTTGAAAATCTGGTCGCCCTGCAACTTCGGATCGCGGCCCAGGTGATCCCAGTGAGCTGAATAGATCACATATTCATTCTTCAACGTCGCATCAGAGCCTTCGACTTTAGCCACGACGTTGTTTGAATTGATTTCGCGGAGAGTGTTTTTGACGTCGAAATTGGCCTTGGCGTTGAGAGCCACCGGCTTAAAGTCTTTGGTGACGGCCGCTTTTTTCAAAGCGTCAAAGTCCTGGCCACTTGCGGTGAAAAGTTCTTTCGCAATGTCCGTAGTTATCCAAGATTCCACGGCAACGCGTTCCATATTCTTGTCGGGACGTTGAATATCAAAGTTTTCGCGCGACCAACTTCCCGAAACAACTTCATAGGGATAACCCGCTGGCCCCGTTTCGTGAATGATGATTGCCGCAGCCGCACCTTTCTCGGAAGCGATTTCATACTTATACGTCCAGCGTCCGTAGTAGGTCATCGCGTTGCCTTTGAACATTTTCGAATCGAGTTTCGTGGCGTCAGCTGCATCAGGCACCGCCGGGTCATTGATCAGCATTACGATTGTCTTGCCCCGGACGTCGACTCCCTTGTAGTCGTCCCAGCCGTACTCGGGAGCGACAACTCCATAACCCACAAAGACAATGTCTGAGTTTTCAACTTTTGACTCTGGAACAAAGCGACGCGAGACAGCGACGTAATCTTTCGGAAACTCCAGATCAATCTTCTTGCTTCCTGCAGTAAAAGACGCAGTCGCTTGCCCAGTAAAACCGGCGAGCGGAACTTTTTGCACGTAGGTTCCATCCGGATTGCCAGGCTTGAGACCCAACCTCTGAAACTGTTCAGTCAGATATTTAACCGTAAGCTCCTCGCCTTTGGTGCCTGGTCCGCGACCTTCGTATTCATCCGAAGATAGGATCCTTGTATGTTGCATGATGTCGTTTGCCTGAATTGCATCAAAACCCGCCTTCAGTTCGGGCGGCGCCCCCGCTGTGGTCACAGGAGCATTCGCGTTAGCTGGTTGATTGGTTGGCGGCGCCTGCATGCAACCGAGCATCAGCATAAGGGAGATCAAAAGCATGATGGAGCAAAAGAAACGCGTCTTCATATTGAAGGGCCTCACTTCGTCAAATTGAATTTGGACAAAACATTTCTAAGCCCAAAAACTGGTCAAGTCAAACAGAGTGGGCCTTTTCCCAAGTGGCAATTGCCAATTGCCACTCGACAATCGCCACTCGGCGACCGCCAATCTCCCTTACTGTTTCTTCCGCGACAGATGCGGTAGCAAGCGCCGCGTATCCTCAAGTGCACGTCTGCCGGCTGGCAACGCGAAATAGGTAGCGAGTGCCAGCAGCACCGCCAAAAGAAACGAGAAAGCCAATCCCAGCACCGGATGGTCGAATTCCGTCAACCGGCGCAAATATAAAGAGTGAAAACGCGACAACCGCGGAAGCGACCAGCGCGGGCAGGATTGTGCGATAGATGTCTTGCGTTCGCACCGGGCCTCTTCGACCTGCCCACCAAAGCAGCACCGGTTTGCGAATCAATACTCCGCTGAGCGCCGTAAGAAGCGGCGACACCAATTGCTCCCCAGCGCAGCCCGAGGGTGATCGCCAGGATGGAAGTCACGCTATTGAAAATCACCATGTGCATGAACTCTTTGGTCCTGGCCTGCGACACCATTAACCAACCGAGAGTAAAACTTACCGGCTCCAGAATTCCCATTATTCCGAGGAGCGCAAAGATGCGGCCCGTCTCCACCCATTGCGGGCCGAGCATCACACGAACGATCCAGTCGGAAGTTACGATCATTAAAGCCATGCCCGGCATCGTCACCATCACGACCTTCTCAAGCATGCGCAGATAAGCTTGCCGATAGCGTTCCGGCGAATCAGTCAGCTTGCTCAGTGAAGTGATCGCCACGCTGTCGAGCGGCGCATTGATCTGTTCGAGAGGGAGTAACAACAGTTGGTAGGCGCGGCTATAGAGTCCGAGTTGAGTGGGACCCCAGAAACGTCCAATCAAAACGTTGTCGATATTGCGCGCCGCAAAGTCAACCAGATTTGAACCTGTCAGATGGCCGCCAAACCAAAGCATGCTGCGCACTCCGGATCTCCGGCTGGGCAAGCCTGGGCGCCCAACGGCAAACGATCCAGACCCCCGCGAAGTAGACGAAGCTAGTTGTCAAACTGCTGACGACCAGTGACCAATATTTCATCCCGCGCCATGCCGCGATCAGCGCGCTGACCAGGCCAATTACCAAAGAACTGATTTCGATCACTGACAAAGCCCAAAAACGCATTTGTCGTTTCAATAAGGCTTCGTGTTGCACCGTCAAGCCGGTGAAAACAAAACCGGAGGCCAACGCGATCGTGATCCACGTCAGTCGCGAGTCCTCATAGAACATTGCCACAAGAGGCGCGCTCGCGGCCGTTAGGAGCATCACCACGATGCTCAGACCCGTGTTGATCCAGAACAGATTTGATACCTGGGCCACCATCAGCTGCGGCTTCTGCATCGTAGCGGCGGAAAGACCGAGGCTGCGAAACGAATAGCTGAAGTTGATACGACAGTGACCATCGCGATCAGGCCATAGTCTTCAGGTGTCAGCAGGCGCGCGAGGATTGCAGCCGAGACGATTGTGAGGCCGAACTTCACCGCCTGCGAGGCAAGCATCACCGTGCCACCTCGCGTAGTGCGTCCGGCCAAGTCTTCGCGCAGATGATCAGTTTGCGAGAACTGTTCGGGCGTCACTCTTTATGATTTACTGATGCACTCCTTTGGTGCAAAGCTTGTCGCCACAGTAAACGTACGGGTGAACAAACGACAAGTTTCCCATGAGATGATTCGGCTATTGACCAAAATCGAACGGCAGGTAATATTTTCGAGCCATGAACATTCGTAGATTCAATTGGCACATTTGGGCGGGCTTCCTGCTCAGCATCATTGCCTTCGTCAGCTACGGCCTTTTCTTCGTTAATTTTCCCATCACGCGCGATGTGCCGTGGGCGAACCTGATTCTGTTCATGATTGCAACGTCGCTCCTGTTCGTAGGGATCCGGCGAGCCTTCGCGCCTGATCGCTCGCGGCTCGCGAAAGTCGGCAGCTCGCTGCTTGCGGTTCTCGGTGTGCTGTTATTCGGGTCCTTCATCTTTATGACCTTCGTCTTCGCGAGATGGTTACCCGCTTCGGAAGGCGCGCCGCGCGTTGGCAACCGGGCGCCGGAGTTTACGCTTTCTGATCCGAACGGCAAACCGGTTTCTTTAGCAGAGCTGCTTTCCACACCAATTAACGTCACCAGTACTGGAAAACCGCGCGGCGTGTTGCTGATTTTCTACCGGGGATACTGGTGACCGTCCTGTCACTCCGAGTTCCGGGGTATCGAACGCAATCTCGCGAAGCTTTCTGAAGTGGGAATTCGGCCGGTGGCCATCAGCGTCGACAGCCCGGAAATTAATCGCGACATGCTGGCGAAGGCGGGATACACTTTTACATTTCTTTCGGATCCCGACGCTGAAGTGATTCGCCGTTATGATTTGCTCCATGCAGGAGCGGGAGCAAGCGGGCAGGACATTTCGCGGCCTGCGGAATTTTTGTTAGACGCAAACGGTGTGGTGCGCTGGGTTAATCTCACGGAAAACTACTGGGTGCGGGCCCGTCCAGAGCAGGTGCTTGAGGCGGCGAAACTGGTGAAGTAAGGCTTAGGTTCAAGTTCCAGCTTCCGAGGTTGATTAATGTCCTCGGAAAGTGCGCGGTTTGATTCCCGCGCCTTATTGACAACCGCGGTCAGGCGAGGGTCTGTGACCTCCCGGTGAGCGGTAGGTCTCTGACTTAGCGGTTCGTCTTTTTTCAAGATGCGCCGGGCGCGGCGCAGCGGCGCTCTTAGAGTGAGTTGCGGCGTAGTTTCCCTTTAGTCTAAAAGAAAAACTAGTCTAAAAGAAGAAACGTGATCTCTATGCTACTCCTCTTCCTTTCCTTGTTTCTTGCGACCGGACTAACGGCGGCGGGTTCTACTTCGTCGCTAGAGCATTCGACAAACCTCCCCGCTCAAACGCCAAAGCTCAGCGCAAGTGATCGAACTCGACTTGTTGAGACGTTTCGTCTCGCCGATCAACTTGGAGATCGAATTTGGCCGGGGTGGAATAAGGCGCCTTTCGCAGTCTTACTAGTAACGCCGGAGCACGAATTCCTGGTTCGTCATCCGCAACCATCATCCGACTTTCAGAACCTCGGCTACGACAGCGAGCTCAAGAGCAACGTGCTTTATCGCAAGCGCGCCATGTCGCCAAGTTTTCTCGCGACGTTTCCGGCAATCCGCGGCAGCATGGTCTCAACTATTGTTGTGGGTCAGGCGCAAAATACCTCGGCAAAAACTTCCACGCCCTGGGTCGTCACGCTACTCCATGAACACTTTCACCAGTTGCAGGATTCGCAGCCAAATTTTTATCCTGATGTAAACGCCCTCAATCTCGCGCGCGGTGATGAGACAGGAATGTGGATGCTCAACTATGCATTCCCTTACGATCGCATCGAGGTACAACAGCAATTTGCAGCAACGAGTGAGTTATTGGCTGCGGCAGTGCGCGCGCCGAAACATCACCGTGCCACCCGCGTTCGCGATTATTTAGCGGCACGCCGCAAGTTCCAACAACTCGTGGAACCTGACGATTACAAATACCTGGCTTTTCAGTTTTGGAAGGAGGGTATTGCGCGCTACACGGAATACCGCCTCGCGCAATTGGCAGCCACGAGCTACCGTCCGACAAAACAATTTCGCGCCCTGCCGGATTATCGTTCGTTTGCAGATGTAGCCCGGACCACTCATGAAGGCATCTTTCGACAGCTACGAACACAAAAGCTGGGCGAGTCTAAGCGCGAGGTTGTGTATTCGTTTGGCGCTGCGGAAGGCTTGCTGCTGGATCAAATTAAACCCGGTTGGCGCCGCCGATACTTTGTGCAGAAGTTTGATCTCGGAAGATTATGAGCGAGTTAAAAGCGCGGCCATTTGTCGCCGCTTTGGCTATCAATAAAAAGCGCAATCAGCGCACTTCAAAGTCGATTCGCCTCCTTGTCCGCTTCCCTGGCTGGGCTTCTACTCCCTGACATTTCTCACAAAAATAGATAATCCGATCGCGCTCTTCTTCTCCCGTACCATCGGTTACTTGTCTCATCTGGCGCACCGGCTCGGCGCAACGCAAACAAGGAAGGTTGGTGCGTCGAAAAACCCAATGACGGGTGCCATATTCGCGACCGGTTTGATAGACCAGCGACGCATCCTGCCTCATTCGGTCGCGGTCTTCATCGGTAGCGGTGGCGCTGTGCAAGTAAGATCGGCGCGCGAGCGCCGGCGCTGTGACAGCTATACATTTGAGTTCCGCTGCGGTTAGTTCGCCAACTTTACGCCAGGGATTTAGCTTGCATGCAAAGAGGACTTCGGCTCTTAAGTAGTTACCCAGCCCAGCCAATATCTGTTGATTCAGAAGTGCCGCCCCAATCGTGACCTCCCGGTTTTCCTCTGCCAGTAACCGCCGCCGAAACTCCTTTTGATTGAAAGCTCGGGCGTAAGGCAAAACGTCGGGACCCAAAGTTCCGAGGTGCTCTATCTGCAATGCGGGATCACCTTTTCCCACATTAAAGATCGGTGCCGAATAGAGAATCGCGGCGCCACCGTCCACTAGAATCCGCGCACGCTCACGCCGGTCGATTTCCTCTGGTGGCGCAGGTGCGAACGTTTGCCAGCGACCCCACATCATCAGATGCGAGTGAAAGTAGAAGCCGCCGGCGATCAAGCCGATTAGATGTTTGCCGTGAGAGCGAACCTTGTTAACGCGTCTGCCCGCGAGCCGTGCGCCGTTTTCGGCGAGCCAGTTGCGCGCGTCTTTGGTGCGTGCCGTTAAGGATTTTATGTTTCTGCCGCTGAGGATTTCATTGAGGGCGTCGGCATATTTTCTTACTTCGGGACCTTCAGGCATTGTTCCGAATTACTTGTGAGCTTAACGTTTGCTAGCTGAAGATTATCGAAACTGTTTATCGTCTGCGGACGGACCGTATAACGCTGGAACCTTCGCACCCATCAGGCGCAGGTAAACTGTCATCTGTCCGCGGTGGTGCGTCCAATGATTGATTGTGTCTTGAATCATCTCAAAGCGTGGCGCCTCCATCACTACCTGGCCACGAGCCAGTAAACGCCACGAAGTCTTCAAGTGCTCATCGCTCGTTTTCTCAAGCGCTGCGCGGGCGCCAGCAGCTGATTTCTCCAGGGCGGCGACCAAGTCGGCACTCGAGTCCAAGCGCGTCTGTTCCATCACTGATCCGCTCGCCGGCGCGACATCCAGTTCGTCCTGATTAATCTGCATCGCAATCCATGTGGGAATCGTCGCCACCATGTTTGCGAGGTATCCAAAGATCATCGACTTCTCATGGGGCTTCCAGTCGTACTTTGCTTCCGGTGCCTGCTCCAGAGCGCGCCGCGATCGCTCAATCTCACGATCCAGCTGAGCCCGTAAGTATTCGGTTAGGTCCATACCAGGTATCTCCTGAATAAAGATTTAGCTCATCAGAAAACCAACCTTATACGAACCCAGGTAGCCATTAGGTCCTTTGGTTAGTTGCAGCATTAAATCACTTCCGCCACGGCGGAAGATGCCGTCGCTGCTGTTGCTGGTGTCGCGGCGGCCTTTTCGCGCGTAGGGCGCAAGCGCATGAACCTGATCCGTAATAGCCTCGTCGAAGAACAACTGAGAAGTGAATTCGTGTCCGACTTCAGATTTGGGATCGGTGCGAATCTTATAATGGATATGAACGTTGCGGCCCTGGTACCAGCCGGGATAGATCGTTTGGAACTCAACTTTTCCCGAGGCGTCAGTGATTTGATATCCACGCAGAAATTTTTTGCCGCGCGTGTCGGCGACGGAGCCACCCGCGTTGTCGCGAACGTCAGAATAAGAACCGAGTGCGTCGCAATGCCAGATATCTACAGTCGCGCCCGACAGCGGAGTACATTTGTTGTTGGAGACCTGGTTCACCTGGAGGACGAGTTGCAATGGCACACCCTGACTGATTGAGCCATCCGCTGGGTCAATCCGGATATCTGAGCGATTCAGTTTTTCATCAACGAAGAAAGGCCCTTCGGTTTGCTCCGGGCTCACCAGACAACCCGCCACAGTTTGTTGGCTGTGAGGACCCGAAGGTCCGTCTGGAGCGCGCCCGCATCCCAACACGGAATTTGCCGCCGCGGCGGTTATCAAGGCCAGCATCACTCGTCGATTCAGCAGGGGCGAAGCTTCGAGGAAATTGTCACTCATCGCATTTTTAGCCTAACTTCTACGCTTCACAATTGAGTGTCAGAGCGATTGCAATCGCGGATAATCCAACTCATTGACCATGTCTTAAGCTCGGATATCCTAAGAATTGGGTATGACCGGGAAGGGATCATTGTCCTGGATCGTCGAGTGCATTACTCTAACGCCAGCACAATTCGCCACTTCAGCGGTATCACACCCTGTCCGATCCGAAAGGTTTCAGCACGAATGCGAAAGTCATCCCTCACAGTAATCTGTCTGGCCATCCTCCTGGGCTCATTTTCCCTGGGTCACGCCCAGGACTTACGACTGGAGCAGCGCGAGGCTGAGTGGAATCAGCACCCGGCGCCGCAATCCACTTTTGTGCGGCAAACCGATCCAACGAAGGTTGTGCTCTTTCAAGTTCCCTCAAATTGGGAAAAAGGGCAATCAGATAAACTCGTCTTCAACGGGCCTCACGGTACTACTCTGAATGTAATCGTTGATCAGATTCCCGACGGGCTGCCGCTCCGAGATTACGTCTCGTCACTGACACAAAGTCTCCGCAGTCTGCCCGAAGGCGCGGATTCGATAGTCGTTCGCCGAACTGCAATGGCTGCTCTGGAGGCCCGGGAGATGGTCATCGAGATCGACGCCGGCACCGAGGAACTAAGTCGAAGGATTATCTGGACTACAGTAAGCGGCCCAAATGCAATCAATCTGATACTTATTACCCCGGTTTCTAAAACTGCCGAGACAGAGCCGCTCTTCAAAGCTGTAGTTCAGTCCGTCATGCTTGTCGATAAGCATGACCACGTCGGTTATGAAAGCTTGCGGTCGACGGTAATCAAAGACAGCGGTCCGGCGCGCGTGGATGAGGTGCAATCATTAGCAGCGTCATTTACAGCACTCGATAACTCAAAACGTCGAGCCAACATTAGCCGGCTGGCAGCGATTTTTACTTCGGCCCCAGGCGTCGCGATCGATCTTGTCCTGGACCGGCGACCGATGGTGCGAGCGGCTGTGTTTGAAGCGCTCG